>Ga0255771_1003342_pt1 | contig 15206 bp, 14 predicted proteins | sample 011ome_19_FD_179969 | JGI IMG/M metagenome (GOLD analysis project Ga0255771, IMG submission 179969) | Coastal salt marsh microbial communities from the Groves Creek Marsh, Skidaway Island, Georgia - 011510BT metaG (version 2) | ecosystem: Environmental > Aquatic > Marine > Intertidal zone > Salt...
CTGTCCGTCATCAAAACGAATGGGCCGGCTGAGCATTTCCGGTTAGGAGGATCTGGCTCATGTTTGATTAATGTTAAGCCGCGTGTTGCTGGTGCATCAAGCGGCGGTTCTGGATTGTCAGTTTTTTGATTTTCTCCCTCCTTTCGATGATGGCTCTGTCCCGCCCGAAGTAGACGTCGGCGGGCGTCAGATTGCCGATGCTTTCGTGATATCGGTGGTTGTTGTAGTGATCGACGAAGGCGCCGATCTGGTTTTCGAGGTCACCCGGAAGGTAATAGTTTTCCAGCAGGATCCTGTTCTTGAGTGTCTGATGCCAGCGCTCGATTTTGCCCTGGGTTTGCGGATGGTATGGCGCGCCCCGGACGTGGCCCATGCCCTGATCTTCGAGCCAGTCTGCAAGGTCGCCTGAGACATAGGACGACCCATTGTCACTCAGCAGGCGAGGTTTATGGATCACCTTGGCACTGTCACAGCCTGATGCCTCAAGAGCCAGTTTCAAGGTCGCCGTGACATCATCCGCCCGCATGGTCGTGCATAGTTTCCAGGCGATGATGTAGCGGGAATAATCGTCGAGGATGGTCGACAGATAGAACCAGCCCCAGCCTATCACCTTGAGATAGGTGAAGTCCGTCTGCCATAGCTGGTTTGGCGCCGTGGTCTGGTCCTTGAACTCATCCGCCGCCTTGACGACGATAAAGGCCGGGCTTGTGATCAGGTCATGCGCCTTAAGCAGGCGATAGACGGAAGCCTCGGAGACAAAATAGCCCTTCGTGTCGGTGAAGGTGACGGCCAGCTCCCGGGGCGACAGTTCCGGTTTGTCCAGGGCGAGGTCGACGATCTGTTCGCGGACGTGGTTGGGGATACGGTTCCAGACCCGCCCGGGGCCACTGCTCCGATCTTCAAGGCCCGACAGGCCGAACGCCACATAACGATCATACCACCGGTAAAACGTCGTCTTCGGGATGCCGAGATTGGCCAGCGTCCGCCTTACGGATAGTGACGACCCTTCGACCAGACGGATGATCTCGAGTTTTTCAGAGGCGGGGTATCTCATTCCTCGTCTCCCCCATCCGCGATCATACTTTTTTTGAGCAGCCGGTTTTCCATCATCTGCTCAGCCAGGGCTTCCTTCAGGCCCTGTGCTTCAGCCCGCAAAGCCTTCACCTCCTCGCTGGTCGCCTGACGGACGGTGTCTCCCGCAAGCCGCTTCTTGCCGGCTTCGAGGAACTCCTTCGACCAGCTGTAATAAAGGCTCTCAGCGATGCCTTCCCGGCGGCACAGCGCGGCGACGCTTTCCTCGCCACGCAGGCCCGAAATGACAATCCGGATCTTTTCTTCCGATGAACGCTGTTTGCGTGTCTTGCGCCGAATGTCCCTGACAGTCTTCTCGGCCGGATCTTTGTCTCTCATGGTTTTCTGTCTCATCTTAAATCCTCAATGGTCGTGATGAGCCAGAAATCCTCCGTTATGAAAACCCTTCAAACTGTCCCAAGGGCGTTGATGCCGAACAATCACCGCCCATCGCATCAACGATGGCGCCATTCCGGATTTGCGCAAACCGGAGGGCGAGAGCGATTTCTACTTCGTGCCGGCCGATGACCCGGAGACCGCCGTCCCCAGAATCATCGAGCTGGTCCGCACCCGGATCCCGCAGCGCTTCGATCTCGATCCAATCCGAGACATCCAGGTCTTGTGCCCGATGAACCGCGGCGGCGTCGGTGCGCGGTCCCTCAACATCGAGCTCCAGGCCGCCCTGAACCCGGCCGGCGAGCGCAAGGTCGAGCGGTTCGGCTGGACCTTTGCTCCTGGCGACAAGGTCATGCAGATCGAGAACGATTACGACAAGGAGGTCTATAACGGCGATATCGGCTACGTCTTCGGCGTCGATCCGGAAGTTGGCGAACTCACGGCGTCATTCGACGAACGCGATGTGACCTACGGCTTTGGTGAGCTCGATACGCTGGTACCCGCCTACGCAACCACGATCCACAAGAGCCAAGGGTCAGAATACCCCGCCGTGGTGATCCCGGTGATGACCCAGCACTACACCATGCTGCAGCGGAACCTGCTCTACACCGGCGTCACGCGGGGCAAGCGGCTGGTCGTTCTGGTCGGTCAGCGTAAGGCCGTTGCCATCGCGGTGAAGAGCGTTTCAGGGAGGCGGCGTTGGTCGAAGCTAAGGGAGTGGCTAAGAATGGACAAGAATTTTGGAGTAACCAGAGCACACAGAGAGAATTTTCGGAATGCCTCCCAAAACAGCGCCCCAAATTGACCCTACGACACTCCTCTGGTTCCGCCGCGACCTCCGCCTCGCCGATAACCCAGCACTCGATGCCGCTGTCGCGATCGGGCGGCCGGTCATACCAGTCTACATTTTTGATGATGCTGACGCCGGTGAATGGTCGCCGGGTGGCGCCTCGCGCTGGTGGCTCCACGGCTCTTTGTCCGCTCTCTCCTCTGAGATCGAAGCACGGGGTAACAGGCTCATCCTGAAGACTGGCCCTGCAGAAGCCGTCATCAACGAACTGCTGTCCGAGACGGGGGCTACGAGCGTTTATTGGAATCGGCGTTATGAGCCGTGGGCAAAGCGGCGAGATGAAAAAATAAAAACAGCGCTCAAGGGTAAGGGCATAGAGGCGCACAGCTTCAACGCTGGCCTACTCCGAGAACCATGGGCGGTTACCACGCAAAAAGGTGAGCCATACAAGGTCTTCACACCTTTCTGGAAAGCGTTACGCGCAAGCGGAGAGCCCGATCAGCTAAAGCCTGCACCCCAGCGGATCCCGGCGCCGAACGATTTTGCCAAGAGTGACGAGCTGAAGTCGTGGGGGCTGCTCCCGACAAAACCAGACTGGGCAGGCGGCTTGAGGGAAGCATGGACACCGGGCGAGGACGCGGCACAATCGCGTTTGCATGACTTCACCGACGCTGCGGTTTTCGACTACCAGGACAAACGAAACCTGCCTGGGGTTTCCGGCACCTCGCGTCTCTCTCCCCATTTGCATTTTGGTGATATCGGGCCACGCCAGATATGGCATGCGGTCATCGCCAGTGCGCTTGCTCAGACTGGCAGTCCAATGCCTCGCGGCGTCGAGACTTACCTCTCTGAAATCGCCTGGCGCGAGTTCTCTTATCACCTGCTTTTTCATTTTCCAGAGCTGCCTCTGAAGCCGCTCCGCACGGAATTTTCCAATTTTCCGTGGACAAATGATCCTGACGCTCTGTCCGCCTGGCAGCGCGGAGCGACCGGTTATCCAATCGTCGATGCTGGCATGCGTGAGTTGTGGACGACCGGCTGGATGCACAACCGCGTACGCATGATCGTTGCCTCTTTTCTGATCAAGGATCTACTTATCGATTGGCAAACCGGTGAGCATTGGTTCTGGGATACGCTTGTTGATGCCGATCTCGCGAGCAATGCGGCGAGCTGGCAATGGGTCGCAGGCTGCGGCGCTGATGCAGCACCCTATTTCCGTGTTTTCAACCCCACCATTCAAGGGACGAAGTTCGATCCCAATGGCACCTATGTCCGGAATTGGGTGCCGGAAATATCAAAGTTGCCGGACCGATTGATCCACGCGCCTTGGACGGCCAAACCGATTGAACTAGCGGACGCAGGGATTGAGCTCGGCAAAGACTATCCAGCACCCATCGTCGATCACTCGATGGCTAGAAACCGGGCGCTGGAAAAATACAAGCTGCTCAAGGCAGGGAAAAATGGCGACTGATTACGCACAATTTCCTTCCCTCTTGCGTCCATAGTGAGTCCATGGGATTCATCCGAGGCATAATCGGAGAATCAAAAAGCCCGCTAAGTCACTGACTTAACGGGCTATTTTTGGTTGCGGGGGCATGCAACAAGCAAGCTCCTACAATCCTTAAGAGTGTATAGTCGATATACGCTCTGCTGCAATGACCTGCAGAATAGCGTTCCGGCAGTCGCCCTATTTCACCTTTACGTCACCGCTGTCGGATATCAACAGCTTCCAGCCCGTCGCTGATGTATCCGACAGGTTCAGATGCCCCGTCAGGTAAAAGAGCCGGTCAGTGTCCGGCCCCTCAGCGGTACAGAACCGATCCTGCAGATAGAACGGGGGCGTCGCTTGGAAATATAGCCGAGCGCGCACCGAGGCCGGTGTTCCAGACAGTTCGGCGCGCGGCACTGCATAGACCAGCTTGTCACCACCACCGGTGACATAGTCGGGATCGTTACCAATGGCCGTGGCCCCCGCATCCTCAGCCAGGTCGTCGCCCGCGCCAAACGCCCTAGAAATTTCGCGGCGCTTGCCGACATCTAGGTAGCCTCTGGGCAGTAGGCGGTTATCCTTCACCTCGGCGCAAATCGACAGGAAACTAGTCGTTAGCATACCTTCTGGCTCGGCAGTGTGGCCGCAGGACACGTCCACTTTGTTCGGCGGCGCGGCAACCAGCTCCTGATAGATCTGAACTTGGTCCTGTGCAGTGATTTCCTGAAAATGGGGCTGGTGCGGCCGTTTTTCACGGTCGGCAGGTAGGGTGCATTGCGGTCCCCACCAGATTTCACCCACCACCGGATCGCCGTTCGATCCGATAATGCGGCCCACATCGTCCGTGCGACCAGAAGCCCAGAGGATTTCGCCATCAGCATCCAGCACATCAAATTCCAAAAAGGCACGGCGGAAGCCCACGCCCGAGGGAAACTTGTGGCCTACATGGTTGATTACCTCGACGTTAGCCCGCAGATGAGTAGCGTTGAGGGTGACATCGGCCACATGCACGTCCGCTACGTCCGACCGCGCGCTCTCAAAGATGCGGTTCTCGGTATGTACAACAGGTGGGATACCCTTGCTCACCAGCATCGGGTCTATCTTTGGCAGACCTAAAATTTCCGGGAACTGCCGCGCCATGCGAACGAGGAACACGTTCAGCCCTACTAGCTCGTGCGACGCAAATCCCTCTCGCTCCTCCAGCTTAATTTCTTCGGGCGGTGCCGTGAAGTCCACCGCCGGGAACCCGGCACTTTCTTGAATGCTGGCAATCTTACTGCTCTTCGGCGTCAGTGTCGGCAAATGGCAGTCGGCGCACTCTTTGCGCCTGTTACCCGGTCCGTAAGGAAGATCAGTGCCATCCACCGAGGTACCTGAGCGGAAATCGCTGAACGCCCACTCGGCATAGGTGGTCTGCTCATAGACGTGGCCGATGTTCTTGCCTCGGTGCAGCACCGGCAGGTGGACCGTATGGCACGAGGCGCAGACTTCCGACTTCTTGATCGCCGGATCATGATGCGGGGTGATGCCCAGCGCGTTCTGCATCGAAAGAGGTTTCGGGTTCTCGAACGGCCCGGCCACCCCGGTCCCGTCGGTCATCAGGAAGGCCCCTGTGAAGGTCCGCGCCAGCCCCTCGAGGCTGGGGTTCAACGCCTTCTGTCGTTCGGCGACACAGGCGTTACGGGCATGATCGGCGTATTTCTCCGTCTGCTTTTCACCCAGCGCCATCTGGTGACAGACGAGGCAGGAGACGCCGTCACGCGCCAGCGCGCCGTATCCGGCCTTTTCCGCACCTGGATTGTCCAATGGCCATGGCACCGAGTTCACGTCTTCGCGCGAAAAGACCTCGCAGGACCCGTCGCGGACGTAGCTGTCGAGCTGCGCCTGCCGCTCGCCGAGAATCCCGTGGCAGCCCAAACAGGTAGATTCCACGAAGGCCGCATCGTTGGGATGGAAGGTCTGGGTCTCGCTTGCCAGCTGGGCGAAGAAAATCGGGTCGCGCCCCGCCAGCCCCATAGGAGACGTCCGCCATGTCGCGTAAGGCGACATGTTGCGCAACTTGCCCGTGTCGCCATCCGGCGTCGTCATGTCGAAATGCAGGCCGGTGCTTCCGGCGTCGTGGCAACTAAGGCACTGGTCCGACGTTAGGTAAGGCACATGGTCTGCGGGTGCATTCGCCGGCATCCATACGTTGTCATAGGTCTGGGACGGCATCGCCACGACGGTCTTCGGCGTCGGCGCGATGCCGCGCCACGGGAACGCCTCACGGAAACCTTTTAGCCAGGTCTTCAGCGGCATGTCTTGGTCCGGCGTTCTGGGCGCCTTCGCAGCTTTCGCCAGTGCGACATGATGGGCTGGAAATTGGGGGTGCAGTGGCTCGTTCTGGCTCAGATAGGCTAGCGGCTTGCCGGGTTCACCTTGGATGTTTCGGGTCGAGGAAAAGGTCAGGTTGTCGCGCGCCGAGGCATGGCAGTTCACGCAGTATTGCCCGAACCCCATCAGCGGATAGCCGTTCGACTTCTGGTTGGCGGGCCAGTCGGGCACCCAGCCCGCCCCGCCCCAGCCGAACCAGCCCCAGAACCAGCCGTCATGGGAAGCGCCACGGTCGCGGATCATCACTGCTGCGCCCGAGGTCGGCAGCAGTTCCAGGGGGTCAAGGCCCGCGCATTTGGCGGCGGGTGCCGGATACATTTCCTTGATCAGCATCGCACCATCGGGCACCGGCGATGCGTCCGCTCCATAGCCTTCGTGGGCAGCGGAGCGATTCTTGCGTACCCAGTCGATGGCTTCAGGCGAATACCAAATCACCACTGGCGCATGCACACCGTGGTCCGTACCGATCCATTCCCCGTCTTCCAACTGCGCCGTGTACGGGCCAGTGTCGCGCACATCCTTGTCGCGGACCCAGCCGGCGGCCTCATTGCGGTGGCAAAAGTTGCGTAGGTAGTCGCCGAGCTTTGCTTCGTATTCGGCGAGCAGCATTTTGCCCGGCGCTCGCACGACCGGATCGAGCGCGGCGCACTTCTGTGGGGCCTTCGGGACAAGCTTCACAGCCTTATGGGCCGGGCAGGCGTCGTTCGCCTGAGCCGCCTGGACCGCCATGCCCAGCAGCAGCGATGCCACAGCCATACGGCCGCCCCAAACCTTTTTCGCGTTCATCGTTCCTGACCCGACTAGTGCTTGTGATGCCGAATGTCCTGAGCGCACAGCGTCGTTTTACCCGTCACGGGCCGCTGCAGTATCACTGCGCCGCAGGATGAGCCACAGGCCGACCAGCACGATGGCCACACCGGCAATATGGTTGCCCGTCAGTTCCGTGTCCATGAACGCCACGGTTAGGAACAAGCCTAGCGGCGGCACGAGAAAAGCGTACAGAGATGTGAAAGCAGCACCGGCCCGGGCGAGCAGCAGGTAATAGAGCAGATAGGCCGCGCCGGTTCCCGCAAACCCCGACAACGCAATCGCCTCAAGCTCGGCACGTGCCGGCAACCCTTCCGGTACGCCCTCGACGATCAGGGCCGTCACAGAAAGGCCGATCGCGGCAAAGACTACAATCCAGACAGTCAGAACATACTGGTCCATATCCGCCGTGCGCTGGGCGGCGTACAGCCCGTTGGCGACGAAGACCACGCCCCCCGACAGCATTATTGCGATCGCAGCCAACTCGGCGCTCTGGCTTAGCAGGGATTCGGGCCCGGCGAAGATCACGATGCCCGCGACAGCGATGGCGACACCGAGGAAATTGAGAGACCGGGCCGGCGTCGTTTTCAGGACGAGCGCACCAACGAGGAATGTCAGGATCGGCACCGCAGTGCCAATAACCGTAGCCAGATCGGGGGAGATGGTATCTTCCGCGATCACGGTGCTGAGCTGCGGAATACCCAGCGCCGTCACAGCCATCACCAGCGGCACAATCGGATGTGCGCGCAGGGTCGGCCAGAGCGGCCGCCGCAAGCACAGGCGCACACCGATCAGCAGGAACAGACCCGCGGTCAGTACAATCGCCGCCGCCGCGGTAAACGGCGGCAGCCCGCGATTCGCCTCGGAAATGAAGAGATAGTTGGAAGCCCAGGCGAGAGACAGGGCCAGAAGGATAGAGATGTTAGTAAGCATGGTTCGGCACATTGTCGATCAGCGCATTGTCCAATAACATTCCAGCAAATCTGCCGCTTGGATGTTCACCGCCTGCTGAGGCGTGCGTAGCAAACTTATAGCAGCGTGAGGCATGCCCGTAAACCATCATCCCGTTCCACCCAGGGCTGTCAATGCACTAACAATCAACCCGGACCACTCAATTGGGGGTTGGTCAGCCCCGTGGTCCGCGGTCCTCGGCCCTCCCCCCGGAAATGCGCAGGCCGTGGCCAACGGTTCATGGCCCCTGGTCCGCGCGAGGAGATCCGCAGGTAACATTCCGTGGGCCTTGGTCCGCGGCTCTTAGTCCTTGGTTCAGCCGGTCGGCAAGTTATAGGACATGCGACCACCTGTGCCAGAAACTCTAATCAGAAATGGCACAGAACTTGGGGGCTAGACAAGTGACGAGCAGTTCGCAAGCGTGCTTGCTCAGATCAGAGCCGTCTTCCCGCGGATCGCCCCTCTGGGCAAACGTTTCACCTTCCTCAACTCGACGGTCGCCGGTCGCATTAGCATGTCGCTATACCGTCAAAGTTATAACCCCAGCTTTTTCCGGCACCCTTACGATCGGAACACGTCTCGCTTCGAAAGCATTTGGCCCCAACGTGTTTGGGATAATCCCTACTGCAACTGCCGCGAACATTACCTTTTTTTGTTCGAACTTTTTGTTCATCGATTCCGGGTGTGCCTACTCCGCGACCATATGAATCGTACTTCGGCATGACGCTCTGGGCCACGATCCTTATTTAGGGCGACTGGGGCATGACCGACGCCACCATTAATAGATTTCTTGAGTTTCGGAATTGTTCCGACACCCCGACCGTAAGAATTTTTGTAATAATAGGACGCAGTGCTTCTGCATCACATGCTACACGCATCGTCTCCGGCGCTCGGGGCTTACCAGTTTCCCTCCGCAGCCTCTTTCAATATCAGCTTGTCCAGCGTCAGGTCGGCAACCGCCCGTCTCAAACGGACGTTCTCGGCCTCGAGGTCCTTCAGGCGTTTCGCCTGGTCAACCTTCAGGCCGCTGTATTCCGTGCGCCAGCGATAATATGTCTGCTCGGACATGCCGATCTGGCGGCAGACCTCGCCGACCGTACGGCCCTGCGCCAGAAGCACATCCGCTTCCCGCAGGTGGTTGATGATCTGTTCGACCGAAAAACGTTTCCTCGGCATCTCTGCTCCCTTCTTCGTGGATCCAGATGCAAATTCTCTAACTCAGCAAATGGACCCGGTTAAGGGGGGCAGGTCAGCGCTTCTGGCTCGGAGATGCAGACGGCCACACGCACATCTCACCGCCAATGTTCGTCTCCCCACTCGGCGCGCCCGCTAGCTACGAAGCAGTCGAAATCAGTGACGAGCAGTTCGCAAGCGTGCTTGCTCAGATCAGAGCCGTCTTCCCGCGGATCGCCCCTCTGGGCAAACGTTTTACCTTCCTCAACTCGACGGTCGCCGATCGCATTGTCGACTGGGAAGCGTATGAAGACACGATTTCGCGCCTTCCGCTCTCCAGAGGCGCCGCCAGATAGCTGACTGCTGTGGCTTCATGCTGACCTGATGGTAGAGTTTGGGTAAGCTCATCACTCAGCGCTGCCTCTGACGCGATCAACCTTTTAGCCGCCCTGTCGGGAACCGAGAATGCCCTCCTCCGACCAGTTATTCTGGAACCTCGCCCAGGCAGCGGCATGGGTCGTCTATCGCGAGACGACGCTGGTCGAGAGCCTCGTTAATCCGGGACCAAACGCCCTTGGCGCCATTGGCATGTACCCGAAGATGTGGCTCAGAGAGCGCAAGAAGGTCGGCTCTTTGAGCCAACTACACTCGGCTCTCTGTGCCGGACGCCTGATCGCGCACGGCTACCGAAGCGGCGAGAGTGCTCTGAGCGAGATCCCCAACCGCGAGTGGGCGGACCTCCATCTCGCCCCGCCGCAGGCCTATGACGCATCCCGGTTGGCCCAGAAGGTCGAGCCGTGGCTCCTGATCCGCGTCGATGCCGCGGACGTGCAGCGCCTCTGGCGTACCGAGAGCGAGCTCCAGTCTCGCACCAGGTTCAAACCCGAGGTGCTGCGGTCTCTCTACGCAGAAGCCATGGCCGCCAACCCGGGCTTCTCGCAGAACGAGCTGATCGCCGAAGTCCAGTTGGCCTTCACAGCAAAAACCGGCCGCGCAGAGCCGAGCCGTAGCACCGTCCAGCGCGCTATCAAAGTATAGCCCGTTCACATCAGCCCCCCGTCCCCCGGTTCATGAACCAATCCTGGGCTGATGAACCAGTTCGGGCCGTGTTCGATGCCGTCCTCACGCAAACCGAGGACGGCATAGCATGCAGAAGCCATCCGATCAGGATGACCGGCCAGAGCTCGAGGCGCTCCGCGCCCTGGCTCGCCTGCTAGCGCGCCAGGCCGCAGCCGAGCAGCTCGCAGCCTCCCGCGTGCCCTCCTCGTCGCTCTCAGAGCCCAAGGACGAAGAAGACCATGGCGTATAGCCCGCATCACCATCCCGAGACACTCCTGACCATCCGCGACGTCGCAGCGATCTGCCGCGTCTCGGAGAAGACCGTGCGCCGGTGGATCGAGACGCAGACGTTGCTCGCCACGCGCCTCGGTGCGCAGTGGCGAATCCGCCGTTCAGACCTCGATCTCTTCATCCGAGACGGGCTGCGACGGTGACCACAGATGTCCAGCTTTTACCAGTCATTGCAGTCGCTTAGCCGATATTCGGGAGAACGGTGCTCGACCATTAGTGACTGTTTTCTCTGCTACGGTTTCCCGAACTGGCCACCGTTTGCTCCCGTGTCCTCCCGTGTCCAACCTTGGTTAATAAGGAGTTATCCCGATGCGAAAGCCTGATCAAAAGAACCCCACCTTCGCCGATGCTATAGCGACGATCGAACACCTGCAGGACCTGACGCCGACACGGCGCCGTGACCTAATATCCGCGCTCAAAACGATGGCACGATTTATCGACCGGGAGGTGGATCACGTGCCCGCTAATACCGAATGGCTACGCCAGCGTTTGCGTCAGGTGCATCCCCGACAATTACAGGTGAGCGACAAGCACTTTCAAAACGTTAAAAGTGCCGTCCTGTTTGCGCTGCGTATGACGGTCAGCAATAACAAGCGTCACGCCGCCTTCCCCGATATGAGTGCAGCGTTCCAGGCTTTGTTTGAGTCCGTCCCGGATCGTATGCAGAGCTACAAGCTGTCGCGGCTGTTTCGGTTCTGCAGCGCTGGCGGCGTTGCGCCTGAACAAGTGTGTGATCAGACGATCGCCGACTTCAAAGCCCAGTTGATCGCAGAGACCCTGCATAAAGAACCGGACAAAGTGGTCCGCGAAGCCGTGCTGACCTGGAACAAGATGCAGAGCATCGTGCCTGATTGGCCGGATCAGCCTCTTACGCCAGTCCGCAAACGCAAAGCCTGGACTATTCCCCTGGAGCAATTTCCGGCCTCATTCGTCAGCGACGTTGATCTGTGGTGCGCCCGCCTTGGTCACCAGGATCTCTTCGATGCAGATGCACCGGTTAAGCCCTGCCGACCGGCAACCATAAAACATCGGCGATTCCAGGTCCGGATGATGGCTTCGGCCATAGTGCTGAGCGGCGTTGATATTCTGTCCGTCCAGTCACTCGCCGACCTTGTTGAACTCGATAATTTTCAGCGCGGCATCTCCTACATGCTGGATCGCCAGGATGGTGCGGTGAAGGAAGCGAACTTCACCCTCGCCTCCGCCATCAAGGCCATTGCCCGCTATCACGTCAAACTACCGGAGGCGCATCTGGACGAACTGCGGCGCCTGTGCGCGAAGATGGACAGGGCCGCAGACCGATACCGCAAGAATAACAAAGACCGGCTGGACCAGTTCGATGACGACCGGAACCTTGCCCTCCTGCTTGGCCTGCCCGCCCGCCTCGCTCAACTGGCTCAAAAGCCCGGCCCGAAGCCCAGGAGTGCTGCTTTACTGCTGCAGTCAGCAGTCGCGATCGAGATCCTGCTCTTTTGCCCGATGCGGGTGGGCAACCTTGCTCACCTGGATATTGAACGGCACTTGCGCTGGATCGGAGACAATCAGACGCTACGTCTGATCATCGACATTCCTGCGCCGGAAGTGAAGAACGACAAGCCGCTTCGCTATGAGCTCACCGGAACATCAGCAACGTTAGTCCGTGATTATATCGACCGGGTGCGGCCCTGCCTGTGTTCTGAGCCGAGCAGCGCGTTGTTTCCGAAGATGGATGGCAGATATCGCAATCCCGGTGACCTCTCCACCCAGATCAAAAGACATTGTCTTCAGGAGACCGGCCTCACCGTTAATGCTCACCTGTTTCGCTCACTCGCAAGTAAGGTTCACAACAAGGTCAGCGCCGGCGACGCGGTCACTATCAGCCATGTCCTGGGTGACAAGATCACAACCGTGCTGCGGTCCTACGCACAGTTCGAACAAAAATCAGCACTAGATCATTTTCAGCAATCGGTGCGCATCGTTCGGGGCCGCGACGATCAGGGCGAGGCTGAATGAACATGAATATCTCGCGGCGTTGCCTCCACGTCGAAGAATGGCCTGAGCCTGATCAGGCCCTTTGGCATGCTGCCACAACGAAGGGCAGCGTATTTGACGATACCGGGCCGGCAGCGCTTTGGCGCGCCCCTACTCTCGATCGAACGCGCCAAGGCTACGGCCGCTGGCTCAGCTACCTGATCTCGAGTGAACAGATGCACGACGAGCAGCTCCCGCATGAGCGGATTACCCCGGACAACGTTCGGCAATACGTACTCTGCCTCCAGGAACAGGTTCAACCTTGGACGATCTGGAGCTACATGCTGTCGCTTTGGGTGACAGCCCGTTTGTTCAGACCCGACGATGACTGGGGTTGGCTTTACTCGATTCTTGCCAAGCTGCAGCTAAAACGACGCCCGGCGAGCAACAAACGGGCCCGTATGCAGCCCGCGGGCGAGATCGCGCGCTGGGCATTGAGGCGTCTCGATGCCTTGAATCAGGATCGAATCAAAGACACACACGGCACCCTCGCCTACCGCAACACCCTGATGATTGCGATCCTGATCAACTGTCCCATCCGGCTCCGCAATCTCTCCATGATCAGGATCGGTACGCACCTGATCTTTGATGGCGCGCGCTATCGTCTCGATTTCGAGCCCGCCGAAGTCAAAACCGACCGCTACCTCTCGTGCACATTGCCGGAAAATCTGACGCCGCACCTGTCGCAGTGGCTCAACCATTTGCGGCCGAGGCTGATGCCAGAATCGGACCATGATGCGTTCTGGGTCGGCATTCGCGGTGCCCCGATGAGACCGCGTGGGGTTTATGGCTGCGTCATCAGCACTACCGAGGCGGCATTCGGCGTCTCGATCAATCCGCACTTGTTTCGCGATATAGCCGTTTCCTGGATCATTGATATGGATCCCGCCCATGCAGGGATTACCGCCCCGATGCTGGGCCACACCAATCCCAGGACAACGGAAGATCACTACATCCAGGCTAATCAGGCACTCGCCGTCAGACGTTATGGGCAATCGGTATCTGCCCTTCGCGATCGGCTCACGGATGCCTATGGCGATCCTTACAAGAACAGGGACCCTTCATGACCAATGCAGCAATTTACGCGAGGTACTCCTCGAACCATCAGCAAGATGCCTCAATCGACGACCAAGTACGCAGTTGCCGGAAGCGGATTGATGCAGAGGCCTGGCAGCTGATCGAGACCTACAGCGATCATGCAATCAGCGGCGCCAGTACATTGCGCCAGGGATATCAGCGCATGCTGACAGACGCCCGCGCCGGTAAATTCGACATCCTTATCGCCGAAGCCCTCGACCGCCTCAGCCGTGATCAGGAAGACATTGCCGGTCTCTTCAAACAACTCACCTTTGCCGGGGTCCGGCTAATTACCCTTTCAGAGGGCGAGATCAACGAACTGCATGTTGGCCTCAAAGGCACCATGAACGCGCTCTTCCTCAAGGATCTTGCCGCAAAGACCCGGCGCGGGCTCGAAGGTCGGGTCCGTCAGGGTAAATCCGGAGGTGGGAACGCGTATGGCTACGACGTCGTTAAAAAGGTGGATTCCAATGGCGAACCGATACGGGGCGAACGGCGGATCAACCAGGAACAAGCCGACATCATCCGCCGGGTCTTTACCGAGTTTTCGAATGGGCGTTCCCCGCGGGCAATTGCCCATGATCTGAATGCGGAAGATATATCGGGTCCGAGAGACGGAAGCTGGGGACCCTCGACGATATACGGCAACTGGCGGCGCGGTACCGGCATTCTGAACAACGATTTGTATGTCGGAAAATTAATCTGGAACCGGCAGCATTTCATAAAAGATCCGCAAACCGGCAAACGCCAGGCTCGAATGAATCCTGAGAGCGACTGGATCATCGAAGATGTTCCAGCCCTTCGTATCATCGACGAAGAGCTCTGGCTGCGGGTAAAAAGACGCCAAGACAGCACCCGCCGAAAAATCACCGAGGATAATAGGGGCAATCGCACAGAACGCGCTCGGCGTCCCCGCTATCTGTTCTCAGGTCTGATGCAATGCGGCGTCTGCGGTGGGGGTTATTCAAAGATCAGCCAGCAACACTACGGCTGCTCAACGGCCCGCAATAAGGGCACCTGTGACAACATGCTGACAATCCGTCGGGATATAATCGAAGAGACGGTGCTGTCCGGCCTCAAAGAACAAATGATGCAACCTGACGCCTACAAAGAATTCGTATCCGAGTTCAATCGCGAGATGAACCGTCTTGGCGCATCAGAAGACCAGGAACGCACCCGCCTCGCCAAAGACCTTAGCCACATCGACCGAAACCTTGCTCGGCTGATCGACGCTATAAAGTCTGGCGTTCCGGGCTCCGCCGTTAAAGACGAGATCTCGACGCTTGAACTCCGCAAGACCGAGCTGAAGAACAAGTTGGAGGTCGTCCCTGCACCACAACCACGCCTCCACCCACGTCTGGCGGATGTATACCGCGACAAAGTCGCTAACCTCGTTGAAGCGCTAAACGCCCCGGATACGGTAGCCGACGCCGCCGAAACAATCCGCGGACTGATCGAGGCCGTCCGTCTCGTGCCAGAGGAAGGGAAACTCAGGATAGAGATATATGGCAAACTCGCCGCCCTGATATCACTTGGCCAAAAGCACGCAAGAAAACACCCCGGAGGGGATCCCTCCGGGGTGCAAGTAACGCTGGTTGCGGGGGTAGGATTTGAACCTACGACCTTCAGGTTATGAGCCTGAAAAAATCCGCAACAACACATTGTTTTTAAATGAAACATATCTTTCGATGGTCCATGTATGGTCCTTCGACATTTAGC
>Ga0255771_1003344_pt1 | contig 15202 bp, 4 predicted proteins | sample 011ome_19_FD_179969 | JGI IMG/M metagenome (GOLD analysis project Ga0255771, IMG submission 179969) | Coastal salt marsh microbial communities from the Groves Creek Marsh, Skidaway Island, Georgia - 011510BT metaG (version 2) | ecosystem: Environmental > Aquatic > Marine > Intertidal zone > Salt...
CAATCTCGCGTGCGGATCCTTTGCAAACGGCTCGTACCGATCGTACGCCCACCGGGTCGTTTCTTGCATCCAAAAGTCCAACGGCGTCGTGCCGAATTTATTTGAATTGAGTCCGTGTGATTCGGTAATCATATCCGTGGTACAATTGTAATCCACGAGTTCTTCTAGTGTTCGGTCCCGGAAAAATCCGGTGATGACGGGCATAAACATCAACGGATTCGACTTGATGGAGTCGCTCGTAAAATGGTCGTTTCTTTCAAATTTCTTCTCGGCGCGATCGTCGATGACGCGATCGGTCCCTTTGATCTGATCGATCATTCTATCGATCCTGTCGTAGTCGTACACGTCGAAAGCGCTGCCATCGTTCGACGTTATATTTTCCGTCGCTTCCCAGTCTATCGGGCATTTGATAGCTTCGAAAACGCCCGGTTTCTCTGAATAGCGCCGGGCCATCTTGTCTCGAACTAACGCGCGTTCGGGTACATTTCGCAAGCTCGTCGTCATTGCGGCGAATACAAATGCAGCTTTGCATTGCTCGCGTCGTTCGGTGTATATTTTCAATCGGTTCAATCGCGCTTTTTGACGTTCCGAAAATTGCAAGCGCCATTCTTCTTCTTCTTCTTCTTCTTCTTCTTCTTCTTCTTCGTTGTCCGTCCGCTTCTCCCTAGCAATCGTCAGCGTCGTGTCGTCAGCGAACAAAATCATGTTCACCAAGGCACCAGAAAGTTCGCGAGTTGCAAATAGTCTCGTGAAATTCGCCCCCCACGACTGGTGACTCAAAATTCGAAAGTTTCCATCCTCCTCCGTGGCGCGCAACAGTTTCGCCGCTCTTTCGAGCGGGTGCGGTAAAGTTAAGTCTTCCTCGATGCCGCAAAAGAGTTCTCTAGACGCCATGAAAGAGAGACACTCGAAGAGACATCTCGGGAACCACCAATCGAGCATGCGAGATCCATAAATTTCCGAGCCCATGACGACATTACCGTCGTCTTTGAGCATTTCGCAAAAGACGCCAAACTCGTCGTTTGAAAGAAGTAATGCGTTTTCTTTTTCATCTTCTTCTTTACCGCCGCCGTAATAATTGTTATACTCGAGAACGTGCGGGTCGTGCGCTACGAGCAATCGACACAGAGCAAAACACTCCCGTTTTGCTTTCTTTGCGTCGACTTTCCACGGCGAAGGGAATACTTTACCTCGAACGAAGGGTTCGTCGTTGTCGACGTCCATGTCGTTCTCACCAACACCGCCGTCGCCATCCGATGCCATCGAGGAAGACACCGACGAGAAAAATTTTTCCATCCGGAACGTCGAATCGAAATACGTCCGCAACAACTGCCAAAACAAGATGTGGATGTCTTTTTTGTTTGTGATTGGACACTCGCCGTTGGATATTGCGCTCATGAGCTTCTTTATCGGGCGGAGGAAATCCTGGCGAAGCTCGTCTTCGAGAAACGCCTCGTTTTTATCTCCGTCGCTTTTGTTGCTATCATTACTAACGTCCACGTGTAACCGGGAGCGCGTGAACGGCGCGTGCAAACACGAAAACAACTTTTTTTCTTCTTCTTCTTTTTCATCGACGTTTATTTTAGTATCGTTGTCCCCGTATATTTTCTTTGCTCGCGCGAGAAACTCTTCGTTTGCTTTTTGAGCTTCCTCTGAGACGTTTCGAAACATCGGGTACGTCCCAAAATTAAACGTCACGTCGTTCGACGCGCACGAGTGACTCGTAACAGGGAACCACCACCAGTTTTCATCGTCGTCTCTCGCGCGCGCATTTCGTTTGATGCGATCAATTTTATACAGAATACCATCCACGTAATACCGAAACTCGATGTATCTCTTCTCGAACGCAATCGTGCTCAGCACGATACTTCCAACCGCGAAGACGTTTCGATGGGTATCCGAGGCGTACAAAGGCACGTAATTCTTATCCATCAACGCTTTCTTCTTCATGCTACCCGCGGTGGTGTTCTTTTTCGTCGATTTCATCGCTCTCCCAGCAGTTCTTTTTCCTTTCGCATCCTTCGTTACGTTTTCTTTTCCCTCCGCCGCTTCGAACATCCCTCTCCTCTCCGCTTCGTCGCTCTTCTCCTTCCTCTTAAACGCCAAATCTTCTCCTCTAAACACCCAATCGTCGTTCCACACGCGCACCGAACTACACTTCCCTCTGTTCGCGTCGCAAAACTCCGCGATCCCGCACTTCTCGCTCAACTCGACGTCTTTCCTCGCCCAACCCACGTAATCGCTTCCGTTCTCGTCAAAGTCATTCTCGTCGCGCAAACTTTCCACCGTCGTCTCGAACCAACACCTCGCGCCGCCGTCGGCGTCGTCGTAGCTCTCCTTGACGCACACGTTCGCGCTGTAATGTTTCGCGAATAATAATCGATTATTCTTCTTCTCGTCGTTTTCTTCTTCTTCTTCTTCTTCTTCTTCTTCTCTGGTTTTGCTCTTCCTTTTGTTGCAATCGATTCTCCGCGTCGTCGGCGTTCGCTTTCCGGACGCTCTCACGAATCGAATTTTCTCCTCTCGTCGTGGTGCAGTTTCTGAATCAACTTTGTCGTCATCAAACCGAAGTTTCAAAGATGCTTTCGCAAACCCACCCTCGCCAAAAATCGTCGCGTTTCGCACTTCTTCTTCGAGCATCGCAGAAAAAGACAACGCGTCCTTCTCGTCGTCGTCGTCGTCGCCGACGAAGGTGACGCGTGTCGAATCCGAGAATAACTTCAACAGAAAACGCTTCGTCTTTTTTGTCGCATCGTCGTCGCTCTTCGAAACTGTTTTTTTCTTCTTCTTCTCTTTATCTTCTTCTTCTTCTTCTTCGTTCCGCGCATCATCATCGACGCGCATCTTTTTCTTCTTCTTCTCTTTGCGCGAGGAGGAGGAGGAGGAGGAGGGTTCTTTGGCGTCTTGCGCGACGAGATATTTACTCTTCGCGCTTTGCGCTTTTCAACTTTTTAGGGGATTTTATTTACGATGTGTTTAGGGTTTAGGTTTCTATCGAAACCCTAAAAACCTAAAAAGCTTAATTCGACAAAAGCTCTCTCTCTCTCTCCCGGACTCGACTCCTCCTCCTCCGAAGAAGAAGAAGAAGAAAACGCGCTGTTCTTTCTTCTCTTCCGTCGTCTCTCTCTCTCTCTCTTCTTGTTCTTCTTCGTCTCTCTCAAAAAGTTGTTCGGCATCTTTTCTTCGCCGCTACGGTTGGGGGAACATTTTAGGGAAAAGATATGATGGAAAAACGCCATCGATACGATTTTACGAAGAAGAGTAAAGGCGGAACGACGATGATACTCTCGTCTTCGCCGAGAGAAGAAGAAGAAGAAGAAGAAGAAGAGCGACGAAGACAAAGACGCGCAAAAGTCGAGCAGCGAATGATGGTGGAGAAAAAACAGAGACGAGAAGATGTGCGTGGGGAATCGATCTACCCGCCAGACGAAGAGTTGGGATGCCGACGGTGCCACAGATTAACGCACTTTGCCAGAGACTGCCCGGAGTTGAAAGCGGCGCGGGACAAACTCGAGGCGCGTAAACGGCAAACCGCCGCTAGCAAGTCTGCCGAGAACCAAACGAGATCGCTTCCCATCACATTTTTGCGAGAGAAGGAGAAGAAGGAGATATCGAGGAAGAAGGAACAACAACTTGTGAATACTACCGCCACATCGACCACGGAGACGAACGAACGAAAAGTCGTGGGCTCCGAATGGTGGCGAGATATTTTAAACCAGCACGAGCCTTTGCGCGAGTACGTGCTCAAACGAGCGCGCGAGGAGAATAAGGAATCGATTTTTGCCTCGACGACGGCCGCGAACGAGGATACGGATATGAACGAGGCGTTCGCGTTCGCGAAGGAAGAGTTGAGACTGTTAAGGAAACGGTTCTTGGAAGGTAGCGACGATGAAAAAATTACGGACTCGATGGTGGTGGCTTTGCAGTTTGATATCGACGCGGGAGGGTTACTCGATCAATTCGAACGAGAAAGACTGAAGAGCGTTCGCACGAAAATGGAGAATGGTAGGAGAAACGATTTTGGCGCGCGCACAAGTAATAACGGCGGCAACAGAATGTGCGACGACGCGGGGAGATTAGCGAGACTTGAATATGTATCTTTTTCGAGCGATGAGAAGGACGACGAGTTTGATGAGAACGATCTGTTTGCGTTTGCCTCGAGACGCATCACAAACGCGTTTTTCGCGCACGGCGGCGGAATGGGTGTGTTGGAAGATTTGAAAAATTCCGGGAACGGCGCGTGCCTCGAACTACCGTATCCGCCCTTTGGGACTTTTCCTATCGGAGACGAGAACGATGATTACGATGTTGACGACACCGATAGGAATAGTAATAACGCGGAAGAAGAAGAAGAAGAGAAAGAGGAGCAGAACCACATCCAAGGCGCGTTTGCCGCGCTCGGTCTCGAGTCCATCATCTCTCTCGTCTCCCCACAGCTATCTCCGAAAAGAGGTGGAAAAGAAGAAGCAACGATTGAAACAGCGGCATCGCGACACACAAAAAAGCAACGTTCGAGATGCGTCTACGTAACGAACAGTGGTTTAGAAGATATTACATTAGTCGCCTTGCGAATTGTCGACGCGAAGAAAATAAACGAAACAGAAGGCGTCATGACGGTCAATAAAATAGGTAAAGATAAAGAAGGTAAAAACGAAGATCCGCGGTGCACCACGGGACAATCTTCTTCTTCTTCTTCTTCTTCTTCTTCTTCTTCCGTGTTCTCGTTGCGCGACGATTACAACATCTCTCAACACCGAGCGACAAAAAGAGAAACTAGTAATAGCAGCAATAGAAGAAGACCGACCGTACGAATACCGGCGGGTGGCGTATATCCAGTCACGGTTGAGTGCTCGATAGATTCTGAGACGAAGCGCTCATACGTAACATCGTGGATTATAGCCGTATTTGGCACCAAAAAACACGAGCTGCGCGCGTGCGCTACGCAATGTTCGGTGTTAATCACAGGTTCTAACGTTTTTAACAACCCAGTAAAAAGTCTTTCTTTACTGAGCGAAGAAGCAACGCCGTTCATACCAGAAGCGCTACGATGCGCGTTCGATGCTCAACCTCAAGAATACTATCCACCTCCTGGGAACTATTTGGACACCATCTGGGGTTACATTGGCAGGTACTTTCTCTCGATTGAAAACAGAAACATTTTACCGGCGCCTGCGGATTACTACGCCTCGAAACTGCCCACGTGGCTTTTCACGTATCAGTTTCGTCGAGCGATGGTCTTGGATCCGAACTTTAAAGTATTTATTGAGTCACACAACCACGCGCCGTGGACGAAATCGTTAGAATGGGCGAGTGTGTTTCGCTCGATTTCTTCGCATCCATTGTCGGCGTCACCCTCGCCGTCGCATTCAGGGAAAGAAACATTCTATAAAACTCTGCTCAAGTCGGCGCGCTTACTTTACATCGAAGAAGCTCAACAAAACAAAGACGTGAAGAGATACGACATGTTCAATCGAACGTTAAAACGGATAGGACAAAGTGAACAGAGTGAATTACTCGTATACTCTTTGGAAGTGCCTGGTTTACAGAACGGCTACCCTCCCATAGTCGTTGGCGACGTTGTTCGGTGCCGAGTCGCTTGCGTGGCGCGTCATAAAGAACTCAGTCCTTTCCTTGAATACGGATTCCGAATCGTCGCCATCGTCTCAAAAACGCAAACCTTACATTTACAAGCGCCTTGGACCGTCACCTCAGATGGCACATCGGATAAATTAAGCACGCGAGAAGCGAGGAATCAGGAGATAATGAAGGTACACGTGCGTTTTGCCATGGACGAGAATTTCTTCTCTAGATGTCGCGCGGCGTTGCGAGCGTGCTCGACTTTGAAGGTGGAATATCCGAGCCAAGCCTCAAAGAATGAACAACAACGATTGCAACGACGTGATGATCTACGCACGTTAGACGAAATCGAACGCCTCCGACGCGGCATCAACGATGAACAGTATGAATTTGTGATGCGCTGTCGACGAAAAAGAGAAGTATTGTCGTTGGAGCAAAGTAAACGCGAGAATGAAACAAACGCGAGCGTTAACATCAAAGGACTAACGGTTGCGCCGCTTGTGTGTTTCGGCCCTCCCGGGACTGGTAAGACGTTGACTATCGCGCACGCGGTCCTCGATGCGTTATCCATAAATCCAGACGCTCGGATTTTAGTTTGTGCTCCGGCGCCGTATGCGGCGGATGTCATCTTAGATCGGATCATCCTCGAGCATCCGAAATATTTTCACAACACCACGGCGAGCACGAACGTGTACTGTCGCATCGACGACCCGAGACGAGCGATGAGCGAAAAGATGGGTTCGATTACTCCTTTTTGTGTTGATGTGAAGGACTGGTTCGCATCGAAAAGAAAAAGGTACAAGGAGATGGAACATTCTGCTCGCGTGCTCGTCTGTTCGTGCGTCTCTGCGGGCATTTTGTACGAAGCCATGAAAGCGACGTATCAAGCGAGAGCAAAGGTAAACTTCGACGTCGACGGCGCGCAATACCAATACGTCAATTTCGCCTTTCGCTCGTTCTTCGATGTCACTGATTTGGACAAGGACAGAGGTCAGAAAGCGGGACTGACGCATTTGTTCATCGACGAAGCCGCGCAGGCAACGATTCCTGAGGTATTGATTCCGATGTCCTTGGTGAATGAACGTACATTGGTGGTCATGAGCGGCGATTCAAAACAGCTTGGACCTTTAGTGCATTCGAAAGTAGCCATCCGAGGAGGACTCGAAAAGTCATTATTGGAAAAGTGCGTGGATATGATCAGCGAAAGAACAACGATACAGTCCCCGGCGAACGGCACGGACACCACGGACGATAATCTCGTAACACTGACGAAAAACTACCGATCCCATTCTGATATTTTGGAAATCGCGAGCGAATACTTCTACGGCGGCAAACTCGAAGCATTCGTATCGGAAAAAGACATTCGCATACCCGAAGACGAGGTGTTCCAGCGTTTGAAGTTGGCGACGATGCAACATAACAGCAACAACGAGGAAGATGGCGCTGCAGATCACCATATTTCTCGCCGATATCGAAACGTGTTCGTCGCCGTCGAAGGGTTGGAAGAAGTTGAGATGACCAAATCGCAATCGCAAGTCGAAACGAAGAGTTTCAGCAACGCTTTAGAGTGCGAAAAAGTGTGCGAGATTATTTCCGCGCTGTTGTCCTCGTCTGATGCGAAGAATAACAGAATTATTCCTTCTGATATTGAAGTCATCGCGGTATACCGACGACAAGTTTTGGCACTGCGTCAAGTATTGAGACAAATCAATCTCGGCGCTATTCGCGTCGGTACGATTGACGATTACCAAGGTCAAGAAGCTAAAGTGATTATAATTTCAACGGTAGTGAGTACGGGGCCGTCCGCGTCCCGTCGACGCAGAAACGGCGAAGAGGGGTATGGTGAAGAAGAAGCGAAGCATACGATTTTGAGCGATCCGAAAAGGTTCAACGTTGCCACAAGCCGAGCGAAAGCTTTGAATATCATTGTCGGGCATCCCAAGGCGTTGCGATTGTTTCCAAACTGGTCCAGATTGATTCGAAAAATTTCGCAAAATGGAGCGTCGTCTGTCTCCGATGCGTCCGTAACAACGACGAGTAGATCGACAATGACGAGCAGCAACAAACCACTGCTGCCACCATCGGATGGTAAGAATAGCGATAACGATGACGTCCAATTCTTCATCGATGAATACGCAGCGATTGAAGAAGAACTTGAAAAAGAGAAGACGAAGATGATGAGCATTTTTGACGACGACGATTTACCGTGGCGCGTCCAGTTATAGAATGATGAATATTTATTTAGAAAGCATTTAGCGCATTTTAGAAATTCATGATCGTAAACTTAATGGAAGAGGAGGACGAAGCTGTCGTTGGTTTCAAACCTTCCACGCAATGCTCTCTCAACGGAGGATACTTGCGAAAGAGCTCTTTTTCCGGCCTCGTTCTCGGTCGAAACGGCGGTTTCATTTTCTTCGCTTTAACTTCCTCCCAATCGAGTGGTGCCCAGAATGGGTGGTTCTCGAACGTCGTTCGCTGGTAATATTCGTCCTTGTTCATCTCTTTTGCTTCTTTTTCGGCGTCCTCGTCGTTTCTATGAATTGCACCGCTGTCGTCAAACGTCATCCGCCGACTCGGATCGACCACCAAAAGCTTCGAGACGATATCTTTAGCCTCCAAGTTAAACGTTTTTGGGAATCTCACGTCGCCTCTTGTGATCTTTTGGTGTCTCTCTCCGTCAGTTTTCGCCGCGAATGGCGCTTTACCGGTCAATAGTTCATACAACAAAACCCCTACGGCCCAGACATCCACCGCAAACGCATACCCTTTGCGCAGAGTGACTTCCGGCGCCATGTAATCTGCAGTGCCGCACGTAGTGTAACATCTTTCGTAAGCCGGATTGATTTTCTTCGTGAAACCTAAATCGCACAGTTTACAGTGACCAAAACGGTCTATTAATACGTTTTCTGGTTTCAAATCTCGATAGATGTAGTTGCGCTGGTGGAGGAATTGAAGCGCACACGAAACTTCCGCGACGTAAAATTTAGCGAGCGGAAGCGGAAGACCACCTGATCCATCCGTTGACGAGGCTCCACCAAGATACGTGGTTTCCATTTTGTTGCTAGTGTTAGCTATGGTACCGCAATGGGAATCGATAGACTCGGCGTGCAGCTTCGCATCATTTTGACCAGCTCCTATTTTCTGTGCACCCGACGAAAACGGTCCTTTCACCAACAACTGAAACAAATCGCCACCAGTCATGTGTTCCATCACTAAATACGCAAAGTGGTCGTCTTGAAACGAACACAGCGCCTGCATCACAAACTTTTGATTCGGAAAAGACCTCAACAACTCTCGTTCGCGAGTGACGTTGGAGATTTGATCGAGATCTCGGAGCGTCTTTTTCCGCATGACTTTGACGCAACACGGAAGTTTGTTTTGGTCGGATGTTTTGCAGAGAAAGACGGTGGCGGTCATTCCGACGCCGAGTTGTTTGTGAAAGGTGAGGTGCTTACGTTTTGAAACCCTCGAGAGGTGGTGCGACGATGATGATGTTTCGCTGCTCGCACCTTCATTTTGTTTTCCTCCGCACCTCCGCGTATCTTCCGTTCGCGAAGGAAGGGTTTCGCCGCCGCCGGGCGCGTGAACGATAGTTGCTGAAGGCGACGTCGAGAAAGAAGAAGAAGATGCTTTATTTTTTTCTCTCTCTCCTCTGAACCGTCTCGAGAGTGATTTCAACGCTAATTTGACCGAATTCGTCACGGTCAGATGTCGATGGTGATTGTGAGCGGGTTTGGACGACTCGTTCGTAACGGCAATAATTTTGTTGCTTTTGTCGCGAAACGACGACTCCGGCGCATCGGTCAAATTCAGCATCGATCGACAGTTGCTAACGGTGGTTCTACTCTTCGATCTCAGTCCACGAATCTTAGCATCGTCTATTTCACCATTATCGGATGCCATGCAATATTCACTCGCGTGCTTCTCCAACGCCTCTACGATATCTGCTCGCACATACCTACGAAACGTGCCGCGATCGAGCCATTGAACTTTGACGACATCGCTGGCAGCAACGACATCGGCAGTTGGTGGAGTACCTCTCAGTAAGCTCAACTCACCAAAATACGAGCCAGATTTGAGTAGTTTTCTAATTGTCTTCGAGCGTTGCTTTTTGTGCTGCTCTCTCGCCATCGCATCTCTCTCGTCGTCGAGATCACAACTCGAAGAGTTGAAAACTCTCACCTCGCACTCTCCTCGACAGAGAAAATACATCCTCTTCGCAGCTGTTTCGTCATCTCGTTTCAAAAGCACCTCGCCTTTCTCGTAAGCAATTTCTTCGCTCAACGCGTCTGCTAACAGAGACATTTCGTAATCATCCAACATATCCGAGAAAATCTTCACGTTCTCTAACGTTCTGGCGTTTCTCTCTCTCTTCTCGAACGCCGTCGCTCGCAATATGTCCCCAAACGTTTTCGAGTCGATCGCCCACAACGTCACTCTGTTCGATCGAGCGAATACAGACGCCGAGCGAATGGGCATGTTCGGGTTCAACAGCGCGACTTCGCCGAACGTGTGCCCACTGCCGATTTCTTTTCTTTTTATTATTTTTCCTGTTCTCTCTCCTCTCGTCCGGTGGATCGCTTCGGCGTCTATTTTTAAATCATCCTTCTCTCCTTCGTCGTCGTCGTCGTCGTTGTCGTCGTCGCTTTCGCATCCTTCGTCTTCGTCGTCGTCTTCTTCCTTTCTCACGACAACCTCGCACGTCCCATCTGCGATCACGTAAAAGTTCCTCCCCACGTCGCCTTGCCTCACCACGCACTCGCCTCTCTCGTATCTCAAAGGCACGAACGCTTCAAACAATCTGAACCGATCCTCTTCGTCTCGGACGGAATCAAACGCCGCGATCCCTTCGAGCGCGTTGTGTATGAACGAAAACTGCTCGCGCTGCTGCTGTTCTTCTTCTTCTTCTGTTTCGTCGTCGTCGTCGTCTCTTCTCGCCTCTTCTTCTTCTTCATCTCTTTCAACTCCAACGCCTAGTTCTCTTTTGCTTTTTTGTGCACAAAAACTTCGTCGCTTTTTTTCCCGTAAAAAACACTCGATCAAACGTTCCTCGTCGGTGGAAATTTCCCGCAACCGAGCTTCGCTCGCTTTGCGCTGTTCTTTTCGTCGTCCTCCGTCGCGGCGATGATGATGGTAGCGGCGATCTTCCGGGGGCGCTGTGCGAGACGACATGTGTTTTTGTGCTCTTCTCTCTCTCTCTCTCTCTCGCGTATTTTATTTTTAGAACAAAAAACGAAGAAAAGGGTGCATACATTTTAAATTTTTAGGGTTTCACTTTTTTTGAAGCATCTCTCTTCCTCTCTCTCGGTTTCAAAACATCACAACAAACACACGCACACTCTCGTATAAAAATATATACATATAAAAATGAGCTACAACTTTGGCAACGACGGCGCGACGCAATTCCAAGGCGGCGGCTACGGGTACGCGCATGTTTACGTTTTGTTCGCGTCTTTTCTCTCTCGATGACAACATACCGTGGTGCATCTTGTCTCGTATCTGATTTTGGGGAAAAAGAGAGATTTTGGGGAAAAGAAAATTTTGAAAAAATGTCTCTCTTTTCTTCTTCTCTCTTTGTTTAAACGCGCGGTTTCTCTCCCTATCTTTTCTGATCCGCGTGAACCGTCCTCCGGCGATGGCGACGCTCCGTCGCACCTGTGCTGCGCGGTTGGCGTTTTTTTGTTCTTGTCTACGCCGTCTTTCTTTCTTCGCGATGTTTGATTTGAGTTTATAAGTGTACTTCTTGACGCTGACGACAAAAATTTTTTTTGTTCTAAAACTGTTGTGCGTGTGTTGTATAGGAACACGACCAACAACGCGGCTGGAGGCGGCGACACGCAGTACCAAAAACGACAACAGGAAGATTCCATCACCCCGGTGACGGTGAAGCAAATCTCGGACGCGACGGCGTCGTCCGCCGAAGCGGACGAGTTCGCGCTGTTGACCGGGAAAGCGATCGGATTGGTGACAATCGTCGGGAAAGTTGTCTCGAAAGAAGAAACCGGCGCGCACAAGGTGTACAAGGTGGACGACGGGACGGGCGCGGTGTGCTGCAAAGTGTACTCGGCGGAGGATGGGGCTGGCGGCGAGGCGGGCGAAGTTTCGTACGATACGAACGATTACGTGAGAGTGACCGGGAAGTTGAAGTCTTGGAACGACGCGAGATACATTCAAATGCTGAACTGCAGAAAGATTACGGATTTTAACGAAGTCGCGTTTCACTTTTTGGACGCGATGTACGCCTCGTCCAGATTTTCCAACGAAAAAGGTTCGAGCGTAGCGGCGCAAGCGACGACTGCGACTGGGGCAGCGCCGGCGGCGTACGCGATGCCGACGAGTGGTAATAACCCAGAGGCGGGAGGATCGTTGCAAGAGCAGTTGTTGTCGATTTATAACAACCCGAGCGGGCCGGCGGCGGGGGATTCCGGAATTGAAATATCCGAAATGTGCAAATTGTTGGGCGGGAAGTATACGATGGATGCCGTTCGAGAGGCGGTGGAAATGTTGTCCAACGAAGGGCACGTGTATTCTACGATCACGGACGATCACCACAGGTCAACGAGCATTTAAATCCAAATCTCTCCTTTCTTGTCGCGGCGTCGAGTTTTTTCAGGAGGAGAGGAGTGATTGAGAGAAGAAGAAGAAGGCATCATTATACTACTACTACCGTATATTAACACATTTTTAGTTTACATTTTGAGAAATACACATCGATATACAAACGCTACTACATTATGCTTTTGAAGTTCTCTTTTACTTCTTTATTTATTAGCAGGAGTCATCTCAGAACACCACGGCATCACGCGCTCGTACGCCGTTCTATTTTTTTTACTAGATTTTTTTTTCATTGACTGGTATTGCTGTTGTTTCTAGACGCGCCCATCGCACTGCTACTCCCGGTTCTCGAACCAGTCTTTTCGTTCCTCGATCGAGTGCTATTTACCACCAATGGTTTCAGAGCTATGTTTCTTCGGGCGCCTAAAACGGACGGGTCGGTGAGACCTTCGTTGTTATTCGGCGACTGTGAGAGTTGATACGCCTCGGCGTTACTGGCGTCGTGTACCGAAGACTCATCGACGTCGGTATCTTCGCCGCCGTAGTTGCTATCGTCGTCGTCGTCGTCGTCATCATCATCATCGTCGTCGTCTTCATCCACGTCTGTTTCTTCCGACGGATCATCCAGAGACACTTGCGAAGAGACCAAGGACTGGTTATCGGGAAAGTTTGAGTACGATCCATCGTGCTGCTCGTACTTCAACGCCGGCGCTCGACACATCTTCTCGTTTAACGAATCGTCCACAAACGGATCCATCAACAACGTCTCCACGTCCGGTCTCTCTTCGACGTTCCTCTTCAAACAGTTCAAAATGAAAGCCTTTGCATCCGCGGATAAGTTCTCTTCCGGCAACGTAGGCAAAGCAGTACTCGACGCGATTTTATACATCGCTTGCACTTGCGTCGAACACTCGCACCACGGCGGCTTCGCCGAAGCCATTTCGATAACCGTGCATCCCACCGACCACACGTCGCACCCTAGTGTCACTTCTGATTTGCGTATGACTTCGGGTGCCATCCAATACGCGCTCCCTTTTACCGCTTTCTTGGCGTAGTCGCTCCGTTCGACGTCCACGAATTCCAACATTTTCGCCATGCCGAAATCAGCCAGTTTGATTCGACCGGATTTTTCAACTAAAATGTTCGCTCCTTTAATGTCTCGATGCACGACGCGCTGCGAGTGGAGGTAGTCTAAACCGATCAAGATTTGACGAGTGTACACTCGCGTCACGTTATCGCCGAGTGGACCAAATCTCTGAAGTAACGAAGCTATGGAACCGCCGGGAACGTACTCCATGAAGACGTTCAAGATGTCTTTTCGCCGCTTGATGCCAATGTATCGAACAATATTCGGGTGGGTCAGTTGCGAAAGCATGTGCACTTCTTGTTCGAGTTGAACGATGGATTCGCGAAGGCGCGGGTCTTGAACCGTCGGAGTGATTCCGTCCAAGGACGAACGAGCGGAACGTTTGCCGTCTCTGTCGCTCTTGTGCTGATAGGGGTGGTGATGGTGGTGGTGGTGCGTCTCGATAAAGTCTTTATCCCTGCCACCGCCGCCGTTACTCACGGCAATTTTGACCTCTTTCAACGCGAACAATTCTCCTGTTTCGCCATTCAACGCCAAGTTTACTCTCCCGTAACTCCCTTCGCCTAAGTTATCGCCGATGGTCCACTTCTTCGGCGGTCCCGAGCTCACCGGCGCGCCGAAGAACGAACGCATGCCGTTTTCATCGGAAAAGTTACTCAGACCGTCGTGCCAGGACCCTCGGCTCGATATTCTCTTGTGTTTTGTGCTGTGATTTGCGTTCGCGTACTGCCCAGTCGGCGTCGTGGCTCGCGTTTGCCTCGGGCTGGGATGCGGCGAGAGCCGACTGAACGAGTTTTGCCTTCTCGACACCTGAACTTGATGTTGCTGCTGACCCGCCGCGTTGTTCTGACTGCTACTATTACTGCTACTGCTAAAAGACCTCGGCGGCGGGTTCGGACTCTTCGCCCTCGGACTTCTCTGTTTCTGCTCGCGCAAATTCAACCCGCCGACGCTCGTCGTCGTTCGATGCCGTTGTTGCTGTTGTTGTTGCTGTTGTTGTTGATAATACGCGACCCGTTCCGAGCGATGCTCGCCGAAACTCCTCGAATCTCCGCTGCTCCTCGTCAAACCAGACGCCGGCGACGACGAGCACGCCGACGCGCCGCCGCCGCCACCCGCTACTCCTTCCGTGCCGCCGCCGACGTCGTCGTTTCTCCCCCCGCTTTCATCAAATTTTTGCTCCTCTTTCTCATCCTCCTCGTTCAAAAACGCCTCCACCTCTTCCTGTTTTGTCTCCTTCGTGGTCCTCACCAAAACGAACTCTTCCTCCTCTTTCTTCGCGAGCTCGATTTCTTTCTCGATGATCAACTCTTGTTGGAGCCGCTGCTCTTCCTCGGAAAAGAAGTTAACTTCATCGTTGTTCGCGTCTTCTTCTTCCGTTTCCGATGGAGGCACTAATGATGGCTTCTGGAGAACGTTGATGGGCGACGTTGGGTGATGTTGTCGTCGTTCTTGTTTTGACGCGCACGCGCCCATCTCGCTTTTCACGAACGGTTTAAAAAGAGACGCAAAAAGAGAGCGCTCTCTCTCTCTCTCTGCGCGTACTCTCTCTCTCTCTCTCTCTCAGTGCTCAACGAGAAACGCGTTTCATCGTCGTCAAAGCGTGTGTTTTCTCTCTTCTGTCTCGTGTGTGTCAAACGTCGTGTCAGCAAAACACAAAAATTTTTTGAGGAGAAAAAAAATTAATTCGCCAGAAGAGAAAAAAGCAAAAAGAAAAAAAAAGCACGAAAATACACGAAAATACACACAAAAACAGTCTCGAGACACTTTTGCAGCGCGATCTTTTGTCGTCGCGAGATCTTCTTCTTCTTCTTTTAAACTCGCTCTCTCTGTTTCTCTCTCTTCTGTTCTCTCCTTCTCTCTGGAGAGAGAGAGAGAGAGAGAAACAGAGAAACAGAGAGAACGCGCAGAGAGCGACATTTTAAAATCTCTTCTCTCCCATAATACTCTCTCACAAAAGTCAAAAGAGACATTTTTTTCCAA
>Ga0255771_1003352_pt1 | contig 15188 bp, 15 predicted proteins | sample 011ome_19_FD_179969 | JGI IMG/M metagenome (GOLD analysis project Ga0255771, IMG submission 179969) | Coastal salt marsh microbial communities from the Groves Creek Marsh, Skidaway Island, Georgia - 011510BT metaG (version 2) | ecosystem: Environmental > Aquatic > Marine > Intertidal zone > Salt...
CTCTTCAGAAAGAAAACGATCGGCTAAAGAAGATCGCAGCTGAACTTGAGTTGGACAAGTTAATCTTGAAGGAAAGCCAGGATTTTTTGAAGCCAAAGGTCTGACGAAGGGTCAACAACGTCAGGCCGTTATTCATACAAGGCAAAAACTCAACATATCCGAGCGACGTACTTGCAAAGTGTTGGGCGTTGCCCGTTCAACGCTGAAGTACAAACCCGTTCAACATGATGACGAAGCCCTACGTTTGGCCATAATTAGATTGGCTAAAGCGTATGGTCGCTAAGGTTACAGGAAGATAACTCAGTTGCTGCAAATAGACGGCTGGAAAGTCAATAATAAGCGCACAGAGCGTTTGTGGCGTGAAGAAGGTTTGCAACTTCCACAGCGCCATAAGAAACGAAAACGTCTTTATCACAAAAACAGTTCAGTCATCAGGCTGAGGTCTCACCATCAAAATCATATTTGGAGTATCGACTTTGTGCACGACAAGCTCACAAATGGGCGTGGCTACAAAATGCTAACGGTCATTGATGAATACACTCGAGAAGCGCTTTGTGTTGCCGTCAGGTCCAAGATGAATGCTAATGATGTGCTGGAAGTATTGTTTGATCTGATCTTAAAGCGTGGAAAGTCAAAGTTCATTCGCTCCGACAACGGCCCTGAGTTCATTGCTAAACATCTTCAAACTTGGCTCAGAAAAGTGGGCATTGAACCAATCCAAATCTATCCAGGTTCACCTTGGGAGAACGGCTATAACGAACGCTTCAACGGCACGTTACGGAACGAAGTTTTAAATGCGGAGTGGTTTTACACTGTCCATCAAGCCCAAACGGCAATCAATGTCTGGCTTCGCCAATATAATCACATCAGGCCGCATTACGGTCTGAATATGCGACCTCCAGTACCTGAAACACTAATAGAGAAATCGAAAAATACTGGTACCATAAATTGGGGCTAGACAAAGTCCTTTACTGGCGGTGATACGATCAGCGCCAGACCTCTCTATGGTGAGTGGGTAGACTTCATGCCTGCTGGCAAGATACTGCTCACTACCAACAACCGACCTGAGATACGCGGGTCGGATGATGGTATCTGGAAGCGTATTAGGGAGATACCATTCAACAGACAATTCACAGAGGCAGAGCAGGACAAGGAGTTGATGACAACATTGACCCAAGAACTGCCCGGCATCTTGAATTGGGGGATTGAAGGCTGTCTGCTATGGCAAGCCAATGGGCTATCTGCTCCAGCATCAGTGACTGCTGGCGTCTCTGAATATCATAGCGAGATGGATACAGTCTGCTCGTTCATCGTAGATGAATGCATTGTTGCTGAACATGAATGCATTCCAATTGGCAACCTCTACGAGCAATATGTCAGTTAGTGTAGATCATCTGGCAAGCACCCTGGTAGCAAGGTGCAGTTTGGTAAGGCGCTTACCAGTCAAGGCTATAAGCAAATACGTGGCAGCACTGAACACTATTGGCAGGGATTATTCAATAGCTTCACTGGCCAATAAAAACAAAGGCGGGGCAAGAAATTGCTCTGCCTATTTCATTTTTGAATAACACTTTCTCTACGCCAGATGTAAAGACCAGATAAAATCGTCAAAGCACTGCCAAATAGCATAACTACGTCTACTTGCTCGCCAAGAATCAGGATGCCAGCAGCTAAAGAAAACAGAATTCGAGTATAACGAAAAGGAATCACAACAGACACATCTCCTAACCTGACAGCCTTCGTTGTAAAGAAAAACCCCAAAGAACCTGAAGCGATCATTGTCGCAAGTATGACGATCATCCCGATATCAGGCACGCTGGCCCCTCCTGAAATAATAAGTAAAACACTACCGCTTATTATGAATAGTACAGATGTATAAGATGACAGAAGAAGCGTTGAAAAATTTTCTTGAACCAGCTTAGTAGTAATATCTCGTAACGCCATACCCACTGCAGCAATCAACACAAGAGTTGTCGTGATATCAAAGGCACCAGCACCCGGTTGGATGACAAATAAAGTTCCAAAAAAACCAATGACAATGGCCAGCCATCGCCTCGCACCAACTCGCTCTCCAAGAAACAAAGCTGCGGCTGCCGTAACCATCAGCGGTACTGTTTGAATCACTGCCCCAATAGTGGATATGGGAACAAATACTAATGCCAAGCACATACCATTAATGGCAATGAGGTCACCAATATTTCTCAAAACCACTGCAAGATTGGTGAAAGGCGATAGCCGAACAGACTCTCCCTTAGTTCGCATCAGCCCCAAAAACACCGTTATTGAGCCTATACCAAATACGATCATTACAAGTCCAAGTGGCAATGTTTGGCTGGCAATTTTGATCAGCAAATCACATGAGGTTAGACATCCCATCCCAATTATCATTAGGGTTATGCTTCTCAGGTTTGCACTCATATTATTCTCACAGATCTATTCCAGCGCTTTTTAAAAGGCTAATGGTTGTTCTCTTCTATCTGCACAGTGATCATCAATGGGATAGAGCAACATTAGGGCGGGTCAAGAAATTGTCCGTCCTAATCGCGAGTTTTTTGCCTTTCGGGCTATTTGTCACTGGCACAATTAATGGTCCGTGTGTCAGCTTTCACCCATTCACCGACTTGCCACAAATAGTCATACTCAAAACCGCGTCCCAGAGTTAGACTGAGCAAGCGCGTAGTTTTTGCAATGGACTGGCGGTCCATCAAGATATAGAATTTCTCAACATACCATACATCATCGCCATCTACTGAAAGTTCAGCCACCATCTGTGCATTGGGGTCTGACTAACAATAAGGACGCTCTGTTGTAGCGACTCCACTATAATTGATATTCTCAATGTTAACATCAACACCAAACCAAGACTCTTCAATGAAATAGCGGTGATCGCCACATGAAATATCACGCCGTCCAGGATCTGCCGCGCTGGCTGGATAAATTCTGACAACCGTAGTCATGATCAGGGGCATGAGAAAACAAGCACGTACCAATTATCAGGCCTTCACGCAATTGCATCTCTCGAGCAAGCCCAATATGCCCCAAGGTAAAGTTAGGGTCAGCGCTTATTGCGGTCCTGAAACTGGCCTCAACGCCCGGCTCGGCGCCAAGAAATTGATGGACGCCTTGGTTGTACGACGCAATAGCATCAACTGAACTCGTAGAGACCTTGTTTCCTTAGTTATCATCAAGCATAGTGTCATCTCACGTCAATGGTGGCAGAGCCATTGAGGTTTCAGACCAACGCGGTAGCGATGGATAAAAGCTGGATATTTTAGCAGCTTGAATGGGATTTGTTTTTCTATGGCTTGGGTAGGATTGTCAATACACGTTTACAAATGAGGCGGTACTGTTTATGATTTTCAGTTAATTCCACTCAAACTTCTGCACCGCTCCCAAAAAAACGAGACAGTAGTATACCTCCCAAAAAAAATTAAAATCAAAAGCAGCCAAGTCTCTTGCAACAGCGTCCATAAGGATTGAACGCTATGTGGACAGCCTCAACATAGCGATGACCTACCGGCGCAATCTTGGCCTGGAAGCAATCCAAAACACAAAAAGACCCTTTGGTAACCATTGCAGTAATTTGGATGCGCTAGACCTGTACCATCGCCTTAAAGGCAACAGCAAAAACTTTTCCCTTCAAGTTATTTTAGTTTTAATGAAACCATTTGATCCCCCAAAGCAAATTCTTCCCCTATCCAAAAATTTTTCCAGAGGTTAAATTTTAAGATCAACTTTACTTATACACCACACGAAAAAATTTTAGCTCATCAAAGACGGGAGCAATGATGGCAAAACTATCAGTGGATCAAGCGCTTCTAAAGGCAATGTCTTACAACAAAAAGGGCAAGATTGAAGAAGCGAAGCAAATATATAGAGATATTCTAAGTGCTTTCCCAGAAAATAAGCGGGCTCAACAGGGTTTTGCTGCTTTAAACAAATTCAACCAATCACCTAAAATGTATGGCTTACCAAAAGAAAAACTTAATCAACTGGCTAATCTTTATAAACAGGGGCAACTAGAAGCAGTTATTAAACAAGGAACCCAACTGATTGAGCAATACCCGAAAGCATTTATTATTTGGAATATTATAGGGGCAGCAAATCAGAGTTTGGGCCAACTTGTTGATGCCTACACTGCCTATAGCAAAGCAACAGAGTTGAACCCTAATTATGCTGATGGATTCAATAACCTTGGTATTTTGCTTCAAAACCAAGGTAGAGTTAACGATGCGATCACATATTACGCCAAAGCTCTAGCCATCAGGCCTGATTATGTAGAAGCATTGAACAACATGGGGGTTGCTCTTCACGAGCAAGGAAAGATGGCTGATGCGATTAGAACTTATAAAAAGGTACTCGCCATCAAGCCTGATTATGCTGAAGCCTATTACAACATGGGTACTGCCTTCAAAGATCAACGTGAACTAGATGGGGCGGTTAAGGCTTACAAAAAAGCACTCGCCATCAAGCCTGATTATTTGGAAGCATTAAACAACATCGGTGCCACTTTTAAAGAGCAGGGTAAGATGGATGAGGCAATTGGGGCCTTCATCAACGCAGTGTCCCTTGACCCCAATAATATTGGTGCATACTACAACATGGGCATCTGTCTCAAAAGCCAACGGAAGTTAGACAAGGCGGTAGAGGCCTACATCAAAGTTGTAAATATCAAGCCTGACCACACTGAAGCCCATTACAACATGGGGGTTGCTCTCCAAGAACAAGGGAGGTTAGACACGGCGATAGAGGCTTACACCAAAGCTCTAGCCATCAAGCCTGATTACGCTGAAGCCTACTGTAATATCGGTGTTGCACTTGCAGGCCAAAATAAGCTGGAACAGGCGATAGAGGCTTACACCAAAGCTCTGGTCATCAAGCCTGATTACGCTGAAGCCTACTGCAATATCGGTGTTGCACTTGCAGGCCAAAATAAGCTGGAACAGGCGATAGAGGCTTACACCAAAGCTCTAGCCATCAAGCCTTATTATGCTGAAGCTTATTGCAACATGGGTCTTGCACTTGCAGACCAAGGTAAGCTGGAAGAGGCTATAAAGGCTTATAACAAATCACTGTCAATCGAGCCTAATTACGCTGACGCCCATTGTAATTTGGGTTATGCATTGTTAGCTGCGAAAAACTTCCATCAGGGTTTCAAACATCACGAGTGGCGATGGAAAACAAAGACACGGGTTGATTACTTTTTGAAAAGTGCGAAACCTATATGGGATGGTGAGAATAACCAACGTGTACTCGTATGGGGTGAACAAGGCATTGGTGATGAAATTATGTTTTCCTCAGTTATATTAGACCTTTACGCAGCATCATTACAAGTTTTAGTGAAATGCGATGAGCGGCTAATACCGCTATTCAAACGGTCGTTTCCAGCTGATATTGCCTATTTCTCAAAAAGCAAGCCCGTGCCTGAAGATAAGTATGATTTCCATATTCCAGTGGGATCACTGCCGCTTACTTTTAGAAAGTCACAGGAATGCTTTAGAAAAAATGCCTCAGGGTTTTTGAAGTGCGACATGCCCAAGGCTGAAAGAATAAAGACCCTACTCAAGCATAAGAACGGGGGAAAAATAATTGGAATAAGCTGGAAGACCAAATCTGTTCTTAAAAACGCGTCAAATCGAGATGTGAAATTAGCAGAGCTAGCAAAGGCTTTAGATAGGTCAAATACTCAACTTCTATGTCTCCAATACGGTGATGTTTTTGATGAAATTGAAGCTGTGCGAAGAGACTTTGGTATTAATGTGACTCAGTTCGGTGAAATCGATAATATGAGTGATATCGACGGCTTAGCATCCTTAATAATGGCATGTGATCAAATCGTTTCTACCACAAACGCAACTGTGCATTTGGCAGGAGCATTGGGAGCAAAAGTGACGGCTTTACTTCCATTTTCACCTCGATGGATTTGGGGCACTGGTTACGAAAGTTTTTGGTATGAAACTGTGACCCCACTTAAACAAAAATCACACCACAACTGGGACAATGTTCTAGAAAATTTACGGTCAATTTAGAACAATCTAATCAACAATAGAAGCTGAGCTTTGAAATGGATATCCTGCAAACACAAAACGTTTTGAATATTTACATCGGTTTCGATGAAGTGGAAAAAGTAGCTTATCACACTTTATCACAGTCTATCATTAAGCATGCATCGAGCCCTGTGAGGATTTCGCCCATTTGCTCCAAACATTTTCGCAAATTTTTTAACAGACCGAGAGATCAGAAACAATCTAATGATTTTTCTTTCACACGCTTTTTAGTCCCTTATTTGAACAACTTTGACGGTTACGCTATATTCATGGATTGTGACATGATGCTTCGAGATGATATCTTTGGCGTGTTAAAAGAAGTTAATCTCGACAATGCGGTATCTGTCGTAAAACACGATTACGCACCATCAGATAAAGTTAAATTTCTTAATAAAGTACAATATGCCTATCCCAGAAAAAATTGGTCATCTTTTGTTGTTTGGAACTGTTCCCATAAAAAAAATCGTAAACTTACACCAACTTTTATAGAGAGTGCATCTGGGTTAGAATTGCACAGGTTTACTTGGCTTCTAGACACTGAAATTGGTGATTTAAATGTTCGTTGGAACTGGTTAGTGGGTGATTATATTAATCCACCAATGGATGTGAAGAACATACATTGGACCATTGGTGGTCCCTATTTCGCGGAATATTCAGATGTTGATTTTAGTGCGGAATGGTTTGAAATGAACCAGGAAGCTAATTTCTGCAAGCAACGGAGGTAAGGATATTGGCGTTTAAACTTTCAACCCATGGGAAAAAATTAATAAAACAGTATGAGAAAATGGCTAAAGAAGGGTTTCAACGAACAGACGGTAGCAAAGTGCCTCCTTCAGCGGTTTACAATAGTTTTCAATTAAGAAAATTTCGTTACGTTTCACAGAATTATTTCTTTCAAAATAAAATTTCGACTGTGCTTGATTATGGCGGAGGTGGTTCTGATTGGAGTGCAAGTGGTTTCGACGACAAAAGTGGATTATCTGCTAAGCAGTTTTTTAATGTGAAGACTGTTAACACTTATGAGCCTGCCAGAGGTTTAAATCAAAAGCAAAAATCTGACGCAGTAGTTTGCGTTGACGTTCTTGAGCATATTTTTATTGGAGATATTGCCAATATATTAGGTGAGCTTTTTTCTTTAGCGCAAAAACTACTAATTATTAATGTCGCATGTTACAAAGCAGCTGCATTGCTGCCAAATGGCGAGAATGCACATATTACAGTTAGAAGCCCAGACTGGTGGAAAGGGGCGATCGATACTACCAGCTCTTTTTATCCAAATGTTCAGGTTTTATTAATATGTTCGACGCAGTTCAATAAAGGAGTTGTTTATGAGCCACATAAATACAAGGACTGGCTTTTTTCAGAAAAATTTGAAGTTCTTTGTAAATTTCACGAATTTTCAATGTCTTGAATAAACGTTATTTCAAACCCTGCTCCCATTATTTCAACCTGCGGACTGAAACTTAAATATCGCGTTTTTCATGTCCTAAGAATCATAGCCAAACTCATTAATCCAACGCGCTAGATTTGTTTTGTGCGGCTGCAAGTGATCTTCATATTTCTTCCACCGATAAGCAGCAGTTTCATATATTGGTTTCACAACTTGAGAGTAGCTTGGCGTGTTAATTTTTGCTCGGGATAACGCCGTTTTTTGATAGTCCATTAATTGATCTTCCCAGCTCAAACCCAAAAAATTCAATATATTAGACGTGGTTTCTTTGAAATCAATCACCAAATCTTCATATCGTATAGGGTGAACATCAATTGAGTATCTTTGTTCACACAGCTTCAACATTTCCATTACAGTACAATAAAAATCTACGATGCGGACTAAGTCTACCATATTAGCCATAGAGTCATTTAATGTGAAATTTTGCATCCAGCAGCTCAAAACACAGTCTAGTGGATGTCTCAAAGCCAAGATGAATTTTGCGTCAGGGAAGACCTTGGTGATAATTGGAATACTCAAGATATTTAAAGGTAATTTATCAACCACAAGTTTATTTTCGTGAATATCGATACTCTTTTCCAATTCATGGCGATAAATATCACTCAAGGCTTTTGCAGATTTTAAGTCAATGGCTTCAATGTTGGATATGCTTTTATCTGACCCAAATTTTTCAATCATCTTAGAAACTAACGGTTGCTCTTCTACAACATCAATTCCTGAATGACTTCGTAATATCGTATCCAAAAGAGTTGTTCCAGATCTTGGAAACCCAATCAAAAAAACTGGTTGAAACCACTTAGCCTGAATACTACGTCTTAACTTTAGATGTTTTTGGAGGCTCTCAATCTCATAAATTTTTCTCTTTTGCGCATCATAATATTCATCTGGCAAACACAATTGATATTCAGCACTATTTTTTACAATATTGTTCATATTCTCATATGCTTCAAACGCTCCATCAAAAAAATTTTGTTGATGTAAAAAGTCAGCCTTAAGTTTAAAGAAAACTGTTTTCCTATTTTCTGATAATTTGTAGGGGTTTATTTTTGATATAATTTCTCCAACAAATTGAAACCTATCTTGGCGAAACAAAACAAATGCTTCAAAAAGTAAAAACTCATCCTTTTTCCTGGAGACCTTATCACGCACTTTTTCTACTACTGATAAAACATCTGTTAATTTATTTGTTTTTTCGTACATTTCACATAAATTAAGGTAAGCGTCTGCATTGTTGGGTTGAATTGCAATGGCCTTTTGATAGTCCTCTTCTGCTTTGTCAAACTTTTGGAGGGCATAATGTAAATTACCAATATTCAGAAGTGCTTCATAATAATTTGGCATCAATTTTAGTGCATTTTTATACTGCGTCTCCGCCTCTTTTAAGAGTCCAAGTTTACTCAACGCTAAGCCTAAATTATTAAAGACAACTTCATGTTTCGGATTAAGATCGATTGCTTTTTTATAAACAGTCACCGATTCTGAATATTGTTCAGCCCGCTGAAGGGAGTTCGCCAAATTGAAATGAGTTTCGGCGCAGTCAGGCTTTAATAGAATAGCTTTTCTGTAGTTTTCTACTGCGTCATCTATGCGATTAAGCTCTTGGAGCGTATTACCCAAATTTACATGTAATGCGTGTGAACTTGGCTCCAGACTGAGCGCTTTCCTAAAAATTTCCTCTGCGTCTTTTAATTTGCCCTCTGCCTTTAGTGCAATGCCCAAGCTGTTGTAAGCCTCATGGACTCTTGCGAGGATAATACCTTGTTTCTTACCCTGGCGTATGAATTTTTTGGCTTTTTCAAACTGCCTTGTTTTACTCAGCCCGTTGATATAACCAATCCAGTACCGTTCAATATTTCGATTGGCGTCTAATGCTGTTTTCAAGAGCGGTAGAGCAATAAAAGGTTTATTCACAGCAAGAGCTATCAGACCTAAGTTATGATTTGCATCAGGATTTTTCGGAAAAGATCTCAATACGGCCCTATAAAGTTTTTCAGCTGTTTGAAAATCTTTTTTATTGTGTGCTGCGACAGCTTGTTGCAGTAGTTGGCTAACTGTTGGGGTCAATTTAAAACCTCAAAATTTCTTTGAATGCACTGGTAGCTATTGAGCTATTGTAATCTTTTTAATTTGTTTTATGTTGCCATTAAAATTTTTCATTAATTAATTAAAATACCGAATTAATTGATAGGGTCGGCAAAATTAGAAAATGATCTTGGCCATTAAAGTCGCCAAAATTTTATCCAACTCTTCTTGATCCGTCAAAATATGAAAATCTGGATTTTTGGGAACTTCATATGGACTATCAATGCCAGTAAAATTCGGTAATTCACCATTGCGTGCTTTTTTATAAAGGCCTTTTGGATCACGAAACTCCGCAATCGCCAATGGGACGTCTACAAATATTTCCACAAACTCATCCCTTGCAAATAAGCTTCTGGCCATGCGGCGTTCAGCCTCAAAAGGGGAGATGAATGCTGTCAGAACAACAATACCAGCATCAACCATCAGCTTTGCAACTTCGCCAACTCGGCGAATATTTTCGACTCGGTCAGCCTCAGAAAATCCTAAATCCTTGTTTAATCCCTGTCGAATGTTATCACCATCCAACACATAAGTCCGAATACCTTTTTTATGAAGCTCTTTTTCTAGCGCGTTTGCAATCGTTGACTTACCAGAGCCAGAAATGCCAGTAAACCAAATCACTTTGCTTTTATGACCATTTAAAAACTGACGGGCTGGTTTATCGATATCCATTTTGTGCGAATGCAAGTTATTAGCACGGCGGAGTGCAAATTTGATCATTCCTGCCGCAACCGTTTGATTGTTAAAATGGTCGATTAAAATGAAACCGCCTAATCCAGGACAATCTGAATACTTTTCAAACGGAATATCTTTGTCAACTTTAAGAGTTACAACGCTAAAATCATTGAGTTCAACGTTGTTTGCGGGTAACTTTTCAAGTGTATTGATATTAAGTTTGTGCTTGATCGCAGTGATTTGTACGCCAACGGTTAGAGTGCCTATTTTTAACAAATAAGATCGGCCAGCGTATCCAGGTTGATGGTCCAACCAAACAAGGTCAGCTTCAAATTGGTCTGAAATTTCAGTTGTTCTATCAACAACTGAAACAATCACATCACCCCGGGAGACATCTATCTCGCGGTCTAATGTAATTGTGATAGCTTGTCCCGACAAGGCGTAGTTCAATCGATCTTTGAATAGCAATATGTCTTTAATATTTGCACACTCACCTGACGGTAAGACCCGAACGGTCTGTCCGATAGATAACCTACCAGCCTCTAATGTTCCCGACAATCCTCTAAAATCAGGGTTAGGACGGTTAACCCACTGTACAGGCATACACAATGGTTTAAATGCCTCATCAACACGAAAGTCAATCGTTTCAAGATACCGCATGACAGTCATACCCTGGAACCAATCGGTGCGCCCGGATCTATGAGTAATATTATCGCCTTTAAGAGCCGAAATGGGAACAGGTTGGATTGAGGTAAATCCCAAATGGTTTGCAAAAGATCTATAATCAGCAGCTATTTGATCAAAAGTCTCTCTGCTATAATCAACAAGGTCCATTTTATTAACCGCAAGGAGAATATTCTTAATTCCCAGAGTGGCACAAATGATTGAATGCCGGCGAGTTTGTCTTAATACTCCCTTACGTGCGTCGACAAGAACTATTGCAGCATTCGCATTAGATGCACCTGTTACCATGTTACGAGTGTATTGCTCATGGCCAGGCGTATCCGCAACAATAAATTTACGACGCTTTGTTGAAAAATATCGGTACGCAACATCGATTGTAATACCCTGCTCGCGTTCTGCTGATAATCCATCAACCAACAAGGCAAAATCAATTTGTTTGCCTTGCGTTCCGTTCTTATCGGAGTCCACTCTCAAGGCCGCAACCTGGTCTTCAAACAGCGCATTTGCCTCGAACAAAAGTCGACCAATAAGGGTGCTTTTGCCATCGTCAACACTACCACATGTTATAAAGTGTAATGTGCTGAGCTTTGCCTGTTCTTTTAAAAAATGATCTACACGCGTTATTGCTGAGGGGTGATTAGTCATTAGAAATAGCCCTCACGCTTTTTCTTTTCCATTGATAAAGATGTGTCTGTATCGATGGCACGGCCCTGACGCTCACTCGTCTTTGCGGTTAGAAGCTCCAAAATAATTGACGGCAAATCATCGCTATCAGACTCAACCGCACCGGTCAGTGGGTAACATCCCAATGTTCGGAACCTTATCTTTTTTATCTGAATCAATTCGCCCGGATAGGGTTTGAGTCGATCATCATCAACCATGATGAGCATACCATTACGCTCCACAACAGGTCGTTCCGCTGCAAAATAAAGTGGTACAATTGGTATTTGTTCACGATAGATATATTGCCATATATCAAGCTCCGTCCAATTTGAAATTGGAAACACCCGAATGGATTCACCAATATTTTTTCTCAAATTATATTGATGCCAAAGCTCTGGGCGTTGATTTTTCGGATCCCAAACATGTGTTTTTGTGCGAAAAGAACATACTCGCTCCTTCGCACGAGACTTTTCTTCATCTCGCCGAGCTCCACCAAAAGCCACATCGAATTGATAGTTGTCCAGAGCTTGTTTCAAACCTTCAGTTTTCATGATTTTTGTATGAATTTCAGAGCCGTGATCTAAGGGATTGATACCCTTTTCAACACCTTCTGAATTAGTATATACAATCAGATCAATACCACTTTTCTCAGCCATATAATCTCGAAAATCATACATCGCCTGGAACTTCCAGCGCGTATCTATGTGCAAAAGCGGAAAGGGTGGAAAACTTGGATAAAACGCTTTCCTTGCTAGGTGCAAAAGCACTTGAGAGTCCTTGCCAACCGAGTAAAGCATCACAGGGTTTGTAGATTCAGCGATCACCTCTCTGAAAATATGTATGGCCTCTGCCTCAAGATGGTCAAGGTGTGTGAGTTGAGCTGATCGTTCTTGCCGTAGTCTCTCATCAGTATAGGCCTCAATATCGTCATAGCTATGTGAATAAACTTCAAGACCAATCCTTAATGTATGTGAATTGGCCAATATCACTTCATTCTGCTTCCATTTACGACATTGGGCCCGGCAAATTGGGGTGACAGAACCCGAAGGTAAAATTAATACATCTTTGGCTTCATTTTCGCATAAAAGGTCCATAGAAATTTGTAAATCAAGATCCGACAAACTGGCGGTATCAAAAAATATCCAGCGCCGCCCCTTTTGGCTGTCATTGGCAAACAAGATAGTCGATCCGGAATGGGTTTTATGCAGAGTCAAAAACAGAACCGTCTTACGCTGTCTTCGCGCCTTTTCAATAATCTGCCTGGTAACGTCAGCTTTCGCGCTTCTGCCATGCTCATCTTTAATCTTAGCCTCATCCAAAATAGGAAAATCCAATCCATTTTCCATCAACCAACGCTCTGTCTTCTTGAGGCTTGTTTTTGTTATAACACTTGAAAGTTCAAGCGAAATTGATCTACAGTTCCAAACTCTATTTTTAGCGAGGGGTATGTCGCAAACCATGGTTTTATCGCAATCCATATTTTTCTTTAACTAGGTAGTGTTTTTTTAAACAAACAAATAACCGAAACCAAACTAGCCGTGTTTGTCTATGGCCTAAATGGAACAACCGGTGCACCGCCTTTGGTCCAACCAACAATGCCATCACTCAAATGGGTGACATCACTGTAACCAAGCTGGCTGACAAGTGCATTACCAATAATGCCAGTTCGATTTCCAGTCCGGCAATAAAGCATGACAGGCGTATCTGGCGTTGGCACAATGGCGGTGAATTTTGTTTGAAATTCTGGATGCAACTGCCCTGATTGGGTAAAGGCGGTAATGGTATGCGCGCCCTCGATGATTCCGGTTTCTGCCCATTCCTCAGCGCGGCGGATATCAATCACCACAACGCCGTTTTTCTGCGCCAATTTTAAATCCGCAGGCGTGGCATCGCCCAGTTTCGGCGGTATGGTAACAGCAACCAGCTCGACATCAAAAACCAATGTTGCATTTGGCGGGATCACCCCGCCAGCACCCGCCGCACCATAGCCAAGCTCTGGCGGGATTGTTAGAATCCGCTTTTCGCCAATTTTCATGCCAGCAATGCCCTGTTCCCAGCCCGGAATGACCTGTCCATTGCCAAGTGTAAAGCTAAAAGGCGTGCCACGTTTTTGCGAATCATCAAAAACGGTGCCATCAGTCAGTCGCCCTTGATAATGCACTGATACCTGCATTCCGTTCTTGGCTGTTTCGCCATTGCCTTCGGCAATGACCTCAAATGATAAATCGGCCGCGTCCACATTAAACCCCAAAAATAAGAATACTGGCAAGAAAACAAGTGCGCGCCCAAAGCTTTTGATCCAGTGAAGAGTTTTCATCAATTTTTCAACCCTTTGGTGATGAGCCGACTAAACAACTGTTCATTAATCACATTATTTGACTGAAGATGCTAGTCCCCAACAGCCCAATTGGTAGCCCAAAATACGTATTTTGTGACCCAGTCTCTAGATTGTTAGCCCAATATTTAAGATGACTTATCATGTATTAATTCCACAAAGCCCTGCAAAGAAAATATCATTTGCAAGAAAATTGACGGTTTAATTTGGCATTATTGTTGGGTTATGAAAACATTGACCAGACAGAAAGAGACACTACGGCCAATAGGCAGAGTGCCATTGACAAATTTATTAGTCTTTGAGTTCGGACGGACAACTCTAATCGATTGATTTTTAGTCCCACAAATAACCAAAAACAGTGGAGTAACAACCAAATAAAATTCGCAATTATCAGCTTAATCCCAGTTTCGATGATGAGGCTTTTGGGGTAAAAAGCGAAACCGCTGAAAAGTGTTGTATTAACCGCATATGCTTTTGGGTTGATGAACTGAAGCGTTAAACCGGATACAACTCCAGGTTTTGTAATATGGATAAATGCAATTTTTGCGCCGGCAAGAGCAATATTTAAGGATAAATAAACAAGATATCCAACAGATATAATCAGCAACATCGTTCGAATAGTTGAATCTGCCAAGACTGCTGTTGCAAGGCCCGAAATAACCGCAAAGCAAACAAGGTTAGTGCCAAGGAACAAACCAAAAAGGTACCGAAATCCCTATCGCCAACCATATGCGGCTCCCACTCCTGCTAATAATAACACGCCTGGCCCAGGTGTGATTATTAAAAGAAAAACCGCAAGGGCAAATGTTAACATTTTTTGAGGCCTATAAATTTCATCTCTCACATCAATATTTTCTAAAAGTAATTCGGAGAAATGTTAATGATTCAATCAACTATCGATCATATCGTTATTGGCGCAGCAGATTTAGAAAAAGCAACAAAAAGGATTGAGCAGTTTTTAAAAGCTGATTTTTCGAGTGGTGGAAAGCATCCACTGATGGCAACACATAACCGCTTAATCAAACTTCAAAAATCAATATACATGGAAGTTATATCTATAGATCCCAGCGCTACAATGCCTCAATCTTCAGGCCAAAAAAAGCGTTGGTTCTCGCTTGACTCGCAGTCCACAAAACGCCGGTTATCACTGGCACCACAACCTTTGTGCTGGGTTGCCGCCGTTGATAATATCGAACAAGCAGTATCACATTGTGGTTACAACCCCGGTAAAATTATTGAGGTAACAAGAGAC
>Ga0255771_1003362_pt1 | contig 15164 bp, 15 predicted proteins | sample 011ome_19_FD_179969 | JGI IMG/M metagenome (GOLD analysis project Ga0255771, IMG submission 179969) | Coastal salt marsh microbial communities from the Groves Creek Marsh, Skidaway Island, Georgia - 011510BT metaG (version 2) | ecosystem: Environmental > Aquatic > Marine > Intertidal zone > Salt...
CTATTAGGTTTAATGAATACACTTAATATGATGTTAATCATTTTGAATTAGGTATATAGTTTGAAGGGTAATTTCAAAATCTCGAGGTGTAAAATCAAAGTTCGATATTTGAATAGAGTTGTCTACAAATGGGTCTTCTTCTTGAAGGCCCTTTTTTATTGGGGTTCCCGTTAATCAGTAGGGTTAATTTCACCACTTTCACCACCACTTGTTATGGTTTCAAAAGTATTAAAATGGCAGTAATTTTGCAAAAACTGCCAGTTTACTGGCAGTAAAACTGGCAAAAAAATTGGAGCCTCTTCAAGAAATCAACATCCCCAGTATTAAAATAAAATCGACTTTCTGTTTGGTACATAGTTGGTAAAATGGATATATAACCCTGAAGCTCCAGACTATAATTTATAATAGTAGATCGTATAATGCCCACTAAAATTTCCAAGAATAATTAGAATAATTAATACATTTAGAATATGAAAAGAGTACTGCCACTTGTTCTAAGTTTGTTTTTTGCTTTTGCTGGATCAGCTCAATCAATAACTAAAAATCAAATTTCAAGTCTTGGTGGCCTCATGTCAGATCCATCTGGTTCGACAGCTGTCAACCATAACCTCGGAGAGGTAGTTATCGGACGGTTGGCCTCTGAAAACGGAGAGATACAATTAGGATCTGGCTTTATTCCATCGTTAGAAATTGAGATTCTTGCAATTCCCCAAAACGGTTTTGAATATTCCGTTTTTCCCAACCCGACTTCTGAAAACATATTAGTTTTCAATCCACAAGTCTCCAGATATGATTACCAAGTATTTGATTTAAATGGGCGCCTAATAGGAAGCGGGAACAATGACATTCAAGAACCTATAGGCATGTATAATTTTTCGACAGGCACTTATATCGTCACAGTTGTCGGAGAAACAGGCTCGATCGGACGATTTAAAATTATCAAAAAATGAAAAACTACACCCTTACTTTTTTTTTAGCTCTTGCTTGTGTTTTCAGTATGATTGCCCAGGCGCCACAAGCGTTTAACTATCAAGCCCAGGTTAGAGACGGAAACGGCGATTTAATTATTGATACAAATGTTTCATTTAGATTCGGTATCAAGCAGGGGTCTCCCACAGCATCGCCACTCTATATTGAAACTCATGTTGTTGCGACAGATGATTTGGGCCAAGTTTCATTGGGAATTGGTCAAGGAACCCCCTCTCTCGGTGTTTTTTCAGAAATTGACTGGTCCTTGGGAGAATATTATTTAGATGTAGAGCTCGATATCGGAAGCGGTTTTTTAGCCATGGGAGTGACACAGTTTTTAAGTGTGCCTTACGCCCTTTATGCTGAGAGTTCTGGAGACAGTCAAGTGCCAAGTCTTGAACAAGTATTGACCATAGGCAATAGCGCAAATAATTTAAAGATTACCAGCTTATTGGACCCGACAGACAGTCAAGATGCTGCAACTAAAGCTTATGTAGATGCCCAAGTCCAGGGAGCAACGCAGAATTTATCACAAGTTTTGTCTGAAGGGAATGATGCAAATGGGGTAAATATAACTGGGCTCCCTTTACCAATTGAACCTGGACATGCAGTAAATAAGCAGTATGTTGATGATGAGGTTGATGGAGCAACCCAAAATCTTGATCAAGTCTTAAATCAAGGAAATAATGCTGGGGGAAGTATAATTACAGGGCTACCAGCCCCTGTTGATCCAAGTGATGCGGCTAACAAGGAATATGTAGATTCCATCGAAAGTAATCAAGGCTTTGGAGATCTTGGCGGATATATATCAGTTGAGGGCCAGACCGTGGAGTTGACAGCAAATACATATCCAATAATTGCTGCTAACAATACGACCATCGATCTACCCGCTCCGACTGGGTCTGGAAACGATGTCTTATACATTTATATTATGCAGCATGCAAACGATTTCGAATGGGATATAAACATCACCTCAAGCGCTGGAATGGCAATCGGTATAATTGACCCGACAACAAACCAGCTCTATAATCCACCTTTTGGGGTGTTTCGAGGATCGTTTTCGAGTGGTGGTCTTCATGCCATTATAGAATATGGAGACTATTGGCTGATAGGAGGTTTCTCTGGATACTCGCTTACTGCCGACAATGACGGCGACGGATTCTCAATAAACGATGGTGATTGTGACGATAATGATCCTAATACTTATCCTGGTGCACCTGAGATTTGTGGTGATGGCATTGATCAAGACTGTAATGGTGATATTGATGATGGAGTTTGTTCGGCGGATAATGACGGCGACGGATTCTCAATAAACGATGGTGATTGTGACGATAATGATCCTAATACTTATCCTGGTGCACCTGAGATTTGTGGAGATGGCATTGATCAAGATTGTAATGGATTAATTGATGACGGTGCAGGTTGTGTCGACAATGACGGCGACGGATTCTCAATAAACGATGGTGATTGTAATGACAATGATCCTAATACTTATCCAGGTGCTCCTGAAATTGAATGTGATGGGATAGATCAAGATTGTGATGGCTCTGATTTATGTAACTTTAGCTGTTCTGGAAATGAGTTCACAGATGACATGGAGAGCTATACACCTGGACAGGCGGTTTATGAAAACTGGTGGACTGACTGGGGATGTAATGGTAATTGTGCTGGATTTGCATCAGATAATTTTGCATTTAGTGGAGCAACTTCATTTTATGTTGGAAAAGAATATAATCCTAGTAGTGATCCAGTGCTTGACCTAGGAAACAAGGTATTCGGAAGATGGCAACAAACTATGCAAATGTATATCCCCTCTGGCAAAGAGGCATACTTGACTCTTCAGGGTCAAGTTCCTATTGGGGGAGGAGAATGGATTGTGGGAAACATATTTTTCAACCAGGGCTTGGGCTCTCCTGGAGTAGGCTTAATTGATGATTGTGCTTTGGGTGCGGTGAATTTCCTATTCCCACACGACCAGTGGTTTGAGTGGGACATGAGGGTTGATATTTCGGCTGGGTTGTCTGTTGCCACCTGGAGCCTATATGTCGATGGGGTTGAGGTCATCCCCCCAGGGACGGCATTCACCGATAGTGCAGGGACCGTTCCAACTAGTTTAGGAGGAATAAATCTTTATCCTTATTCATGGGATGTTGAATACTACGTTGATGATGTGTGCTATGGTAGTTATTAGAAGGCTACACATTACAGAATTGATCTTCCTCCCACAACTTTGACTTTCTGCTAATTATGTCAAATAGACTAAGGGCGTTTTGTTTAGCATAAGTGTGGTTTTCTTTGCAATAGCCGTGATGCACGGATCAAGGAATTTTTCTTCTGTTACAAAAGTTACTTAAAATCCGTAAAAGAAATGTTTTCTTTGTGATAAGGACCGGATTATTTAAATTTAATAATCAAACAACCAACGTCCATTTATGAAGAGAAGGAACTTTATCAGAAAAACGGCTTTGACCTCTGTGGGAACAATTATTGGGGCAGAAATTGTTTTTGCTCATGTGATGCCCGAGGGATATGTACCCTTAGCGTTTCAGGATCCAGATCCGTTTAAAATGTTCGGTAAAAACAAGGAGATGGTCGTTTTAAACGATCGCCCTTGGAATATAGAAGCACAAGCCCATTTGCTCAACGAAAAAATTACATCAAACCAAAATATGTTTATCCGGAATAATGGTAAAATTCCTGAAAACATTGATGTCAAAAACTGGACTATTACCTTTGATGGAGAATCGGTTAAGGCGCCAAAGACCTATACACTTGCCGAGCTCAAGTCAAAATTTAAACAATATAGCTATCAACTGACCTTAGAATGCGGTGGTAATGGGAGAAGCGAATTTGACCCCCCTGCAAAAGGAAATCAATGGAGTGTGGGCGCTGTGTCATGTGCCACATGGACGGGCGTAAGATTGCGGGACGTTTTAGAGGATGTCGGGATAAAGGAGAATGCAGTTTATATCGGTTATCACGCAGCAGATGTACACTTAAGTGGAGATCCTGATAAGGAGCCTATCTCTAGAGGAGCGCCTATGACTAAAGCACTGCAAGACGAAACACTATTGGCTTTTAAAATGAACGGAGAAGATATTCCTTTGGCTCATGGTTACCCTTTAAGATTGGTTGCTGGCGGATGGCCTGCTTCTGTTTCCGGTAAATGGCTTACAGGTATCAGTGTCAGAGATAAGGAACACGATGGGACAAAGATGACTGGATCTGCATACCGGGTTCCTTGCGAGCCCGTAGCTCCGGGAGAAAAGGTTAAAGACGAAGACATGTGTATCATTGAATCAATGCCCGTCAAATCTTTGATTACCTATCCCAAAACGGGCGCTCAGATAAAAGAGGGCAAGTCTTTAAAAATTAATGGGCATGCATGGGCAGGAGAACTTGATGTTATTAAAATGGAATACTCTATTGATTTTGGTTCGAGTTGGACAGCCTGTGAATTGGAATCTCCGGCTAATCGTCTAGCATGGCAACATTTTTCGGCGAATATATCATTTCCAAAAAAGGGCTATTACGAAGTCTGGGCTAGAGCGACCGACAGCCGAAACAACAGTCAGCCCATGGTATTGCCTGGTTGGAATCCGAAAGGTTATTTGAACAATGCTTGTCACCGTATTGCCGTAAAAGTTAAGTGATGAATCCCCAGCATAACGAGTTTAGAGACAGTGTCAAGAAGATTTATCAAGCCCTGGTTTTGGTCTTTGTTGCCGTCAGCCTTGTTGCATGTTTTTTGGTTTATGGAATGATTGATCCTGGTTTTTCAGCATTTCGTCAAAATAATTCAGTTGTGGATTATACTGTGGTGGATGAAGATGAAAATTGGGATAAAATAGAAAATGGTATTCATTTGCGCACGGGTCTCATAGAGGGGGTTGGGCTTATGGAAACAGTCAATAATTGTACAAACTGTCATTCTGCAAAACTCGTCACGCAAAATAGAATGGATGCGGCGCGATGGGCTGCGACCATTGACTGGATGCAAGAAACCCAAAATTTATGGGACTTAGGAGGTAACGAAGAGATCATCATCAATTACCTAGTGACCAATTATCCGGTAAAGAAAAAAGGAAGACGCTTATCCTTAGAAAATATTGAATGGTATGACATGGAAAACTAGTTTATTTATAGTGCTATCTCTGGTATTCTTTTCTTGTAAAGAGAAAAGTGCTGAGGTGTTAGACTCAAATAAGTCATCGTCCTCCGATGAAATACAATATAGTTCTGGGCTCAGTCATATCATCGAAGCGGATGAATTACAAAAGATTTTGGAAGAACCCAACATCAAGGTTATTCATTTCGGAAAGGAGCAGGAGTATCGCTCAGGTCATATCAAAGGATCAGTAAATATTTGGCGCAGCGATATCGAGGATGCGTCTTATCCCTATAAAGGCATGATGTGTTCTAAAAATCAGCTGGAAGAATTGTTCAGTCAAAAGGGGATTAACAGTAGTGACACCATCATAGTTTACGATAACGTAGCGTCATGTGATGCGGCAAGACTTTGGTGGGTCCTTGAAAATTACGGCTTTAAAAATCTAAAAATACTTAATGGTGGACTCACCGCTTGGAATGAAGCAGGGTGGGTACTTACCACCGAACCGACAATTTATGAGGCCACTGAATTTAAGTTGCCTGATATTGCTCTTATGAGTTTATATGTAGACAAGGAACAAATGTTAGGTTTTGTCAATGGGAGTAATCCGCCACTAATTTTAGATACGCGAACTACCAATGAATACACTGGAGTCCAGCAGAAATCGGGCGCAAAAACGGCAGGCCGAATTCCTGGAAGTCTACTGATGGATTGGGCAGATTGTGTCAATTATTCAGGAGATAAAAAATTTAAAGGGATAGAGGAATTAGAAAAAATATATTCGAAGATCATCCCTGAAAAAGACCAAGCTGTAGTGGCCTATTGTCATTCTGGAGTTCGCTCAGCGCACACGACTTTTGTGTTAACTCAGTTATTGGGTTATACGAATGTGAAAAATTACGACGGGTCTTGGACAGAATGGTCTAATTTTGAAAATTATCCAAAAGAAAAAGATAGTATAACAACAATTTTACAATAAGATGGTAAAGTATATTGACGGTTTTGCAAATGCCTTTATGGGCACTATTGATTGGACATGGAAATCAATCTTGTTTGAGGTTCCATGGTATACAAACTATTTTTATGGTCTAATAGCGATCTCTCTCTTAGTTTGGTTTTTAGAGATTGCCTTCCCTTGGCGCAAGCAGCAATCTGTATTTAGAAAGGATTTCTGGCTCGATGGTTTTTATATGTTTTTTAACTTCTTCATATTTTCTGTGGCCATAAGCGGATTTTACAGAATGTTGCAGCTCGGTTTTAGCGATATCGGTATTACGGACAAATCACTGGCTTTGTTTGATCCATCCGCCTGGCCTATGTGGGCCCAACTTTTAGTCTTTTTCGTAGTCCTTGATTTCGTGCAATGGTTTACGCATACCCTTTTGCACAAGTATTCTTTCTTTTGGAAATTCCACAAAGTACACCACAGTGTAAAAGAGATGGGATTTGCTGCGCACCTGCGTTATCACTGGATGGAAAACATTCTTTACAAACCCTTAAAAACTTTTGGGGTCATGATTTTATTTGGTTTTGAACCCGAACAGGCTTACATCGTTCACTTTTTAGCCATTGCCATTGGACACTTTAACCATGCGAACATTAAGATAACTTGGGGTCCATTGAAGTACATCTTAAACAACCCAGTGATGCATTTATATCATCACGCCTATGACTTACCAGAAGGAAAATTTGGGGTCAATTTTGGGATAAGCTTGAGTTTATGGGATTATATTTTCAAGACTGATTATATTCCTGAGGACAGCGGCACTATTGAATTAGGATTTCCCGGTGATGAAAAGTTTCCAACGGATTTTGTAGGACAGAACATTTATGGGTTTAAAAAGGGGGAGCGTTAATTAACCTCCAATAGTAATCATACTCCTGTTTTTCTCGTATTGACTAGGATCCTGAAATTTTTCTGGGGTATCCATTCCGCCGCGCATCTTAAATTTAGCCTTGATGGCCTGTGCAATGAGCGGCTCGATTGGTTCATTTTTACGCAGCGCAGTGAGTAAATCTGTTTCGGAGGATGAGAATAAACAATTTTTTATTCTGCCATTTGCGGTTAATCTGATGCGATTGCAAGAATCACAAAAGGGATTAGTTACCGTACTGATTATCGCAAATGAACCCTTATAATTTTTTATTTGATAATTTTTTGAGGTGTCATTAGGGCGATCATTTATGCGCAGGATGTCCTCTTTGGAAAAGGCACGCTCTGCATAAGTCATAATTTCTTGAAAAGACACGAGCTTTGATCTATCCCAATTATTGCCATCAAAGGGCATGAATTCGATGAAGCGTACCTGTATATCATGTTCTTTTGAGAGATGAATAAAGTCAATGATTTCATCTTCATTTATCCCTTTCATTAAGACACAATTGAGTTTGATGTTAAATCCTTCGGAAACTAATTTAAAAATGTTGTCATAAACACGTTGAAAATAATTTCGCCGCGTAATTGATTTAAATCGCTCAGGAATTAATGTGTCAAGACTCACATTAATATTGTTCATTCCTATCTTTTTAAAAAGCTCAATAAATCGATCTGTTATGACGGCGTTTGTGGTTATGGCAAGTTCTACATTTAAAGTGGCTAGTTTTTCAAGTATATCTTGAGCATCTTTTCTTATGAGTGGTTCACCACCAGTAAGCCGAATTTTAGTGACTCCTGCATCGACAAACTTTTGGGCAATGGTAAAAATCTCATGAGCGGTCATCAAATGAGCTTTTGGCGTGAGTGCTACGCCCTCTGCAGGCATGCAATAGGTACAGCGTAGATTACATTGCTCAGTGAGCGATATACGCAAATAGTTGTGGTGTCTTCCAAAAGAGTCTGTCAGCATCTGTAGTGGTCTTAGTCGTGTCTGCTCCCTTGAGCGACTTTAAATAGGTGTAATACTTCTGGAAAAATAGCCTCAATGGATTCTGCAGCGCCTTTGGTAGATCCAGGAAGAGCCAAGACCAGGGTGTCTTCAATCATCCCAGCAACACTTCTGGAAAGCATGGCATAAAGGGTACGTTGTTGTCCGTAGCTTCTAATAGCCTCTTCTATCCCGGGTATCGATCGGTGCAGTAATGGTTTTAAGGCCTCAGGAGTAACGTCTCTGGGCGATAACCCCGTGCCTCCTGTAAATATAATGAGATCAACCCCGCGGGACACATACATCTTGGTTTTTTCTTGAATGAGCGCTGCTTCATCAGGAATGACCTGATAATCCAGGATATTTACCGCTAATGCTTCGAGTTTGTTGATTATGGTTTTGCCCGCAGCGTCTTGCTTTTTTCCTGCAGCAATGGTATCCGAACAGACGATGACAACCGCGCTATTCGATTGCTCTAGATCTTTATTGTAATCACTTTTACCGCCGCGTTTTTGTATTAATTTGATGTGATGAATTTCAACTCCCTTGTCAATGGGTTTGAGCATATCATACATATTTAAAGCCACGATACTGGCTCCGTGCATTGCTTCGACTTCAACGCCTGTTTTGTATATGGTTTTTACGGTGACGTCAATAATGATATTCAGCCCGTCAATGCTGTAATTAATTTCAGTGAATTCGATCGGAATGGGATGGCAATCCGGAAGTAATTCTGGGGTTTTTTTAACCCCCAGGAGTCCTGCTGCCTTACTCATCGCGAAAACATTTCCTTTGGGAACTGTATCGTTTTCAATAGCCATTATGGTTTCGGCTTTACCAACTTTTACCGTTGCCTGGGCCGTTGCAACGCGCAGTGTGGATTTTTTATGTGTGATGTCTACCATTGATTAAATTATTGGTTAACCTTCCATTGATGTGTTTCGTTATCAAATAACTCTTTCCCAAAAACAGGGGCTTCTGCTTTAATGGCCTCAACAATGGCCTCTAAAGCCTCAAAAACGATTTTCCTATGAGGGGCTGAAACGAAAACAAAGAGACATATTTCTCCTGCTTTGACCTCGCCTAAGCTGTGGTAAATATGCATACAAGTAATTTCGTATTGCTCAAAAATACGTTCTCTTATTGTGTGAAAAGCTTTGTTGGCCATTTCCTCATAAGCCGAATAAATTATTGAGTTAACCGTTTTGTCCTCAATGGTATCGGCCCTGACTTGACCCAGAAAAATATTATGGGCGCCAATACTTGTTTTTGTCTGATGCTTGGCAATAGAATCAGCGATAAATTCTGGGGTTATTGCCCCTTGTATAAAAACATTTTTTGGTTTGTTCACAGCGTTAAATTTTGGTTGATTTTTGAGAATCAGTTATTGCAGGAGCATCGGGTTTTTTTGTGCTTTTTTTAGAAATTTTGATGCGATCCCACTGCATGTTCGCGAGATCAAAAAGCCCTACAAAGCCACTTAAGGGTTCCCCAAATCCTGTAATTAATTTTATCGCTTCAGAGGCTTGCATTAAACCAATAATTCCCGGCAATACGGCAAGGACACCCCGTTGATCACAGTTTTGTATTTTTTCTTTGGGTTCATCAGGAAAAAGACATCTATAGGTTGGACCATTTTGGTAATTGAATACCGCCACTTGTCCTTGATACTTGTAAATCGCTCCGTATATAAAAGGTTTATTTAGCGCGACACACGTATCATTGATCAGATAACGCGCAGGAATCATATCGGTTGCGTCTAAAACCAGGTCATATCCACCAATGATCGTTGCGGCATTTTTTTTCGACAACAGCACATCATGAGTGTTGATGACGCATTTGGGATTTAATTTATGGAGTGCTTTTTTGGCCATATCGACTTTGGACTCGTCTAAATCATCGGCGCTATAGAGTATTTGCCTGTGAAGATTCGACAAAGAAACGCGATCAAAGTCTGCGATGCCAATGGTGCCCACCCCCATTGAGGTTAAATACTGTAAAGCAGGACAGCCCAAACCGCCGGCGCCAACCACGAGCACTTTAGAATTAAAAATTCGCTCTTGGCCTAGAGTGCCGATTTCGGGCAGCTCTATTTGTCTTATGTATTTCTCTTGGTCTTCAGCCATGGTGATTTCAGTTAAAGTCATCCCCCTGCAAAAGGAGGTAACAAGGCGATTTCTGAATCATGAGAAATTTGTGATGATTTGTCTTTGATCTCGTGATCCACGGCAACCTTAAATTCTTGATCCCTTAAGCTAGGGTAGGACTCAGTTAAGTTCTTAACAAGTTCCTCAATACTGATGCTGTCCACGGAAATTATCTCGAAAGATTTACCCGTAATCTCTGCGATTTGTCCAAAATATTTTATGTGTAATTTATGATTCATGGGCTTAATTTTTAAAATTTTGTTGGTCCATAAACGTCGCAGTGACTGACTTAAGCGCTTCGTATTGAGCGATCATTCTAATGCCGTAAGGGGTCAGTTGCATTCCGCCACCACCACTTCCTCCTGTGGTTGTTGTGGTTAATGGTTCTTCTGCAGCATGATTCACACTTCTTATCAAATCCCATGCTTTTTTATAGGATATATTTAATGCTTTCGCCGCTTTATTTAATGAGCCCAATTCTTGAACTGTTTTTAATAACCTTATTCTGCCGTTACCCAGAAATGTATGCTCGTCTGTCTCAATCCAAACCTTATATTTTATTTGGTATCCCATAATTTTAATTTGGTAAGAGAAGGGTCTCCACTTGGACCCCGGCGTCTATTGTAAATAATTCTTCTGGCAAATACACCAGTGCGTTTGCAACGGCAAAAGAACGCAACATAGAAGAGGCTTGTCCGTCGAGTATTTCTACGAATTCTGTGTCTGCGTATGCTTTTAGAAAATGAGCTCGAGAGCCTGTTTTTGTATAACTGTTTTTGGCAGTGAGTCTTACCTTTTTTATCGTTGAATTTGTTTTGCCCATAAATAGTTCGATGGCCCCAGCGGCATAAATATAAAAACAGCTCAGTGTCGACGCTGGGTTTCCGGGAAGTGCAAAGACAAAATTATGGTCTCTTTGGCCAAAATATAAGGGTTGACCGGGCTTTTGTTTTACTTTATAAAAGATTTGATTAACGCCAAGCTTATCTAATGCACGCCCCACAAAGTCATAATCTCCTACCGAAATACCCCCCGAAACTAAAGTGAAATCATAGTGCTGTAGGGCATTGTTTAAAACCAGCTCGGTCTGTTGGTAATCGTCTTTAACTTCGAGGACATCAACGGAGAGAATCCCTAAACTTCTTAGGGCATTTTTCAACATGACTGCATTACTCTCATAGATTTGGCCGTCTTTTAGGTCTTGTCCACCGGGGACTAATTCATTGCCCGTAACGATTATGACCACAGATGGTTTTTTGTATACGGGAATTTTGACTAAGCCTAATGCGGCTATAAAACCAATAGTGCTGGCATTTAACGTAACCCCTTTGTTTAAAGCGAGGCTATTTTTTTGAATCTGCTCTCCTTCTTGGCGGATATTACTCCCTAGAACAATGGTTCCTTCTACAGAAATAGATTGTCCCTCTTTGGAAATGAGTTCTTGTTTGATCACCGCATTAGCCGATTTGGGCACCTCGGCACCTGTAAAAATTCGAACGGCTTGTCCTTTGGATAAAATATGTCTCGTGCCATCACCGGCTTTCACCTCCCCAATGACTAAAAATTTATTGCTGTCATAATAGTTCAGGGCATATCCGTCCATGGCAGATTGTGGAAACGGGGGCAGACTAATGGGCGCGTAGAGATCCTCTGCCAAAACATGACCTATTGCTCTATCTAAAGAAATAAGTTCTGTTTCGGTGGTGGTTTCTACATTTTCTAAGACCAGCGCTATGGCTTGTTCTACAGCAATCAAAATTTTCATTATATTCACCCAAATATAACGAAATCTATTTCAATTCGTATAGAGAAAACAGCGATACAATTAATGGAATTTGGGGTTGCAAGTCTAGCGCTTTTGTGTGTTCTTTTTTTCATCATTGCCACAATCTATTCGTCGGTGGGCTTTGGTGGTGGGTCCAGCTATCTGGCTATTCTTGCCTTAATGTCAGTGTCCTTTTATACCATGCGCTCATTGGCGTTGGTTTGTAATATAGTCGTGGTAGGAGGAAGTGTCTATTGGTTTTTAAAAAACAGACGGTTTAAATTATCTGAGTTTTTGCCGTTTGTCATCACCAGTGTTCCTATGGCATTTCTTGGGGCCTCATATAAGCTCACCGAGCAGGTATTTTTTTTATTGCTTGGGATTGTTTTGGTGCTGGTGGCCTTGATACTCTTTTGGCAAACCGAGCCTATGAATGTCTCGCAAAGAGCATCCATAAAGACTTACCCTAATTGGATTAACTATTTTTTGGGGACGAGCATTGGGTTGTTATCCGGGCTTGTGGGCATAGGCGGGGGTATTTTCCTCGCTCCTATTTTATATTACATGAAATGGGCATCGCCTGCAAAAATAGCGGCTTTAGCCAGTTTTTTTATTTTGGTCAATTCCATCTCCGCCCTGAGCGGACTTGTTTATTCCGGTGATTTGAAGATTCCGTTTGAGGCAGCAATTTTTCTTGGGCTTTCTGTGTTTATCGGAGGCCAAATAGGGGTTAGATATAGTTTTAAAAACCTATCCTCAAAAAGCATAAGGCAATTAACGGCACTGCTCGTTTTGATCGTGGGCGTTCGTATTTTACTGATTAATGCACTGGCCCTCTGATTGGTGAATTATGGTTTGGTGGTTTTGATATTTGGCAATTCAAATAAATCCTCTACGTTACAGTTCAAGGTTTTAGCAATTTTAAGAGCCAATACCGTAGAGGGGATATAGATGCCGTTTTCAATGGCGTTAATGCTTTTGCGAGAAACATCGGCCGCGAGGGATAAATCTTGTTGTGTGTATCCTGAGGCTTTGCGATGTTTTTCTAAATTATTGCGGAGTTTTTCGTGATTACGTCCCAAAATCTATTGCTTTTCATATTTCTCCACAGCATCGCTGAGTTCTTTTCCTGTATTCGGATAAAGGTAACCCGCTATAATTGTCCCAATATCGATAAGTCCTACAAGGGCACCAACGCCTTGAAGAATTCTACCCAAAGCGAAAAAGCCCAAAAAATAGAGGCCAATACCAACAAACAGGGTGATGACGCCATTTCTTCTGTAGTCAATAGGTTCTTTTTTGCGTTCATCAAAAATGTTAAGTAATTCTTGAACTTTAGAGGGATCGTCCAGATTTTTTGCAATTTCAAGAACAGTTTCTCTTTTGCCTTGAGCGTCTTTATAGAGCCAAATAAAAACGGAAATAGGTATAATGATTCCGGTAAGCATTCCCATTATAGGCATAATGATTTCGATTTGGTTTTGCATAATAGGTTGTTTTAAATGTAACGCAAACGTAACATATTTTTTAAATGGGAAGCAAAGGTTACAAAAAAAATAATCAAATTTTTTCATCAATATCCAGGCCAGAGGGCTAAATGACTTCTTAATAAAGACTAAATCAGAGGCTTTAATTTACATAAGAGGGAATTCAATCCACTACATTAATTTTTGGTCTTAAAAATTACTGCTGTAGCCTGAGTTGTAGTGATGAAAAAGGAGGGTATATTTTAGGAAAGCTATAGTATTTTCATAAAATACTAAAAATCAGTTTTTTGACTTTGGTTCCTTTATGTCGAATTATGGATTGTTTTAACGAGTTGTATTTATTGTATACTTATTGTATAGTTTTTTTATTTCGCCAAGCTCTTAATTTATGCTATTTTGACCTCATTATGTGCCCATTTTACATCGTTGAAAATGGCGACCAAAAAATTATCTAATAAAGACCAAAAAATTGCAATGAATCCTAGTCAAAAAAATAAATCTATATACATAGGGAATCAACCCTATCAAAATGAAAAAAAAGATATAAAAGGAACGGAAATTTTAGTCGATGGCGAAACGTATTATAAAATAAGTAATGCCGATCAGATGCGTCCGTTTTTTATGAGTTTAGTGAGCCATTCAGATCACTGGATGTTCATTTCGAGCACAGGAGGTCTTTCGGCGGGTCGCATTGATAGTGATCACGCCCTTTTTCCGTATTACACAGATGATAAGATTACCGAGTCTTATGAATACACCGGGAGTAAAACCCTGATCTTGGTCGATAAGGAAGACCGCCAAATACTGTGGGAGCCATTTTCCTCGAGGTACTCTGGAATTTATAACATAGAGCGTAACTTATATAAGAACGTTTATGGCAATAAACTCATTTTTGAAGAGATCAACCATGACTTGGCGCTAAATTTTCAATATGAGTGGTCCACAAGTGAGCGATTTGGTTTTGTACGGCAGGCGACTTTGAATTCATCTTCAACGCACAAGACTAAAGTCAGTATTTTAGACGGAATTCAAAACATTTTGCCCTACGGGGTGCCCGCCGGGCTACAATCTGGGAGCAGTAACTTGGTCGATGCTTATAAAAAGTGTGAGCTCGAGACGGGAAATTTGGGGATCTTCGCTTTAAGTGCGATAATTGTGGATAAGGCCGAGCCAAGTGAAGCGCTCAAGGCCAATGTCGCTTGGTCTTTGGGCCTAAAGGCGCCCAAAGTATTGTTGTCGGCCAAACAAATTGATGCATTTAGAGCGGGGGGTGATTTAGAGACTGAGCTGGATGTTAAAGCGGAGCGTGGCGCTTATTTTGTCTCTGATTCTTTTGAATTAGCTCCAGGGGGGCATAAAAAGTGGTGCATGGTGACTAACCTGAGCCAAGGAATGAGTGATGTCATTGCCCTTAAAGAGGCCTTAAAAAAACCAGAAGAATTATACCATGAATTAACTCAGGACATTAAAAAAGGAACCGAGCAGTTAATTACACTCATTGCGGCAAGTGATGGTTTACAGCTCACTGCGGATCGCCGCCGAAATATTCGCCATTTTGCCAATACCATGTTTAATGTAATGCGTGGCGGTATTTTTGATGAAAATTATAAAATAGATAAGGCTGATTTTATGGCCTACATTGACCGCGCGAATCACAAGGTTTTCTTTAAAAAAGAGGATCAGATGAGGTCCTGGCCAGAACAATTTGATTTATTTTTCTTGCAGAGTGCGGCCAAGAATGATGAGGATTTGAATTTTCAGCGTTTGTGTGTGGAGTATTTACCCTTGAAATTTAGCCGACGGCACGGAGACCCTAGTCGT
>Ga0255771_1003371_pt1 | contig 15147 bp, 20 predicted proteins | sample 011ome_19_FD_179969 | JGI IMG/M metagenome (GOLD analysis project Ga0255771, IMG submission 179969) | Coastal salt marsh microbial communities from the Groves Creek Marsh, Skidaway Island, Georgia - 011510BT metaG (version 2) | ecosystem: Environmental > Aquatic > Marine > Intertidal zone > Salt...
GCTTTACAAGAAATTAATAAAATTGCTCCAAGCAACGTTGTAGAAGATGTGTTTACACAATCTACAACTACTAAATCAGACACACCTTTTACAGATAAAATAAGAGAACAAAATCCTGATGTAGAATTAAGAGGTGACGAAACTTTTGGTGAGTTAACAGAGAAGTTAGGAAAACCAAAAGACCAAGGCCTCGGTTCACTATACCCTAAAGGTAAACCTGGTGAAATCTTTGATATACAAAATGATAAGAGAATGGAAGTTGCAGAGTTTATGAAAGCGATGCGCGCAGCGGGAATAAAGAATGAAGATGTAATGAACGTTGCAAAGAATCCAGATATCGCAGAAGGAAAAAGAGCCGCGACCAGTTTAGCGCGAGCCGCGGATATGGCAGCGGATACAAAAGTAAAACAAGAATTATTATCTACACTCGATGACGACATTGCAAACTATGGACCTGATTGGTGGAAAGGTATGGGCTACAATGAAGGACCGATGGGTAGAGAGTCGGTTGGAAATTTATTAGAGTCGATGACAACAGATATTAACAACGGTGTAATCGATGATTTGATTGCTCAAGGAATGGACGAAGACAAAGCATTTGAGTTGATGAGATATGTTGGTAGAGAACAACTTAAGTATGATCCAAAAGCTTTGATTAGAAAAATAGCTGATGAGTTAGAAATGAATGACATAAAATATGATATGACTTTTTGGGATAACTACACAGATGAAATTTTAACAAGAATACAAAAACCCGAACCGAGATTCGCGGACGGTGGAATAGTATAATGGCAAAGCTACCTGGTATTTATGAATATATGGCAACTATGGGTGCGCCTGCTATAAATTTTGGTAGAGGACTTTTAGGATATCAAGATCCTTTTTTAACTCAAACAATGCAAGACAGAATGAAAGAAATAGAAGGTGGAAGAACTAAAGGAAATGTTGGTTATGATGAATATGGTTTGGTTCCTTCTGCTGGAAGATTTACTGGAGGTTTAATGGATTTAGCTATAAACCGTCCCGCTGATTTTGCATTAGCAGGAAGCATAGGAAAATATGATTTTGGCCCTGAAGGCCGTAAAGGTTTAGAATATAATTTTACGCCTGATCAAGATACAGGAAGCACTGGTAATGCTATGTTAGATTTTATTAATAGAGGTGGAGTAAAAGGTGCATTTTCAAGAATGGGAACAGCACAAGCGGCTGAAGTAACTCCACAAAACGAACCAATGGATATTGAAGATTTTTTAGGAACAAGCACACCACAGAATTTAGGATTTATAGATGATGCTCCACAGATAAAAGAAGCAATCTATCAGGATAGAATTATGAATCCAAATTTACCTGGGTTTGCTAGTCAACCTCAATACAGAATTAGAGATCAATTAAAAAGAGATTTTCTTGAAGGTGGTCTTTTTAGAGATGCTAAACAAAGTTTAGGTCAAACTAAAGATGCATTTTTAGAAGACGTAAGTGGTGTAAAGAATATTATAGGATCAGGAACAAAAAAAGGTTTTAATTTTGCAAAACAAATACCAAATATGCTTTTAAGCGCTGCAACAGGGATTCCATTTGCAGGACAAATCGCTCAAGGCATTGGTGGACTGTTAGGAAGTGTATTTCAAGAAACTCCTGAACAAAAAAACTTTAGAGAAAATATTGCAACTGATCCAGAGTATCAAAATTTAGTAAACTCAATACCAGGAATGTCTAATTATAATCAAATATTTGGAATGGGGTCAGGTAGAGGATTATTAGGAGCTACCAACAGAAGATTAGCAACAATTAATAAAACATTAGGACGAATGACTCCTCAACAATTAGCCAAAACAAGTTTAAAGAAACGAAAAGCAAAACTTGAAGCATTGAGAGAATTAGAAAGACAAAAAGAATCTGCATTTTTAGAATCTCAAAGACGAGGTAGTAGACCTACTGCACCGACAGGAGGAGGAGTTAGAGATAATCAATCAGATAGAAGCAGAGGACAAACTGGTGGATATTCATATTCAGGTGGTAAAAGAGAAGGTTTTGGTTACGGTCTAAAAGATGGCGGCATCGCTTCGATGTTCACTAGGAGGGGATAGTGCCAGTAACTCCTACTTTTAAAAAAATAGAAGGTGAATCTTATCTTTACGAACTTACTTATCCAAGTGGGACAAAAGGATATGCTGTTAGAGCAACACGAGCAGGTGTTCCTGGTAAAAAACAATATTTTCCATTTACTAAAGAAGGGTTAGCAAAAGCTAAAAAAGAGAGAGACGATTGGTTAATACGAACAGAAAAACTTACAAAAGAATTACTTAAAAAAGGTCCTATAGATCCTGCTATTAAAAAAATGGCAAACCCACCAGATCCTAAAAAACCTTGGAGATACAAAAGATCAGACTCTCCAGACACTTTCCACGCAACAGAACAAGACGCTAAAGATTTTCAAGCTAGAGTAAAAAAAGAAAAATATGCAGCAAACACAAAAATTCCAAAAACAGATTTTCCTGCTATTAAAGAAAAAATTATAAAAGGTGATACTTTAGAAAAAATTGCTTCTTCATACGACGCAGAGGTTGATACTGTTAGAACTTTGTTAAAAGATAATGGTACAACTTATTCTCAACTAACTCCTAATGTTTCATATCGTAAAGATAAAGATTTAAGGAAACTTTTAAAAGATAATTATGGAAAACTTTCAAGAATATCGTTAGCAAAAAAATTATTTCCTGATTTACCCATTACTTCAGCAAGTAATAGAGTTGCTACTTTAGTTCAGGATATGATTAAAGATAATGAGATTAAACCAATAAGAAGATCAGAAGAAGTAGCAGCAAGAGCTTCTACCGATCCTAAAAATATTAAAGCAAATATAATATCTAAAAGAAGAAGAAAAAAATTAACTGGATTAGGTTCAAGAGCTTACGAAGATCATTTAAGAAATTTTAAAGCAGACCTTCAAAAATTTTTAGGATTAAAACCCATTGTAAGAAAAGATGGTAGTAAGTTTTATCCTATTGATATGGGACACAGAGCAGACATAGATCAACTTAAAGCATTATCGAGATTTGGTGCAAAATTAAATCCAACGGATTTGGGTCCAGATTACTACCGATCTAATAGAGAAGGAATTGCAAAATTTAAAACAGGAGTTAAAACTTTAGAACGTAAACTAAAACCTTTATACACTACTCAAAAAAATTTATTAGTAAAAGCTTCTAAATTTGATTTAGAAGATATTCCAGAAACTTTAAAAATTGCTATAGATAAAAATAACAATGCAATTACAGAATTAGTAAAAGATGGGATAGGTGGGAGAATTAAACCTATTACAGTTAATGTAGATACTTTAGAAGTTTACAAAGGAGATACAAAAATATCTAAAACTTTAGGAATGGGTTTTGTAGATAAACCTATGAGTGAAATACAATTTCCAAATAAAAAAAATAATTTTGTAGGTAGTGAAGATGATGCAATAATTAAAGCTAATTTAGCTGAACAAATTTTAACAGAAGCTTCTAACGAAGGACTTATAGATTATAAAAAAGGTAAACCACTTATTCAAAAATTTTTTCAACAAGGAGCAAGCCCTACAGTTGTTACAAAAGCAAAAGGAAGATTTGTTCCTTTAGCTGCTATGTATTTAGGAGGTGCTTTTGTAGGATCTCAAGTTTTACCTTTATTTACAGGAACTCCTGTAGCTGCTGCAGAAATACAAAGAGATGCACAAGGGAATATTATTAAACCACAAATTAAACAACCCACGGTCGGTGAACCACTTAAATATGACGCTACACAGGGATCAATTGTAAATGCAAACACAGATCAAAAAGCAGACCAAAATCAAATTTTAGAATATATAAAAGATAACCCATTAAAAGTTACAGCGGGAACATCTTTAGGTTTTGCTGCACAAGAAGTACCAGGAGCTTACAAAGCTGCAAGAGATTTAGGTAGAGGTAGAGTTAGATCTGCACTTGGAATTAGTGGTGCGTTAAGACCGGTGCTTACAACTTTTGGAACACCATTACTTACAGGTTTATACGAAGGAGCTATTGGTTCTAAAAGATTAGAAGAAGGTGAAACGATGACAGACATTTTAACAGATCCATTAGGACCTGCATTAGGTGTTTCATTAATGGAACCATTATCAAAACTTTCTGGAGTTGTAAAAGATGCACCTAAACGAACAATGTTAGAGGGTGCAAAAAATTATTTTAACTTAAGCAATGTAGGTGCAGCAAGACCAGGAATTACAGGACAGATTTTAAGAATGGGTATGAGTCCAAGAATGATTGCAGGAGCATCTAGATTTTTAGGATTACCAGGACTAGCACTAGGATTAGGTATGGCAGGATACGACGCTTATAAAAACTATCAAAACCAAGAAGGTATGATATATAACTTATTTAACAAAGATGAATAGACGAAGTTTTATAAAAGGATTGATTGCTTTAGCAAGTGCACCCGCTATTGGTAAATACGTAAACGTATTTAAAACTGAAGGTGCGCGTGAAGGTATTGAGCAAGTTGCAAGTCAAGGTGTAGATTTTTTTAACTCTGTAATTAAAAAAGTTATGGACGAAGGAACTTTAGTTAATGAGTCAGATAGAATTCAAACTTTTAAACACCCAGATAGACCAGACATTACAGTTGATGTAGATGTAGGTAGTGGAAGCAGTTCTGTATACTTTGATACAGACCAAGGTACAAAAGCTGGAGCAGAACTTGTAAAAGATATAGAGGTCGGTCCAGGATACACAGAACTTCTTGAAAATGAAGAAGTTTACAAAATGGGTGGAGATGAATATTACAAAGATGTACAAGAAGAAATTACAGGTGGTATTACAAACCTTGAAAAGTTTTTAAAAGGTAAAAAAGGTTTTGCAGCAGGTGGTAGAGTTGGAATGTTTAGAGGTGGTGTACCAAAAGGTCTACAAGCAGCACTGCAACTTATTAAAAGTAAATTTGGCGATGATGCAATTACAACTGCTGACAAAGTAGAAAGCAAATCAAAAGTATTTGACGACTTTGAAGCAAGAAATCCAAATCCAAACAAACAAATGACGGATGAAGAAATAAGAGAGTTTGCAGACGAATTTGGTTTAGATCCTTCAGAGGACTATTATAACTGGGATGGTACACTTGCTGATGCAAGAAGACTATTAAAAGAATCAGAAGATGAAACAAAATATATGTATCAACAATACAAAGCAGGGAGATTAGATCCAAAGCCTGGAGAAAAAGGCAGAGAAAAATTTTTAGAAAAAAAACTTGAGGAAGCAGAACTTTCAGGAGAATCAAAACTAATAACTCGTGATGAAATAGAAGAGTTAGAGGATTTAAGAATAGCAAGAGAAATGGCACCTCAAATGACAGAACGATTAGAGTTAAAAGCTCGATATCCAGGAATAACAGACGATTTGTTAGATAGTATTTTAATAGATAACAATCCACAAAGAAAAGCAGAAGTATTAGCAACATTAGATGAAGCTTTTGCAATGATGAGAAAAGGTAAAGGACCAGATGAAGTTTTAAGAATAATTAAGGATATGAACAGAACTAAACAAGCCGATGGTGGTTCTATCGACGGAGATGTAAGTTTGACAGTAATCAAAATACCTGATATTAGCGAGTCAGGTGTTGAATCATTATTTAAAAGAAGGTAGAATAGCCAAATGGCCACTATAGATAAACCATTACCAAATGTAAACGAAGACAATACTCAAGAAGAGATTGTTGAGATTGAAAACAAAAAAGCAGCAGAAGTTATTGATACTCCAACAGGACCTGTTGAAGTAGAGATGGACGAGATGGGTGGAGCAGAAGTTTCTTTTGATCCAACTAATGTAAACATAGATCCTTCTCAAGATCATTTTGCAAACCTTGCAGAAACTTTAGAAGATAACGTTTTAGATCCACTAGGCAATAAAATGATCGAACAATACAACGAGTACAAAGAATCTCGTAGTGATTGGGAAGACACTTACAGAAATGGTTTAGAACTTTTAGGTTTTAAATACGAAAGAAGAACAGAACCATTCAGAGGTGCATCAGGTGTTAATCACCCTGTACTTGCTGAATCAGTTACACAGTTTCAAGCGCAAGCTTACAAAGAATTGCTTCCTTCTGACGGACCAGTACGAACTCAAATTTTGGGTGATGTAAATATTCCAAAAGAAGAACAAGCAAAACGGGTAAAAGATTTTATGAACTATCAGATTATGGATCAGATGAAAGAATATGAGCCAGAGTTTGATCAAATGCTTTTTTACCTCCCTCTTTCCGGATCTACCTTTAAGAAAGTCTATTACGACGATCTTTTAGGTAGGGCGGTATCAAAATTTGTACCAGCCGATGATTTGATTGTACCTTACTCTGCAAACTCTTTAGAAGATGCAGAAGCAATTATTCACGTAATTAAAATTTCAGAAAACGAATTAAGAAAACAACAAGTCAATGGTTTTTATAGAGACATAGAATTAGGTGAACCACCTGTTACAGAAAATCAATTAGAAGATAAAAAATTAGAGCTTGAAGGAATTCAAAAAGATGGCCAAGAAGATCAATACACTTTGTATGAAATACATACTAATTTAGATTTAGAAGGTTACGAAGATGTTGGAGAAGATGGTGAGCCTACTGGAATTAAACTTCCATATGTTATTACTGTTGCACAAGCTAACAGTAAAGTTTTATCAATAAGAAGAAATTACAAAGCAGAAGACCCTAGAAAAAATAAAATAAATTACTTTGTACAATTTAAATTTTTACCTGGCACAGGATTTTATGGTTTTGGTTTAATTCATATGATTGGTGGTTTAACTAGAACTGCAACAGCAGCGTTAAGACAATTGTTGGACGCAGGAACTTTAGCAAACTTACCAGCAGGATTTAAGTCACGTGGTATTAGAGTTAGAGATGATGCACAACCATTACAACCTGGTGAGTTTAGAGATGTAGATGCACCTGGTGGAAATATTAAAGATCAGTTTATGACTTTACCTTTCAAAGGACCTGATGCAACACTATTACAATTAATGGGTGTTGTAGTTTCTGCAGGTCAAAGATTTGCAGCAATATCTGATATGCAAGTTGGTGATATGAATCAACAAGCTGCAGTTGGAACTACAGTTGCACTATTAGAACGTGGCTCTAGAGTTATGTCTGCGATTCACAAAAGATTATACGTAGGTTTAAAAGAAGAATTTAAATTATTAGCAGAAGTATTTAAAACATACTTACCACCGGTTTATCCTTACGATGTTCCTGGTGCAAGACGAGAAATTAAAGTACAAGACTTTGATGATAGAATAGATATATTACCTGTAGCAGATCCAAACATCTTCTCACAGACGCAAAGAATATCTATTGCACAAAGTCAATTACAACTAGCGCAATCAAATCCTCAAATGCATAATATGTACCAAGCGTACAGATCTATGTACGATGCGCTGGGTGTGAAAAATGTTAATGCAATCTTACCTCCACCGGCACAACCAATGCCGATGGACCCTGCATTAGAACATATTTTAGCAATGTCACAAAAACCATTTCAAGCTTTCCCTGGTCAAGACCACAAAGCTCACATTGATGCACACTTAAACTTTATGAGATTAAATATGGTACAAAATAATCCTATAGTTATGGCTGCAATGCAAAAAAATATACTTGAACACATAAGTTTAATGGCACAAGAACAAGTTCAAATAGAATTTGTAGAAGAATTACAAGAATTACAAATGATTCAAGCACAAATGCAACAAATGGGAGCACAAAATCCTGCGATGGCACAAGGTATGATGCAAAATCCACAGATGATGCAGCAGCAACAACGAGTTCAACAGATAACAAACGCTATTGAAGCTAGAAAAGCGCAGTTAGTAGCTGAAATGCAAGAAGATTACGCTAAAGAAGAAGAAAAAATCACTGGTGAGTTCGCTGGAGACCCATTATTAAAGATTAAATCAAGAGAAGTTGACCTAAAAGCGATGGAAAACGCAAGAAAAGAAGAAGAAGGTCAAGAAAGAATCAATCTTGATAAGATGAAAGCGATGATGAACGATCAACAGCACGATGAAAAGCTAGAACAGAACGAAGAACTAGCAAATTTAAGAGCAGGCGTGTCATTAGCTAAACAACAAATGGCTGATGCTAGTAAACGTCACGATTTCGGTAGAAATTTTAAGAAAAACTAGATATAAATTACATTAAGGAGAAAACTATGATCAAAAAAGCAAAAGACCCTAAAGCTGTTCCAGAATTAGGCGTTGGTAAAGATGGATACAAAACAGGTGGCGTTACAATCCAAGCTACAGACCCTTTTGAAACTCAAACAGTAACTGTTAGAGGAACAAAAGCTATGAGAGCGGATAAAAAACCTGTTCAAGCTAAATGGTACTAGGTTATGTGGTTATCGGCAATTAAATTAGCCGTTTCTGCTGGTAGTAAAATTTATGCTAACAAGCAGAAGGCAAAGGTCGCGATGTCTGATGCTCAACTGTTGCACGCAGAACGACAAGCTCGAGGTGAGGAAGCTTACCAGGGTAAGTTGTTAGAGGCACGTCAAAACGATTACAAGGACGAATTCGTTCTCGTGATTTTGTCGGCGCCCATAATTGTGCTCGCTTGGGGGGTCTTCTCGGACGATCCGGGCGCTTTGGAAAAAGTAAAAACTTTCTTCGAACATTTCGCGGCACTCCCGACTTGGTTCAGTACCCTTTGGATCCTTGTCGTGGGATCAATTTTTGGTATAAAGGGAACACAAATATTTAAAAACGGAGGAAAAAAATAATGGCAAATCCAAGATACAACACTCAAGTTGCTCAACCAAGAGGTGGCGCTAGAGTAAAAAAAGCAGGTGGCGGAATGTCTACTGCTAGAAAAGATATGGCTTCAGGATACTACAAAGATGATATGGGTATGAAAGGTGGAGCTATGTACAAAAAAGGTGGTTCTGTTAAAAAGAAAAAACAGGGTTACAAAGATAGAAAAGATGAATCTATTGCAATGAGAATCAGAAAAAAAAGAACTAAAAAACAATTGAAAGATTCAAGAGATGAGTCTTATGGAAAATTTGGTTCTAAAGCTAAAAAATCTGGAAAGATAAATAAGTAATGAAAAAAAACTTAAAAAAAGTCCCAGCTGGTAAAAAAGGAAAAGGTTTAAAAAAACTTCCTAGAAAAATCAGAAATAAAATGGGATTTATGAAAAAAGGCGGAAGCGTTAAGTAATGGCTAAACTCTGTCCAGCAGGTAAAGCTGCAGCAAAGAAAAAGTTCAAGGTATACCCTTCAGCTTATGCAAACATTTGGGCATCCAAATATTGCAAAGGTAAAGTAGGTAGAACTAAAAAAGCTGACGGTGGTTCTGTAAATAAAATATCACAAGCTAGAAAAGCTGTATCAAGTTATTCACAAGGCGGTATTGCTAAAGGTTGTGGTGGTATTATGAAGGACAGAAGAAAAGTAACCAAAGTTGTTTAATGAGTGGTTTAAAAAAATGGTTGGACGAGAAATGGGTAGACATCGGGGCTCCGAAGAAGGACGGCAAGTATCAACCTTGTGGACGTCAAAAAGGGAGCAAGAGAAAATATCCGAAATGCGTACCACTTGCAAAAGCCACACGAATGACAAAGTCGCAAAAGGCGAGTGCTGTCAAACGAAAGAGAGCTGCAGGGAATACAGGTCCTAAACCGACTAACGTTGCAACATTTGCAAAACGTAAAAAAATGAGTATGGGAGGCATAGTATGAGAAAACAAGACAATATGCCTGCTAGAAATAAAAAAAACTTTAGACCTACAAAGTCTGGAGCAGGTATGACACGAGCCGGTGTCGCTGCCTATAGAAGAAAAAATCCCGGTTCAAAATTAAAAACAGCTGTGACTGGTAAAGTTAAAAAAGGGTCCGCTGCCGCTAAAAGGCGAAAATCATACTGCGCAAGAAGTGCAGGTCAAATGAAAAAATTTCCTAAAGCTGCGGCCAATCCAAATTCGAGACTTCGACAGGCACGTAGAAGATGGAAATGCTAGATCGATTTATTTATAACTGTTTTGCTAAACTTGATGATGCGGTTTCTTTCGTAGAAACTTACGTTATTAAAATTACAGAGTGGTGCTGGCATACAAGAGTTAAACTTTTAAAAAAGAAAAGGAAGAAGAGATGAGACAAGCAATATTAGATGCCCTGGAGGATAGATATAATGCACAAATTTCTGAAGCAGATGCAACTCTTAAAATTTATTTAGAGCACAGTGTTGGTATTGGAGAACATCCACAACATATTGATGAAGTAGATAAGTTAATTGAAAAGATCGCAGCTGCAGAAGAAAAACTAAAAACATTACAGGAGTTTAAATTATAATGGATGATTTAATAATAATAGATAAACTTAAGAAAAGAATAAATGCTACTGTTCAACAAATAGGAGACTCGATGATGACAGGCGGGGTTGACAGTATGGAGAAATATAAGTATATGCTAGGACAAGCACACGCTTACCAATTAACATTACAGGAAATCTCTAACCTGCTAGAACCAAAGGAGCAAAAAAATGAGCAAGGAAACGTTATCGACATCGGACAAGGAAGTTCCAAAAATTAAATTAGGTCTTCAAGACAAATACGAAGCAGAAAAAAAAGAAGAACCTCACGCAATAAGATTAGACGAAAACAATATTAAAGATGTAGCAGACCAGTTACCAGAACCGGTCGGATACAGACTTTTAGTTTTACCTTTTACACCAAAAGAAAAAACTAAAGGTGGAATTTTATTCTCTCAAGAACAATTAGACAAAGCTAGAATCGCAACTACTTGTGGTTATGTTTTAAAAATGGGAGATCTTGCATATGCGGATAAAGAAAAATTTAATAAACCGTGGTGCAAAGTAGGAGATTGGGTAATGTTTGCTAGATATGCTGGCGCACGTTTACCGATTGAAGGTGGAGAAGTGCGAATACTAAACGATGATGAAGTGTTAGGGACCATAGGTGATCCTGAATCAGTTCTTCATTATATTTAACATAGGAAGGAAACTATGCCAACAGAAAACGAAAAAACAGAAAATCTAATTGATGTAGGTGAAGAACAAGGAGCCGAAATTAATTTAGATGACAAAGGTGAACCAGAAAAAGTTGAGGCACCTGCAGAAGAAAAAATAGAAGTTGAAGAAGTATCTGAAGTTGACAAAACTTATGAAAACGAAAGAGAAACTAAACTTGAAAAAAAAGAAGAAAAGGACGAGTTAAAAGAATACAGCGAAGGCGTTCAAAAACGTATTGCTAAACTTACTCGTAAAATGAGAGAAGCAGAAAGACAAAGAGAAGAAGCTGTAGCTTATGCTCAATCTATCAAAAGTAAGAACGATGAAATGGAAGGACGTATTTCTAAAATGGATAGTTCTTATGTTTCTGAATTTGAAACTAGAGTTAAAACAGGTTTAGCAGCAGCAAAACTAGCACTTAAAAATGCTATTGAGTCTCAAGACGTTGAAGCACAAATTGCAGCACAACAGCAATTAGCCGCTTTAACTATGGACGAAGCTAGAGTTAATTCTATTAAAGTTGCAAATGAAAACAAACCAAAAGCTCAAGAAAGAGAAGTAAACATTACTCCTCAACAAAGGGCACCACAACAACAAAGTGATCCTAGAGCTGAAGAATGGGCTTCTAGAAATACTTGGTTTGGTAATGATTCTGCAATGACTTATACTGCCTTTGACATACATAAAACATTGGTAGAAAAGGAAGGATTCGACCCTCAATCAAATGAATATTATACGGAAGTAGATAGAAGAATAAGACTTGAATTTCCGCATAAATTTGATAAGGTAGAAGATACTACTACAGAAAGAGCAAAACCTGCTCAAAATGTAGCTTCGGCTAGACGTTCGGCCTCTACAAGTAAAGGACGCAAAACTGTGAAACTCTCGCCATCACAAGTAGCAATTGCTAAAAGATTAGGCGTGCCGCTAGAAGCTTATGCAAAACAATTAAAAATCACGGAAGGAGCATAAAATGGAAAATGAAAAAATAAAAACTTCTCGTGCGAGTCAAACTAGAGACAAAATAGAAGTCAAAAAAGTTTGGACTCCACCCAACTCACTTGATGCACCCCCAGCGCCAACTGGATATAGACATCAATGGATACGTGCCGAGATACTCGGGACATCAGATGCAAAAAATGTTGCATCTTCTTTGAGAGAAGGATGGGAGTTAGTGAGAGCTGACGAATATCCTGACACAATATATCCAGAGATGACTGAAGGCAGATACGCAGGGATAATTGGAGTGGGCGGCCTATTGCTGGCTAGGATACCAGAGGAGATTGCGCTTCAAATCGATGCTTATTATAAAAAGCAAAACGATGCAAAAGAAGAAGCAGTAGAGAACAATCTTATGAAGGAACAGCACCCTAGTATGAAATTCCATAAGGAATCTAATACTCGTGTAACTTTTGGTGGTACAAAGAAAAGTTAATCTTTTAACTATTCCTACCCAACAAAATAAATTAAACCCGTACTGGAGGCCCTTCGGGGCAGGTACATATAAAGGAAACAAATACTATGGCAAATGCAAGTACAGTAGGTTTTGGGTTAAGAACGACTTCAACTGTTGGAAATACTCCAGCAACTTCTGGTCAATCTAACTACAAAATCAAATCAGGCCTAGGTGTTGGTATCTTCAAAAATAACCCAGTGTCTATCCAGGATGCTTCTGGCGATCAAGGTTATTTACAAGATGCAAGTTTCGCAACAACTGATGACACAGGATCAGGTGGAGCAGCGTTCGATAATACTGGACACGCTCCTCTAATTGGTGTGTTTAATGGAGCTTTCTACATTGATAGTTCTACAAGCAAACCAACTTTTGCTAATTCAGTTGCAGCAAGCACAACATTTGGAACTGACTATAACACAGGTAGCAACGACGGAATAGGTTTTGTAAATGACAACCCGCAACAAGAATATGTTATTAAAGCGGACGCGGCAGTTACTCAAGCTATGATCGGAGATGCTGGCTATAACACAAACAGCTTTACAGCAAGTGATGCTAAAGACGGTCAATCAACTGTTACTTTAGACATTGGTGGCGGAGCAGCAACAACTCATATGTTTAAACTTGTGAGATCAGCTGACGATCCAGACAACAATGATCTAACAGCAGTAGGTGCGAACGTTGTAGTATCGATTGCACAAGCTAGTAACTTGTATAACTAATCGAATAGGAGATAAATAACTATGGCAATATCAAGAGCACAACTAGTTAAAGAACTAGAGCCAGGTTTGAACGCTTTGTTCGGTCTGGAATACAAACAATACGGCGAGCAGTGGACTGAAATTTTCGACACTGAATCATCAGACAGAGCTTTCGAAGAGGAAGTAATGTTAGCTGGTTTCGCAAACGCGGCAGTTAAACCTGAAGGTCAAGGGGTTGGCTACGACGATGCACAAGAAACTTTCACAGCTCGTTATACTAACGAAACGATCGCTTTAGCGTTCGCAATCACTGAAGAAGCGATTGAGGACAACTTGTATGATAGACTTGCGTCTAGATATACAAAAGCTTTAGCAAGATCTATGGCGTCTACAAAAAACATTAAAGGCGCAGCGGTTTTAAATAACGCGTTTGACAACAACTTTGTTGGCGGTGATGGAGTAGAACTTTGTTCTGATGCTCACCCTACATTAGCTGGTACTTTTTCAAACGAGTTAGCAGTAGCTGCTGAACTTAATGAAACATCTTTAGAGCAGTCTTTAATCGACATTGCTGCACTAACTGATGAAAGAGGCCTAAAAATTGCGGCGCAAGGAGTTAAATTAATAATTCCTTCAGCTCTTCAATTTACTGCTGACAGACTTATGAATTCTGCAGGCAGAACTGGTACAGCTGACAATGACATTAACGCAATCAGAAATATGGGAATGATCTCTGGTGGATATGTAGTAAACAACTACTTAACTGCTGCGAAGAAATTCTTCATCAAAACTGATGTGCCTAATGGTCTTAAACATTTCAGCAGATCACCTATCAAAACTTCAATGGAAGGTGACTTTGATACTGGAAACGTTAGATACAAAGCGAGAGAAAGATATGTTTTTGGATTCTCTGATCCAAGAGGTATCTTTGGTTCAAACGCAACGTAATCAATAAAATTTAGGGGCCGAACACAATTCGGCCCCTTTTTTAATATAGGGTGAGAAAATGACTAAATTCCTCATAAATATTTGGGCTTATGACCATCACGCAAGATTTGAAATAGAATCTCCTGCGGATACTACAGAATCTATAGAAAATTCAATAGTTGACAAACTAGGAGATAACAGTATAAAATGGGAATATCTTGGAAACAGTTATGATTCCAAGACAAATAGAATAACTTTTGAGGAGGTTATCGATGCAAAAACATCTGGAAGACCTTTACAAACAAAAAAGGTCCTTGGAGTTGAACTGGGAACAGGAGCATCTTAACGAGGGTAGATATACTCTCAATATGGTCAAAATAGATCATAAGGTAAGAGAAGTTATTAACCATATTAAAATGGCTGAAGCACAAAAAGCTCATTTAGATAATAAGGTTAATGAAACGGTTCCCCAAGTTTCTGTAGCTACTTAATAAAAAGCTACATCGTTGAAAAATCATTTCACATTACAGGCTCTCTTGCGCTCTACTAAAAACTAGTATATATTCTAACCACTATACATTAAATAAACGATGAATACTGACGCGTATAGTCGACAACCCTAGAGGACAGTATTCAGATATTCTAGGAGGAATATAAAATGGCAACAACTACATTTTCGGGACCGATTAAAGCGGGAACGATATCAAACACAACTGGTACAACTGTCGGTGATAACGTTAAAAACGTTGGATTCGTTAAGATGGCACAAACTGCTTCTTGGACGCAATCTACAACTGCAGCTGATACTGGAATTGTAATTCCTGCAAATTCACAAATCGTGGATGTACAGATTTACATTACAACTGCGTGTGATTCAGCTAACATAAGTGTTGGTACAACTGCTACATCAACTGAAATATTTACAGCGTTAGCAGCAGGAACTGCAGCAAATGTAATTTTACACGGTTCAGATGGAACTATTACAGACGCTGATACTTGGGTAGATATTGGAGCAAGTGACTTACCAATTTTTATTGA
>Ga0255771_1003392_pt1 | contig 15103 bp, 17 predicted proteins | sample 011ome_19_FD_179969 | JGI IMG/M metagenome (GOLD analysis project Ga0255771, IMG submission 179969) | Coastal salt marsh microbial communities from the Groves Creek Marsh, Skidaway Island, Georgia - 011510BT metaG (version 2) | ecosystem: Environmental > Aquatic > Marine > Intertidal zone > Salt...
TCCAACCAGGAATTGCCATCTCTTCAATAACTACGGCCGTGTGTAATGCCTGTAATTGTTCTTGCAGGCGAGGCTTATGCCTGGCTTGAATGCCGGCTATACTCCCCGTAGTGAAAAAGCTTTCAAGCCCTTTATGGCGAAAACTTTTTATCATTCCGAGCTCAAGTGTAAACTATTGCACAACACTCATCAGCGAGTCAAAACTTTACTATTGTCTCTATTCAGTAAAGCAATAAATTCAGAAATATCAATAAAATAGCGCTTTAGAGTTTTGTGTGAAGAAAGTACTACACTTCCTCGTTATGATCCGGCCAGATAAAGCCAATGGGGTTGGGCTTGGTTTCTTCTTTTACTTCGGTGGCAAAACACATCATCTGGACGGTGGACTGGTGGGTAAACATCGTGACCGGGCTGTCCTGAATCAGGCCTTCAATACGAATACCGTCAAAACTGACCTGGGCCAGTTTCAGGACATTGATCTGGACGCCGCCATGTAATACAGCAATGACCGCGGGCTGGTAGTTTTCAGGCAGTTGCATACGCCAGGCTTTGACTTCAGTGGCAAGGGATGCAAGAAATACCGCTGCACTTCGGAACTCATTTTGTTCCTCAGCACTGCAACTGGCTGGTAGCGGGCAGTACAGCGCATCTTTGCCAACAGCAGGGGGAGTAAATCCGGGGACCGGGGATATTTGCCGGCTCAGATTATCCATCACATCTTCCAGATTTAGTGGTGTGTTATTCATGTTTTTGGAATCTTCACTCATAATTCGTCCCCATATAGTTGCGGTGCTGGTGCATGCGATGAGCCATTATGGCAAATAACTGGCCGGGTAGTGAAACTAAACGGTGAAATCAAATATACAGCGGAACTGAGCAGTCAGTGAGTAAAGTTTATTACGGTATCTCTTGCTTGTGAGTTACAGAAATCCCTGCCTGTTTCCTTTATGAAACACAGTCCTTTGAAGAGGCGATGCCTTTAGGGTGACTGCTCATCGAGTTCATAAAGCTCTTTCAGAATAGATTTCCATTCCTGATACTGTTCTTCCAGGGTGCCGGAAAGGTGGTAAAGGGAATCTTCAAGGGTGATATCGGTGGGTAGCACTTCATTAGTAAAACCTTCACTGATTTCATCCAGATACTGGTCCTGCATGCGCGCCCAGCGAAAGTTGTTGTAGCTTTCCAGCAATGACATATAGCTGCCACGACGAAGATCATTACTCTGCCGCATTTCCCGATTGATCTTGTCGATTTCACTGGCAATCTGCTCGCGCCGATACCTGCGCCACAAGTCATAAACCGGCTTTATGGTGACAAAGAAACTTTCGTATTGCTCATCCACTACATCAATAAACACATATTCATGTTCGCGAATCTGTTTCACCCGTTGCAGAAAAGGATCGTTGTCTGCCGGTAGTCGGGCCAGGGAAATCATATTGTTTTCATCACTGCTCAGGTAGGGAGTAAAAACAGCCGGTGCCAGTAAGGCGGCGTATTGCAGCAGGGCAACCGACTTGATTTCATTTAGCTGGGCACTGCTGAGACTGCTCGCCATTTCTGCCAGGTCATAGGCAATGCTCTGGTAAAGATACAAAAAAGGATCAGTGCCCAGCAGCGGCTGATTCAGGGAAACACTTTCCACCGCAGTGCCGGTATAAGTTTTTTCAGCCCAGATCCGCCCGGTAGCGTCCCTGGCGATCAGGGCCAGTTCCAGTTGTGTGCCATTTGAACTGACGATGCTGGCCGAGATTTGTAATTCAGCACCGCTATCAGGTTCTGGCAGTAATCTGACCGCACCCCAGGTACCGCTCTCTTCCAGGATCAGTTTAAGAAAGGAAGGCAGGTAGCGCGCTTCGGTCTGGCGCACGGCAGGATAAACATCTTCAGCCTGTTGGGTGAGGGCATCCTGCGGCAGATTCATGGCAAAGATTTCGATGCTTACATCAAGCAGCGGCCGTTCATCATTGCTCGGCTGCGCCTGAACCAGGCCACTACCCAGGCAATAGAGCAGCAGTGTGCAGACACAGGACAGCACGCTGGCTATATTTTTAGCCTTATTCAATTGCCCACCCGCCGGCAAACATTGTTGCGCGTCAGTGTCAGAATGCAGTCGATGTCGCTTTCCGGAATATCATAGCGCCGATAATAATTACTGATGGTCAGGGGAGTAGAGACAGTCGCTGAACTCACTGTGGTGGTGATATTTAGCTGCTGACCATTGGGGGAGAGGGTGACCTGATAAAAAATTCTCAGGCCATCAGTAAGATATAGCATGAACAGCAATTGCTCTCCGTTCCAGCCACATTCTTCTGTACCGAAGGGGGTTTGCGTGACCGAGGTTTGGCGGTTAAAAAATTCGCATAACAGGGCAAAGTCATCTTCGCGCTTAATACGCATACGGGCGCGGTCCTGTTCAATATGCAACAGGGGCATGCGCGTGATTTCTTCAGTAAAACGCGCTAGCCCGATAACCGACTCCCGGTTTCCCACGGCAGCGCCACTGCCAAAAGTGGTGCTGCGATTGATATTCTCGCTCTGTGGGTTCAGCCGTCGTTGTATATCAAACATATACAGATTGAATTCAGTCTCGAAATCATCGCTGAGTTGATAATCCTTTTCCCAGTTGCCAGACATATCAACCACTTCGTAGGTAACTTCCTCTGAAATTCTGGAAGGCTCTGGCGTAGCGCAGGCGCTCAACAGGCCCGCAGCCAGCAAAACTACTAGCAGTTTATTTAGTGAAAGGTTGATAAATGTCAGGTTGTTCAAAGCGTATTATTGCTACTATGGGTCAAATGAAGGTTAACTAAATTCCGGGTTGATGCAGGTTTACCCGGGTTGTGTATCAAGCACAATCATGTGGCTATGTTAGCAAAGGTAGCAAAGATTACCTGCTTGATTTTTTCCCTGCAGATGCCATATCAGGCACTGTAGAGAGTCACTAAAGTTTTTTTGATGGCAGAGGCCAACTAACTGATAACTATGCATAATTCAAATGAATCAAGGCTGAACCCCGAGAATATCCGGGTACTAAGCTGGAATGTGAAGAAACAGTCGCGGACTCAGCTGGGTGCTGATCTGGCTGATTTTAGCCGTTCTGTGGATCTTGCCCTGTTACAGGAAGTGCATAAGGAAGGGGTGTCTCTGGATCATTTCAGTGAAAACTGGCATCGCAGTTTTGCCCCGGGCTTCTCCTTGCCGGGCAGAACCACTGGCGTGATGACAGTATCCAATGTTGGCCATAGCTCCGAAAATGGCCTGCAGCATAATGAACCGGTTTTTCGAACCGCCAAGGCCGCCAATATCACCACCTATGGACTCACGGATCACCCCGACCCATTGCTGGTCATCAACCTGCATGCGGTGAATTTCAGTCTTGGCATGAATGCCTACACGCGCCAGTTAAAGGATTTGCTCAAACATATCGATGCCCACAAAGGGCCAGTGATTTTTGCCGGGGACTTCAATGCCTGGCGTCAGCAGCGCACCCAGTACTGGATGAAATTTCTACCCGTCACGGTTTAAGGGAAGTGCTGTTTGAAGAAGACAGGCGTTCACGAGTGTTCGGTCGACATCTGGATTACATGTTTGTCCGTGACCTGACGGTGCATGATTCCCACACTCAACACTCGAATGCGTCGGATCATAACCCGCTGCTGGCCACAGTCGGCCTGTAAGCAGTCTCTTTGTTAAGGTTAATCATGTATGGCTTGTCTAGAGCCTGGCAGCAGCCTCAATCACATCTGACCAGTCCGGTCTGATGCGAAAATTTTCCTCGGCAAACTTGGCCTGAATCACTCCCTGGGGACTGACCAGCATAATGCCCGGCTGAGGTACGCCGTAAGCAAAGCTATCGGGCTCATAACTTGTATTGAGAATATTAAAGGCATTCACGTGCGTGATGGCCTCGTCATGTAGCATGGCAAAGCTGATATCGAGATCCTCTTCAACCAGTTTCAGGGTATCCACTGCATCATAGGTAATGGTGGCGATATTGAGACCGGCAGCCTCCAGATTGGCGCTGGCTTCCTGAAGCCCCACTAACTGCGCTTTGCAGTAAGGGCACCAGTCAAAGGAGCGATTAAAAACCAGCACCAGGCCTTTCTCTCCCGACAGACTGTCGAGTGTCTGCACAGTACCATTTTGATCCGGCGCTTCCAGCATGGGAATGGTGGCGCCGACCGGGTAGTCCGGTGCCCAGTTGAATTCCTGGGCCGTGCTGAGTGGTGAGAAAAAGCATAAAAGGAGAAATACCGGCAGGCGTCGGGTCAGGGTTTGCATAACAGTTTTCATAATATCTCTTTGCTAATGTTTGAATTATTTTGGCTATCACCACATCAGAACATGACTGGTCTGGATTCCTTTCAAGTGTAACTGAAATAGCTTGAAGAAAGGCAAAACGGGTTCATCACAGGGCACAACAAGCGCTTCAAGCGTGCCCCTAAAAGATGCATTTTTTCTGCTGATTTAGAATAAATCCAGTAATTTTATGCACATAGCGAATCATTGTGATATTACCGATTAAGAAAAATTGATAACTTGCCAAAATACTCCCCAGTATTTTATAACCAATTGATATATATAGAAAAAATATAAATTCCTTTTAAAACTCTTGGTTAAAAATTATTTACCTTGTAATAGCGCTCGAATTCCTGAAAAAATATTGCACAGAATTATCCACAGAAATGACCTTTTACACTGACTTGTGGATAACTTTGTCCAGCGCTTGTTTTGCCTGGGATTTTCCTGTGCAAAAATCACTTCACAATTGCCGCAGAATGGTTTGGGCAAAGGCGCCTGATCTAATAGAATGTGACATTGCCTGTCGCCGGGTTCCCGGCAAAATCAGGATCAACACTCACCCCACAGAAGGCTTGTGAGAATGAACAATAATAATTCCAGCAATCATAGCCTTGGTGCTTCCGGGAACCATGAGCTGACTCTTGCCGTAAGAGACTATGAATGTGACCTTCAGGGCGTCGTCAATAATTCGGTGTACATGAATTATCTTGAGCATGCGCGTCATGAATACCTGAAATCCCGAGGTGTCGATTTTGCCGAAGTGACAGCCAGTGGTATTCATCTGGTGGTTGTGAAAGCCGAGCTGGAATACCGGGCATCACTAACCAGTGGAGACGACTTCAGCGTGCGTACCCGGGTTGAACAGGAAGGTCGTTTGAAATTTGTATTTCTACAGGAAATTCTCAGAGACCAGGATCAGTCACTCATGCTGATAGCCAGAATAACCACCACTGCTTTGAATGAGCGTGGCAGGCCTTTTTATCCTGAAAAACTGGTGGAGAAATTTATCTAAAGCTGGCATGTTGCTGTTATATATTTTCCTTAAGATGTTTCATCAGGTGCCCCTGACGGGCAATCCAGCGGTAGAAAAAAATCGTAATAAATCCTTTTTGACAGTCGAGTTTAAGTGGCAGTATCCTTCACGCCAATAACAACGGAGATCTTCATGGCATTACCCAAAATCGGCAATAAAGCCCCCGCATTTACCCTACATGATCAGCACGGTAACAAGTGCAGTTTGAAGGATTATCTGGGCAGTATCGTTGTTCTGTATTTCTATCCAAAAGCGATGACCCCGGGCTGTACGGTTCAGGCCTGCGCACTCAGAGATAGTGAAAAAACCCTGAAAAAGCTCGGTATCAAGGTATTGGGTGTCAGTATTGATGCTTATCCCAGGCTGCTCAAATTTGCTGAACGCGACAAACTGAACTTCACCTTACTGTCCGACGAAGATCATGCCGTGGCAGATAAATATGGTGTGTGGGGTCTGAAGAAATTCATGGGCCGGGAATTTATGGGGCTGAAAAGAACAACCTTTATTATCGACAAGGATGGTCGCACACAACATATCATGGAAAAGGTAAACACCAAGACCCATCATGATGATGTTCTGGCATGGATTAAGGAAAACCTGCTATAGCTTGAAAATTGTGTTTAAGGATAGATTAATAATTCTTTGACTACCCTTCTAATTTTTAAAAGAATTAAATTTTAGAAAAGTTTAATATTGGAAGATCAGAGAAGAAGAGCTCGGAGCTATATAAAGAAAAAGCCGCTCTTGTCTTTTTCAGCTTTACACAAGTCCCGTTTAACCGTTTTATCATTGAGTAGAATTTAAGCCGGTATGGATCTATTTTGTAAGCGCTATTCAGATGTTGGTGACCCCCTCATCATTCTTCATGGCCTGTTCGGTAACCAGGGTAACTGGAGTCAACATGCCAAAATTTTTGCTAATACTTTCAGTGTCTATGGCCTCGATCAGCGCAATCATGGCCGCTCAGACTGGCAAAATTCCATGTCCTATTTGGAAATGGCCAATGATGTTCGCGAAACCATGAAAATCCATGAAATTGAAAGTGCCAATTTCATTGGCCATTCCATGGGGGGAAAAACCGCCATGCAGCTTGCTCTGATGTGGCCGCAGCTGGTGAAAAAGCTGGTAATTGTTGATATCGCTCCGGTGAGCTACAAGCCCCATCACGATCAGATATTTGCCGGGCTGAATGAGCTGAACCTGGATATGGTTGACAGCAGAAGTGATGCAGATGAAATTCTCGCTGAATATATAGCGGAAAAAAGTGTGCGTGATTTTCTGTTGGCGAATATGCTCAAGGATGAAGAAGGAAACTATAGCTGGCGCATGAATGTGGATGTGATCCAGAAAGACTACCCTAAACTGATTGAAGGACTTGCTTCAGAAAACCCCTGTAAGAAAGACGTGTTATTTATCAGGGGCGGTAATTCCGACTATGTCTTGCCGGAATATGAAAAAGAGATCCTGGCTCTGTTTCCTAAAGCACAGTTTCAGACCATTGATGGTACAGGTCATTGGGTGCACGCCGAACAGCCTGAGTTGTTTCAAGCTGCAGTCCATAAATTTCTTAAGTAAGAAATTAGTGGACATTGGTTTGCAGTAGCTACTGCGCTCACAATTTCTTCGTCAAAATTGTACTCAGTCAGTCACGTATTAATATACGCTCCTTCCCTGCGTGCATTTTTTCCTCGAACTTGCATCGCTCGTGACGCTACCAAAATTTTGGCTTTTGAAATATAACCAAAACCTAAAAATACAATATTTTTACAGAATGAAGTAAGGCAAGGTTTGGTGAAGAGACTGGAGAGGGTTTTATTGCAGTCTGCAGTTTTTGGAGAACTGTGACTTCAGGAATTCCATCTGGTCGGAGCGGATACGTTTGCTGTTGACCAGCGCGAGGTATTCGGCGGCGTTGGGCTCAAAGGGCAGGGCGATGAGCTCCATGTGAGCTTCTTCCGGTGTTCTGTTTTGTTTGTAGTGATTGCAGCGTTTACAGGCCGCAACGACATTCACCCAGGTATTCGCGCCGCCCCGAGAGGTGGGCAGGATATGGTCACAACTCAGTTCCTTGTCACTGAATTCCTTGCCGCAGTACATGCACAGATTCTGGTCACGGCGAAACAGGATTCTATTGTTCAGGGCGGGTTTTTTCGACTGGGCGTGGTGCAGTTCCCCGTTACAGGCGACGATACTGTGCAGTTCAATTTTTGAGCGATTACCGGAAAGTCTGGAGATGCCACCGACGACGGTGCGCACAGTGTCGCCAAGAGTCCAGGTAACAAGATCTCTGGCGTAGAGGGTAGTGGCTTCCTGCCAGGTTAACCATTCCACAGGATGGCCAGCAATATTGAGTCTTAGTATATGGGTGTGACTATCGTCTGAAACCATTAACTCACTCCATGTAATACTTACACTGCATTGACTGTAAACATAAAATAAATAGGCGTAAATATTCTGTACGCCAATTTGTTCAATCCATCATTTCGTTTTTTTAATATTTTCCCAGCTATTTTTCCAGGCGCGCAATAAGTGATGAAGTATCCCAGCGGTTACCGCCCATTTGCTGAATCTCTTCATAAAAACCATCCACTATTTTGGTGATTGGCAGCGAAGCACCATTCTTTCCAGCTTCCTCCATGGCGATGCCCAGATCCTTGCGCATCCAGTCCACGGCAAAGCCAAAATCAAATTCATTATTCATCATGGTCATATAGCGGTTTTCCATTTGCCAGGATTGCGCTGCTCCCTTGCTGATAACGCCAATGACTTTTTCCACATCGAGTCCGGCATGTTGGGCGAAATGAATGCCTTCGGAAAGTGCCTGGACAAGACCGGCAATACAAATCTGATTAACCATCTTGGTAAGCTGGCCATAACCGGAAGGCCCCAATAATTTAACACTGGCTGCAAAGCTTTCGATTACTGGCAGGGCTTTCTCAAAAGCGCTCTCATCGCCCCCCATCATCACTGTTAATTTGCCATTTTCAGCGCCAGCCTGGCCGCCAGACACCGGCGCATCAAGGAAGGCAAAGCCCTTGCTGCGTGCAATCTCTTCAAGCTCACGGGCAACAATAGCCGATGTGGTGGTGTTATCGATAAAGACAGCACCGGGGTTAACTGTCTCAAAAGCCCCATTGTCGCCAATGGTTACAGCTCTGAGGTCATCATCATTACCCACACAGGTGAAAATAAAATCCGCATCAGCGGCGGCCTCGGCAGGGGTTGCAGCAGTTTCCCCGGGGTAGGTATCCTTCCATTTCTGTGCTTTTTCAGCAGTTCGATTATAAACAGTGACAGCATGCCCGGCGTTGGCAAGATGGCCCGCCATGGGAAAACCCATTACACCCAAACCAATGAAAGCGACTTTACAACTCATAAGAAATTCCTGCTTTGGTTAATTCACGTGGCAAGAATACTAAAACGAAGACAAGATACAAGGAGAAAAACAGAGACAAGAGGCAAGAGGCAAGAGGCAAGAAAGAAGATAAAGGAAAAAGGATAAAGGAAAAAGCTGACCAGATGGCGGATGCCGGAGAGAGGAGGCAGGATGCAGGCTGCAGGATGCAAGAGGATGGCTGGAGGAAAAACTCAGGGATAGGGATTTCCTGAAACAGGCGTAGGTCGGACAAGGCTGCAAGCCGCCTCCGACGTGGGTGCTTAGTGGGATGCTGGGTGAGTCTTGTCGGAAGACGCTGCGCTTTTCCGACCTACATGATTAAACAGAGGCAAGAGGCAAGAGGCAAGATGCAAGCAAGATAGTTGGAAGAAATAATTTGATCCTAAGCCTCTATTTTTACAAAAACCAACTTCCGCACTTGACATAAAGTCTGGATAAATCAACATCCTCTTGCCTCTTGCCTCTTGCCTCTTGCCTCTTGTCTCTGCTTTTACCTTCATCACGGATAGATGTGATGGTAAGCTTACGGGTAGAAATAATTCGAAGGAAATTTTTATGTCAGACTGGCTTGAAGGCAAGGTTATCGAGAATATTCACTGGACGGAAAGCCTGTTCTCGCTAAAAATTGATGCTGATGTTGCAACTTTCAAGGCGGGGCAGTTTTTTAGTCTGGCCCTGGATATTGAGGGAGAACGCGTTGCCCGGCCTTATTCCTGTCTCAGCGCGCCCCAGGAAAAACCATTGGAGTTTTTCTTTTACACAGCTAACGGCGGCGTGCTCTCCAATGCCATGTATTCCCTGGAGCCGGGCGATACCATTATGGTGAAGAATCCGGCCAATGGTTTCTTTATTCTGGATGAGGTGCCTCAGTCCCGTGACCTGTGGATGATTGGCACCGGTACAGGTATTGCGCCTTTTTTATCAATCCTGAAGACAGACCAGCCCTGGGATAACTATGAGACAGTGATTCTGGTTCAGGGTGTCAGAAGCCAGAGTGATATGCAGTATCTGGATCTGATCACGGAGCTGAGGGATAAATACGGTGAGCGTTTTGGTTTTCAGGGCTTTATCAGTCGAGAGCAGGTGGAGGGTACCATTCAGGGACGTATTCCCGCCGCTATTGAAGACGGCAGTCTTGAGGCAGCGGTTAACCTGAAACTGGATGTAGCCCATTCCCAGGTCATGCTATGCGGCAACCCGGATATGGTGAAAGATTCGGCCGCATTGTTGAAAGCCCGTGGTTTCGCCAAAAATCTAAGACGCAAGCCCGGACAGATTACTGCAGAAAATTACTGGTAACGATTATTTCTGGCAATGGCCGCAATTCCTTGTGACCGCGAGTGATTAACCCGACTCGTCAATCCAGCCCCCTGGTCTGAACGTATTGTGTAATAGTTCCGGACTGATAAAACTGCAGTATCTCCGGTTCTGGTTAGGCCCGCCTTTAAATATTCGCTACAATTGCTATTAATCAATTTATGAACCCCCTAAAGAATAGAGCAAACAGAGGAAAAGGAGCAGGCATGCGCCATTCAAATTACTGGACTGTGTTGCTGTTTACATTGTTTTTTGCTGTTAGTGCCGAGGCAGCAAAGAATGATGAGCTGGGCTGTATCAGCGGCGATTGCGTTAATGGCAATGGAACTCTTGTGGAAGAAACGCAACGAGGTCTGCGAACCTATCGCGGTGATTTTGTGAATGGCAAATTCCATGGCTTTGGTCGTTTGACGTTCAATGATGAAGGCGAAATTTACGAAGGTCGCTTCATGATTGGCAAGAAGCATGGTCGCGGTACTTTGTGGAATGATGAAGGTGATGTCTATATGGGTAACTGGCGCAATGATCGCCGCAACGGCATGGGCATGCAGGCTTTTCATGTGGAAAATTACCGTGAAGGACGATTTACGGAAAACACACTTAAGAACACTACAGAAAATTATTCCGGCGAATTCAAAAATGATGTGTTCTATGGTGAAGGCACTTACCGCTGGGAAGATGGCACTTTATATGTGGGTAAGTGGGCGGCCAACAAGAAACATGGACGTGGTTATTTCGATTACGGCACCGGTCACAAGGCCTGGCGTACCTTTGAATTCGACAAGCGCATCTATGATGAACGCTTCCAGTTCTAGTAGGGATTAAACCAATAATGGATATTGAAAATTTCAGGCGCGAGTATGTGCAGGGCGGTTTGCGCCGCGAAGATCTGCATGACAATCCGCTAGCCCAGTTCGAGACCTGGTTGAACCAGGTGGTTGAATCAGATTTGATCGACCCTACCGCGATGGTAGTCAGCACGGTTTCCTCTGGGGGGCAGCCATCCCAGCGTATTGTTCTTTTGAAACACCTGGATGATGACGGCTTTGTTTTTTTTACCAACTACGGTAGCCGCAAAGCCGATGAGATCGCTGAGAATAATCGGGTCAGTCTGTTGTTTCCCTGGAATGCTCTCGAACGCCAGGTCAAGGTCTGTGGTCGTGCGGAAAAAATTTCTGCTGCTGAATCCCTTAAATACTTTCTCTCGCGCCCCCGCGACAGCCAGTTGGCAGCATGGGCCTCGGACCAGAGCCGAAAAATTTCTTCACGGGACTTCCTGATGACCCAGCTGGCCCATATGAAGGAAAAGTTTTCAGAAGGGGAAGTACCATTACCGGATTTCTGGGGCGGTATCCGCGTCAGACCCCACGAAATAGAATTCTGGCAGGGCGGTGAACATCGACTGCATGATCGCTTTGAATACAAGCTGCAGGGTGATGGAGAGTGGGAAGTTCAGCGCCTGGCGCCTTAAAGCAGAGGCAAGAGGCAAGAGACAGGATGCAAGCAAGATGGTCAGTAGAAATAATTAAATCCTTTGCTTCTATTTTTACAAAAAACCAACTCCGGTCTTGACATAAAACCTTGATAAATCAACATTCTCTTGCCTCTTGCCTCTTGCCTCTTGCCTCTTGCATCCAAAAGTGCGTAGGTCGGATAAGGCTGCAAGCCGCCATCCGACGTAAGTAGTTAAACTGATTATGAGTTTTACCTAGGCCATGTCGGAAGGCGCTGCGCTTTTCCGACCTACGACTCTTTCGCATAGCTGGGTCGCCTTTATCCTTTTTCCTTTATCTTTTATCCCGATTCCTTCTCCGTGACCTGCGCCTTCCGTTATTGTAGAATGTCGGTAATTCTCGGGGCAGGGTGTAATTCCCTACCGGCGGTAAGACAGTATTTTTAATAGCTGTTAAGCCCGCGAGCGCCTGAACTGCTTGGTTCAGGGTCAGCAGATTTGGTGAGATTCCAAAGCCGACGGTTAGAGTCCGGATGAGAGAGAATGAACGCGTGGACTGTTTATTTATTGTAAACAGCATGCAGCGTCCTGCTGTGTGCATTGCGTGTTTTTTTCTATCGATGCTCCGAATGGAAAAGTAAAAGGAGCAAGATCATGAGTACTTATTCTTCTGGAAAAATCGCTTTCATTCAGGCCAGCTGGCATGCGGATATTGTTGATCGCTGTCGTGAAGGTTTTGTCGCGCGCCTGGCAGAACTGGGTATTGCTGAAAGCCAGATAGATTTTTTCAGACTGCCGGGTGCTTTTGAAATTCCTCTCAAATGTAAACAACTGCTTTGTTCAGGCGATTACGCAATTGCCGTGGCCGCTGGCTTTGTTGTAGACGGTGGTATCTACCGCCACGAATTTGTTGCCCAGTCTGTAGTCAGTGCCCTCATGCAGGTCCAGCTGGAACTGGAAAAACCGGTGTTGTCAGCAGTACTCACGCCGAAGGAATTTAACGAGGAGAATTCAGAACACCATAAGTTTTTCTTTGATCATATGCTCATTAAGGGAAGAGAGGCCGCAGATGCTGCAGCCTCTTTGTTGGAGTCACAAGTTGCAAGTCACAGGTCGCAGGTGGCGTAGGATAAAAGCGGATAAAGGAAAAAAGATAAAGGATAAAGGTGGGCGGTTTAATTTAGTTACAAGTTACAAGCAACCACTTTTGTGTTTTATGGTTTTTGTAGGTCGGATAAGCGCAGCGCCATCCGACAAGGCGACTAATTTAGTCGCCTTTTTTGTGACTTGTGACTGCAGTTAAGGCAGTACGTACCACAGCAGCGCGGGTAACAGCAGGAAAGACATTACAGTGGAGATGACGACGGTAGCGGCCACTTCCTGAGGTTGGCGGTCGTAACGCATGGCAAACAGGTAGGCGAATACGGCAACCGGCATTGAGCATTGCATAATCAATACCCCTTTAGCAGCGCCCTCCAGTCCCATCATTGAGGCAATAACATTGCCTGTTATAAAACCCAGTCCAAGACGTAAGGCAGACAGCGAAATGCTGCGGGTCAGGCTGGTGATTTTGAATTGCGCCAGTGATACACCCAGGGCGATCAACATCATTGGAATGGTAAGGCCGCCAATCAGGTTAGTGGTGTTGTAAAGCCAGGCGGGTGATTTTATGCCGGAAAACATAAGTGTGACGGTAACAATGACAGTCCAGAACATCGGGTTTGTCATCAGCTCCTTGCCGGACATTTTGCCGGATGAAATAGACATCCCTACGGTAAAACCAAATACAATATTAACGGTAAAGTAGGTCAAACCAAGAGCCAGGCCTTCTTCACCAAAGGCCAGCAGGCAAAGGGGCAGCCCCATATTGCCGACATTGGGAAAAATCTGGCTGGGCAGAAAAGCACGCTGATCCAGTTTGAAAATCCGCAAGATAACAAAACCCACCAGCCCAAAAATCAACATGGTTAGAAATGCTGCTCCTGCCATGGAGAGGAAGGCATCCTGTTCCAGCTCAATTTCCATAAAAGTTGAAAAAATGAGACAGGGTGCGCCGATGTTTATCACCAGACGGGAGACAAACTGGGTTTCAAAAGGGTGGCCCTGTTTGACCCAGGTATAACCAATCATGGCGCACACAAAGACCGGCGAGATAATGGCAAAAATATCGTAGAGCATAATTGTGTTCCGCCGGGGTGTGCCGACTAGCTGATTATTATGGTTGTGCTTTTATTCTGACCAGGCCGGCAGTTTTTTCCCGATTAACTGTTTTTTCAGCCGGGCATAATCCGGCAGGCCATTCTTGTAAGGCGGATAATCTTCACCGAGAATCAGTGGCGCAAAATATTCCTTTGCGGCAGCGGTAATGCCAAATCCATCTTCAGTAATAAAATCCCGGGGCATTTTTTTCTCAACATTGGCCACGTCTGCCAGCGCCGCTTCACCAATATGCCATTGGTAAGGAGAAGAACTGTCCCTGACCACGGTAGGCATCACAGCGTTTTTACCGGCCAGCGCAAATTCAACAGCGGCTTTGCCCATGGCGTAAGCCTGCTCCACATCGGTAGCCGAGGCAATATGACGTGCAGCACGTTGCAGGTAGTCTGAGACGGCCCAATGGTATTTATAACCCAGTGCCTCTTTCACCATATTGGCCAGAGCCGGCGCCACTCCGCCAAGCTGGGCATGACCGAAAGCATCAGTAGTGCCCTGGTCTGCCAGGAAACTGCCGTCCTCATAATGGGCGCCTTCGGAAACCACAATGGCGCAGTAACCATATTTTTCGACGCAGACTTTTGTTTTGGCAAGAAAAGCGTCCTTATCAAAAGGGATTTCCGGAAAGATGATGATATGGGGGGCATCGCCTTCCTGTTCGGCAGCAAGTCCTGCCGCCCCGGCAATCCAGCCGGCATGACGTCCCATCACTTCCATGACAAAGATTTTGGTGGAGCTTTCACACATTGAAGCTACATCAAGGCCGGCTTCCCTAATAGAGACTGCGACGTATTTGGCGACCGAGCCGAAGCCAGGACAGTTGTCAGTAATAGGCAGGTCGTTGTCGACGGTTTTGGGAATGCCGATACAGGTAATCGGGTAATTAATCTCCTGACTAAGCTGGCTCACCTTGTGCGCCGTGTCCTGTGAGTCACCGCCACCGTTATAGAAGAAATAGCCGATATCATGGGCTTTAAATACCTCTATCAGGCGTTCATATTCGGCCCGGTTTTCTGTCACGCTTTTCAGTTTGTAACGGCAGGAGCCAAATGCGCCCGCTGGTGTATGCCTGAGAGCCGCAATGGTGGCTTCGCTTTCAAGACTGGTATCAATGAGTTCCTCACGCAGGGCGCCGATAATGCCATTGCGACCAGCATAGACTTTGCCGAATTCGGAATGGGCTCTTGCGGTCTCAATGACGCCGCACGCTGATGCGTTAATTACCGCGGTGACACCGCCTGACTGGGCATAGAAGATATTGTTTCCAGACATACACTACTCCAAAAAAATGATGCGACTATTCTACTGAATCTTCAGAGGGTAAGACAGGATTGTAGTCGCTGTTACCTGGAGTCAGGCTAATGGTTTTTTGATCTCTGGCTTGTGC
>Ga0255771_1003403_pt1 | contig 15067 bp, 13 predicted proteins | sample 011ome_19_FD_179969 | JGI IMG/M metagenome (GOLD analysis project Ga0255771, IMG submission 179969) | Coastal salt marsh microbial communities from the Groves Creek Marsh, Skidaway Island, Georgia - 011510BT metaG (version 2) | ecosystem: Environmental > Aquatic > Marine > Intertidal zone > Salt...
TGGCAAAGCCGCCCTTGTCCGGGCCAATATTACTTTTGGCGCGCAGAAAGACGCGTTGGCTATCGGCATCGCCGCTCGTGACCTGATGCTTGGCCGCGACCATGACAATTCTGGCCATCGCTCCAAAGGCCAGGCTACCGGTAAGACGTTCGACTGGCTCCTTTCCCGTTGTCCCTTTGGAAAAATGGGTGATACCCAGCAGGGCACAGTGTAGCGATGCGGCAAGGTCTGCCAAAGGCTGCAGACTGCGCCGGACTTCGGCATTCTTATGGCTATCCCCTGCAATCGCTGAAACGATCGGATCTACGATCAATAAGCGCACATCGCTCAGATCCATTAACTGCTGCAGAAGACTGTCTGTATCAAGTGCAGGATCAAAAGCACGTCGCTCATGGCCGTGATGCACATTACCGACGAAATAAATGTTCTGCAGATTGGCACCGGAAAGCTTCAGCCGGGGGACCAAAGTATCTGACGGATCATCTTCCCCCGACCAGATCACGACTTTTCCTTTGGGTGATTGAATGCCGTCTGGCCAAACACCTCCGCTCGATATGGTTGCAGCCAACGACAGGCTGATGGTTGTTTTTCCAGTGCCTGGCGCTCCTCCCAGAATATGGACCTTACCGCTCGCCAGCCAGCCTGGCCAAATCCACTGGATCGGTTGTGGGGTGAGTTCCGAACCACGAATCATCGATACCCATTCCCCCAGACGCTCTTGTTCTGGCTCGGGCTCTCTCGCTTGTTGTGCAAGCAAATGAGGTACAGCTACCCGCAAGACAGAGTGAACTTCGTGGTCCAGGCCTTCAGGGGTTAACCCTGCTTCATCAGCCAATCGCAAACGGTTATCAAGATAATCATCCTGATTCAAACGCGCCGCCGTCATGACGGCAGCGATGCTCATGATGATTGACCAAGGAATTTACGCAGATCGCCAACACGCCAAGCCGAGACGCGCGGGCCGATTAAGGTCGGTTTGGGAATACGCCCCTCTTTGCCCCAGCGCCATAGAGTGGTGTCAGACACACCAAACAGCGCCATCACCATGGGTTTACGAACCCAGGCGCAGTCGGGCAATTGGTCAAAAGGGACAGGCTTACGATTTAGCTTTGCAGTTGCTTTAGACATTGCTCATTTCTCCAAACATTTGAAATGGGCAAGGCCAAGCGTATAACCGCCAGAAAATAGAGCATTGCTCTATAAAACTGGACAATACCGAGGGTTTACGCTACTTTTAGCGCACTCTTTGTGGAGTTAAGTGCGCTGGCCTTGCGGGTTGGTGCTCTTGAGGCCCTCTGTGTTGCTGCACAGGGGGCTTCGCATTTGTAAGGCGCGTTTAGCTTGATTTAGCGGGTTTTCTGGTGGGTTTCTCCTTGTTAGGGGTCTGAAGCGGCTTCTTCCGGCAGAAAGCAGCCCATTGATCCATCAATTCGCGGCGTTTATCGAAGAGATCACTGCGCCGATAGGCCGCTTCAACCTGATTAGGCAATGCGTGCGCCAGGGCCTGCTCACAGACCTCACGCGGGAAGCTGGTTTGTTCTGCCGCCCAGTCTCTGAAAGTCGAGCGGAAGCCATGTGCGGTGATGCCTGGCCAAACGCCCCGCAAGAGCATGGTGAGCGCCATATCGGATAACGCGTTCCCTTTCTGGGTTGCGAAGACAATGCCGGTCTTCTGTGGTGGCAGTGTTTTAAGTAAGGCGATGGCGCGTCGACTCAACGGTACCCGGTGCTCCTTGCCGCCTTTCATGCGGTCGGCCGGCACGGTCCAGATTCTCTTAGCAAAATCGATCTCTTCCCAAGTGGCACCACGCACTTCACCGGAGCGTGCCGCTGTCAGAATAGCGAAGCCAAGGGCTTTGGCACTGATGCTCGGGTATTGATTCAATCGTCGCTGAAACTCGGCCAATTGCTCATAGGGCAGCGCCGGGTGGTGCACGACCTTGGCAATCTTCTTGGGCGATGGCAGTAGCTTGTCGAGCTGGCCTCGCCAGCGTGCGGGATTTACCCCTGTACGCTCGCCATGCGCGGTTGCCCAATCCAGAACGTTCTCAATGCGACCACGTACACGGTTGGCCGTTTCTGTCTTGACAGTCCAGATCGGCTCCAGGATGGTCAGTACATGGCGCTGGCTAATTTCGTGAACCGGTAGATCGCCGATGGTGGGATAGGCGTATTGATTGAGTGTATTCACCCACTGCTGACGATGCTTGTCGTTGCGCCACTCGGCACTCTTCATCGCCATAAACTGCTCGGCGCATTTTTTGAATGTGGGGCGGCGTTGCTCGGCAATGAGCATCTCACGCTTTTTACGTTTCTCGGCGATGGGATCGAGGCCGTTTTCAACTTGCTCACGAACGGCACGGGCCTTGGTGCGCGCATCGGCCAAACCCACGGTAGGAAACCCACCAAGTCCGAGCTCTCGACGCTTCGTACCCACCATCATGCGCAAGACCCAGGAACGTGCGCCTCGCTCATTTATTTGCAGGTAAAGCCCGGTTACCCCACCTACCCGGTGAAAACCAGGTTCAGTCAGGCGAGACACAGCCAGAGGGGAAAGCTCTTTGGCAATGGCCATCAGCTTATCGCCTCACCACCACCGTACCCACCAATCCCATCTTCGTACCCACCATTAATTTGATGGCTAGATACTATGGCATGAAATCTAAAAAATCAACCAACCCCTTTATATCATTGCTATTTTTTCGGGTCGCAGTGGTTGTTAGTGGGGTTTAGAAATGGGTGGGTGGCGGAGAGGGTGGGATTCGAACCCACGGTACTTTGCAGTACGCCTGATTTCGAGTCAGGTACATTCGACCACTCTGCCACCTCTCCGACTTTTGAATTATAACACGCCCGACTTTCCTGTACAGATGCCCTCGAAGCCCCCCCATGCTAGAGTAAAGCGTTGCCGCAAGGAGCGTTTCTCCTGATGTCACTCCCTGAAGCCCCGCTCTCTAACAAGTATTCGAGACTATCCGCGCTTGCTCGCCGGACAGCTGGGGTTGTGCGTCGCCTCAACGCCGCACCGCGTTGGATGCTCTGGCTCAAAGCCTTGATGCTGGTGGTCGGTTTATTCTTCGGCGTTCTCTATCTGATGCCCCACGTTCAACCCTTAGCGCTTTCCCGAGATTTGGTGGTTGGCACACGAGAAACGCCGACCAGTTTTATCCGAGAAAAAACGACCGATGAAGAAGGCAAACCGATCATTCTGGAAAGTGGCTTTGATCGGGATCTGGTCGAAGCCTTTGCCAAATCCATGAATAAAAATGTTCGTTTCGTGGTGGCAGAAAATGAGGAAGCGTTACATCGTTTAGTCGAGCGCGGCGAAGTCCATATGGCCGCTGCCTGGCTGACCAAACGTTTTGTAGAAGCACCCAGCCACCGAAACCAGACGGGCGCCGACGACGAGCAGTCTCCCCAAGCCTCTTTACTACGGGCATCCGCTGCGTATGCCCAAGAACCTCTGGTCCTGGTGCAGCCTAACGACGCCATGCCGGTGGGATCAATTGCTCAGCTTCACCAAGCCGTTGTTCATGCACTCAGTGCCAGCAGCAACAATCTCTGGCTCAAAGAGCTTGCCCGCCAGAAAGTCATCCCCCAACTCGAAACACATCCCAGTTGGAATGAGCTCGATTTACTCAAAGCGATTTCGGACCACAAAATCGCCATAGCCATCGTGCCACGTTCAGCATTACGTATCGGACTGAATTACTACCCGGGGATCGACTCCTCGTTAGCGGTGGGAGAAGCGGAGGATATCGTCTGGGCCTTCCCGAAGCGCAGTGGCGATGCGCTGGTACAGCAAGCCAACCGTTTTTTAGCCACCGCAGAACAAGATGGCACGCTGCGCCAACTGCGTGATCGCTATTTCGGGGCCATTGAGCGTTTGCAAGAGGCTGACCGCAGCGGATTTCTCACGCGCATGAAAACCCGCTTGCCGCAATATCTGTCCCAGTTCAAACGGGCACAGTTGGCCAGTGGCTACGATTGGCGGCTATTAGCCGCCCTGGCTTACCAGGAATCACACTGGGATGCGTCGCTGGTGAGCCCAACCGGTGTACGTGGGTTAATGATGCTGACGGGAGATACGGCCGACCGGCTGGGTGTGCGCAACCGACTGGACCCTTACGAAAGCATCATGGGCGGTGCCCGTTACCTGGACATCTTGCGAGACGAAATTCCGCTGACCGTGCCGGAACCCGACCGCACCTGGATGGCGATTGCTTCTTACAATGTTGGACCGGCGCAGATCAATGCCGCTCGCAGTTTAGCCAAGAGCCAGAAGCTCAATCCAGACTCCTGGGCGGACATCAAAAAGACACTGCCGCAATTGGGCCAAACCAAAAGCGGTGTCAAAATTCGCGGTGGTGAAGCCGTGGTCACGGCAGAGAACGTGCGGATGTACTACGCCATTCTTTCCCGTAGCTACCCGGCCACCACCAGCTTCAGTCTGACGGCACCGACCCGCACCTACGGCATCAGCGCCCCCAGAGTGACAACAGGATCGGGATCAGGCCTGCGCTGATAATACCGTTAGACCGCCCATATAAGGCTGTAGTACTTCTGGCACGCGAACGCTGCCATCAGCTTGTTGATAGTTTTCCAGAATCGCCACGAGCGTGCGGCCAACGGCCAGGCCCGAGCCATTGAGGGTATGCGCAAGCTCAGGTTTACCCTGGGCATTACGGAAACGAGCCTGCATGCGGCGTGCCTGGAAGCTGCCAAAGCTGGAACAGCTGGAGATCTCGCGGTAGGTGTTCTGCGCTGGTAACCAGACTTCCAGATCGTAGGTTTTTTCAGCGGAGAAACCCATGTCGCCGGTGCAAAGCACGATGCGGCGATACGGCAGGCCGAGCTTTTCCAGCATGGTTTCTGCGTGACGGGTTAAAGCTTCATGCGCTTCGGCCGCTGCTTCCGGCGTTACGATCTGAACGAGTTCCACCTTGTCGAACTGGTGCTGGCGAATCATGCCGCGTGTATCACGACCACCGGAACCGGCTTCTGAACGGAAGCATGGTGTGTGACAAACCCACTTGAGTGGCAGTTGTTCGGCGGGTGTAATCGTATCGCGCACGATGTTGGTGACCGGTACTTCAGCCGTTGGGATCAGGTAATACGGTTCGCTCTCACCACGCGGAATCTGGAATAGATCTTCGGCAAACTTGGGCAGTTGGCCGGTGCCGTACAGGCTGGCGCTGTTCACCATGTAGGGCGCATAGAGCTCAGTGTAGCCATGTTCGGCAGTGTGCGTATCCAGCATAAACTGGGCGAGCGCACGATGCAGCCGAGCAACCGATCCCTGGAGAACAACAAAACGCGAACCCGTCAGTTTGGTGGCCGTTTCGAAATCCATACCATTAAGGCCGGCGCCGATATCGACGTGATCTTTCACTTCAAAATCGAAGCTGGGCACGGTGCCCCAGCGCTTGATTTCAACGTTGTCGTTTTCATCAGCCCCCACCGGCACATCCGCGGCAGGCAGGTTAGGCAAAGCGGAGGTGAAGCGATTGATCTCTTCAAGCAATACCGACAGACGTGCTTCCGAGGCTTTGAGCTCATCGCCTATCTGACCGACTTCCGCCATGACGGCGCTGGCATCTTCGCCTTTGCCTTTGAGCATACCGATCTGCTTGGAGAGGCTATTACGCTGCGCCTGTAGATCCTGCGTGCGTTGCTGCAAGGTCTTACGCTCAGCTTCAAGCGCGTTGAAGGGGCCGAAGTCAATCTCACCACCACGGGTGGCTAAACGTTGAACCACTTCTTCGGGCTGGGTACGCAATAACTGAATATCAAGCATTTCGGTCTAACTCTTTCAATTGGGCAAGTCGTTCTTTGATGCGGGCTTCGAGCCCGCGCTCTACCGGCTGGTACCAGGATACGTCCGGGAACCCTTCGGGGAAATAGTTGGCGCCGGCGGCATAACCACCCGCTTCGTCGTGGGCATGGCGGTACCCCTCACCGTGTCCGAGTTCTTTCATCAAACGGGTGGGTGCGTTACGCAGATGCATCGGCACCGGCCGTGACTCATCGTCCCGCACGAAAACGCGGGCCTGATTATACGCGCGGTAGGCTGCATCCGATTTGGCTGTTGCCGCCAAATAGAGCACAGCATTGGCCAGCGCGAGCTCGCCTTCGGGTGAACCTAAACGCTCATAGGTTTCGGCAGCTTGCAGCGCAATCTGAGCGCCACGTGGATCGGCCAGGCCAATATCTTCCCAGGCCATGCGCACGAGGCGTCGTGCCAGATAACGGGGATCTGCCCCGCCATCGAGCATGCGGACAAACCAGTACAGTGCGGCATCCGGATTAGAACCGCGCACGGATTTATGCAGTGCCGAAATCTGATCTTAAAAAGCATCACCGCCTTTGTCGAAACGCCGTAAATTCTGTGCCAGTGTGTTGGCCACAAAGTCAGCGCTGATTTCTGCTGCACCACTCGCTTTAGCGGCAGCCAGGGTCTGCTCGATCAAATTCAATAATTTACGGGCATCGCCATCGGCAACCCCGATCAGGCGGGTGCGGGCCTCGTCGCTGACTTTTGCCTCTGGCAACGTCGCCAGCGCACGATCAATCAGTTCAGCCAATTCATCACCGGTGAGTGACTTAAGCACATAGACGGCTGCCCGAGAAAGCAATGCGGCATTAACTTCGAATGACGGGTTTTCTGTCGTGGCGCCGATAAAGGTCACCAAACCCGATTCCACATGCGGCAAGAACGCGTCTTGCTGCGATTTATTAAAACGGTGCACTTCATCCACGAAGAGGATCGTTCTTCGGCCTGTCTGCCGGGCTTTCTCGGCAAAGGCGATGGCTTCTCGGATTTCTTTAACACCAGCCAGTACGGCTGACAACGCCAGAAATTCCGCATCACAATGCCGTGCCACCAGACGGGCCAGGGTGGTTTTACCGGTACCGGGCGGCCCCCAGAAAATCATGGAGTGCGGGTTACCGCTTTCCAACACCAGGCGCAATGGTTTACCGGGGCCCAACAAGTGGGTTTGCCCGACGACACTTTCCAAAGTCTGCGGCCGTAGCTTTTCTGGCAACGGCGCATACGCCGATGGCGTTACGGTAGACGCAGCGTCGGCAAAAAGATCCATGATGCTTATTGTTTCAGTACATCAGCGCCCGCAGGCGGCGTGAAGCGGAACAGGCTGGCCGGCGCATCGCCGTTGCGAACGACGTTGCTAAACACCAGCGTCGTTACCTGACCAAAGCTGTCTTCTAGCACCATGCCTTTGAGTTCGTTTCCGGCCAGACCAATACGGATACGCACGAAGCCGGTGTCATTTTGCTTAGGCTCAGCGATCACCCATTCGGCACCGGCGTGTTCGCCATCGGCCTTAAACGTAAACCGTTGCTCGGCATCGTTATCGCCCGCCAGTAAGGCCGCTGGCGTACCACCCAACGCCTTCTCGGATTTGCGAACAATCACCTGCTTGAGCTCCGGGTCATAGAGCCAGATGCGACTACCATCGCCCACCATGAGTTGGGTATAAGGCTTGTTGATCGACCAGCGGAATTTACCCGGTCGACTGATGGCCATAGTGCCCTGGCTCTTGCCGCCGCCAATACCCCCAGCGGAAGATTGCGCAAAATCCGCCTTGAGGGTGCGCGTCTCCCGCAGCCAGCTCTTGAGATCGGCTACGCTATCGGCCCAGGCAGTGCCAGACACCAGACAAAATGCGGCGAGGCATGCAACGGTGCGTTTAATCAAAATCATGCGCCTTATTCATCACCGGCACGATTCGGCGCCAGCACTTCACGACCACCACGGCCATCCATCGTAGACACCAAACCTGCTTTTTCCATGGCTTCAATCAGACGCGCCGAACGGTTGTAACCGATACGCAGATGACGCTGTACTAGGGAAATAGAGGCACGACGATTCTTGAGCACAATCTCAACGGCCTGGTCGTATAGCGGGTCGGCCTCGGCGTCATTATCGCCACCTTCGCCATCACCCCCCTCGCCTTCGGTGGCCCCCTTCAGAATGCCTTCTTCGTATTCCGGCGCACCCATTGATTTGAGGTAATCCACGACGCGGTGAACTTCTTCATCGGCCACAAAAGCGCCATGTACCCGTTGCGGATAACCCGTGCCCGGTGGCAGATACAACATATCGCCTTGACCCAACAGCGCTTCAGCCCCCATCTGATCCAGAATGGTTCTGGAGTCGATCTTACTGGAAACCTGGAAGGCAATACGCGTTGGAATATTGGCTTTAATCAGACCCGTGATGACATCCACACTCGGGCGTTGCGTGGCAAGGATCAGATGAATACCGGAGGCACGTGCTTTCTGCGCCAGACGGGCAATCAACTCTTCCACCTTCTTACCGGCCACCATCATCAGATCGGCCAGCTCATCAATCACCACGACGATATGCGGCATGCTGCGCAGTGGTTCCGGCGCTTCCGGCGTTAGCGTCAGCGGGTTTGGAATGGGTTCGCCCTTCTCCGCCGCTTTCTGAATATGCTCGTTGGCACTGGCCAGATTACGCACGCCCAGCTTGGACATAATCTTGTAGCGGCGTTCCATTTCGGCCACACACCAGGTCAGTGCATTGGCCGCCTGACGCATATCGGTCACGACCGGCGCCAGCAAATGCGGGATGCCTTCGTAAATCGACAGCTCCAGCATCTTCGGGTCGACCAGAATCAGACGCACGGCATCCGGTTCCGATTTATAGAGCATGGAAAGAATCATGGCGTTCACGCCCACCGACTTACCGGAGCCCGTCGTACCAGCGACCAGCAGATGCGGCATCTTAGCCAGGTCGGCCACGATGGGCACACCGCCAATGTCTTTGCCCAATGCCACGGTGAGCGGCGAGCTCATATTGTGATACGGACGCGACGAGAGAATTTCTGACAAACGCACGGTCTGACGCTTGGGGTTCGGCAATTCCAGCGCCATACAGGATTTGCCTGGCACGGTTTCAACGACACGCACGGAGACCATGGCCAATGCCCGCGCGAGATCCCGAGCCAGATTAACAATCTGCGAGCCCTTCACCCCTACGGCTGGTTCTATTTCGTAACGCGTAATCACCGGGCCGGGATAAGCGGCAATGACTTTCACTTCCACACCAAAGTCAGCCAGGCGCGTTTCGATCAGCCGCGAGGTAAACTGCATGGTTTCTTCGGTCGGCATGTCGGTTGGCGGTTGCGCCGGATCCAGCAGGCTCAATGGTGGCAAGGTGCCACCCACCACTGCCTCGGGGAAAAGCGGCACTTGTTTCTCACGCTCTTTACGCTGCGTGGCTTTCCGTGACACCGGGACTTCGACAGGGGCAGCCGGCTCAATAAAGACCGGCTCCATGGGTTCTGCGCGCTTCTGTTCGACCGTGGCTTCGCGCTGCTGCGCCACTTCTTTGCCAATGCGACGATCCTGCCAACTTTCGACGGCACGACCACCACCACCCACGGCACGCTCCATAAGCGCCCCTGTCTGCTCGAACAACACCACCCATGGCAGGCCACTAAAAATACGCCAGCTCAACAACAGCAACGTACCCACAATCAGGGTGGCCCCGGTAAAACCAAAAGCATTACCGATCCAGGTAGACAAACCCTCACCCAGCACGCCACCGGGCCCCATGGGCATGGTTGATCCACTGGTATGAAAACGCAACGCGGCAAAGGTGGATACACAAACCAGTAGCGCAAGAAAACCACTGAGCGTCAGCCAGAGCGGGCGCACTTCGGGTTCAACGGCTTCGCGCAGTGCGCGTTGGCGTGCCGACCAACCGATCAGGATCAATACGAGCGGCAATAGCGCCCAGAGCCAGGCGGCGCCGCCAAATAGATAGAACAGCAAATCCGACATCCAGGCCCCAAAACGCCCCATGGGGTTGGTCACGCGACCAGCGGGCCCTGAATGAGACCAGGCGGGATCGGCCGGATTAAAGCCCCATAGTGCCAAAATGGCCACCAGCGCCACAAAGCCAAGCACCGCCCAACGGGCTTCCTGCATCAATGCTTTGATGCGTTCAGGGAGCGTACGGGGGCCATCAATGCGCTGAGTGACGGATCGGCTGAAAAGTCGAGTCATGGATAAGTGAAATGCCCGGTGTCGGGCTGGTGATGACGTAAGGAACGATTATAATCCCTGTAGTTAACGATTTTCGGCCTGACCCGCCGAGTGCCGTACCACTTTCAGGAGCTTTCATGTCTGCCAACGCCCGTCATATCCCTCTGTTGATTCTTGGTTCAGGGCCTGCCGGCTACACATCGGCCATCTACGCGGCTCGCGCCAACCTGAAACCCGTGCTGATTACCGGCCTGGCTCAGGGCGGTCAACTGATGACAACGACCGAAGTTGATAACTGGCCTGCCGATGTCAACGGCGTCATGGGACCTGAATTGATGGCGCGTTTTGAACAACACGCCGCCCGCTTTGAAACCGAGATGGTGTTTGACCACATCCATACGGTTCGCCTTGGTCAACGCCCCTTCGAACTGATCGGCGATGCGGGTACCTACACCTGTGATGCGCTGATTATTGCCACAGGCGCTTCGGCGCAGTATCTGGGCCTGCCTTCAGAAGAAGCTTTTGCCGGACGTGGCGTTTCTGCCTGCGCGACCTGCGATGGTTTTTTCTACCGCAATCAAGAAGTTGCCGTTGTCGGCGGCGGCAATACGGCCGTCGAAGAAGCCCTTTATCTCGCCAATATTGCCAGCAAAGTCACGCTGATTCATCGTCGCGAAAAATTCCGCGCCGAAAAGATCATGGTTGATAAGCTCTACAAGCGTGTTGAAGAAGGCAAGATTGCGCTTGAACTGAATTCGACGCTGGATGAAGTGCTGGGTGATAACACGGGGGTTACCGGGGTGCGCATCAAAGCCGCTGATGGCAGCACCAAAGATAAAGAACTGCGCGGCGTTTTCATCGCGATTGGTCACAAGCCCAACACCGATATGTTTGCCAACCAGCTCGACATGGAAAATGGTTACATCATCACCCGTATGGGCAACAACGGCTTTGCAACCGCTACCAGCGTGCCGGGCGTCTTTGCGGCCGGTGATGTGCAGGATCACAACTACCGCCAGGCCATTACCTCGGCGGGTACCGGTTGTATGGCGGCGCTGGACGCTGAGCGTTTCCTCGACAGCCTGGCGCAAGGCCTGGATGTGGCGCTGCGCGCCTGGGCACCCGCGGCATAACCACACGTCGCTAGCGACCTGCTACGTCGCATGCCAGCCGGACTGACACAGGAAGAACACGCACTGTTTCTGGCACAGGTGTCCGATGCCACACCGCTCAGGGCCACCCCTCGAGCGGATCTGACGCCGAAACCGCCCAAGCCAAACGTGCGACAACGGCAGCCAGCGCAGCGAGCACTGGTTGACGCGACGATTCAACTGGCCGATCGACTTGAGGATAGAGACGAGCCCAGTTACCTGCATCCGGGGGTCTCCCTACAGGTACTGCGTGACCTACGCCGAGGCCGATGGGCCATTCAGCGCGAAATCGACTTACATGGGTACACGCGTGATGCCGCTCGCGAAGCCTTAGCGCACTTTCTGAGCCGGTCTTTGCAACAAGGCTTGCGTTGTGTTCGGGTGGTGACGGGTCAAGGTTTGCGCTCACAAGGACAAATGGCCGTCTTGCGGGTGTTAACGCGTAACTGGCTGGCGCAATGCACCGAGGTTCTGGCCTATTGCGAAGCAAAGCCTGCTGATGGCGGCGCTGGCGCATTGATGGTGCTATTAAGAAACCAGCAACGCTCGCCCCTGCATCATTCAATAAAGGATGACGAGTGAAACTCTCTGCTATCTGGAAAACAGAACGTCGTTTATGGCAAGTCGCTGCAGCGCTGCTGCTCGCCCTTTCGCTGACATTAACCCACTTCTACCAAGATCGCTTGCTTAACCTGGTAACGGGCCAGCCCGAAATCACCCAGATCACGCCACCGCCCTGTGATTTAAATCGCCAAGCCTGTGCTTTACCGGTTATGACGCCGGTAGCGTCGGAAGCCCCATGGACTTTTAGCATTTCACCGCGCCCGATTCCGGTCAGCGCCCCGCTTGACTTCACCCTGACACCGCCTGCACGTACGCTGGCGCCGCACGCCCCATTAGCGGCTTGGATCGACTTAACCGGTGACAGCATGGATATGGGCCTCATACGCATTCCGCTGCAACAAGAGGCCGATGGCCGCTGGGTAGGCATCGGCAGCATTCCCGTCTGCGTCACTGGTGCGATGCGCTGGCGCGCCAGTTTAAATATTCAACTCGCACAAACCACGTTACAGGCCGACTGGATTTTTTCAGCGCCTGAACCAGATGCACGACACTAACCGCCTATCCCTTATGAAAATAGCCACCTGGAACGTCAACTCACTCAATGTTCGCCTGCCGCATTTGCTGGATTGGTTGACTACCGCCAAGCCGGATGTCGTTGGGTTACAGGAGATTAAGTGCGAAGACACTAAGTTTCCACTCGAAGCGATTCACGAAGCGGGTTACCAAGCGGTGTTTGTCGGACAGAAGACCTATAACGGCGTGGCGCTGCTCTCTCGCGAACCGGCGGCTGATGTGCAACGCGGCATTCCTGGTTACGAGGATCCGCAACAACGCATTATTGCGGCTACCTTCGGCGATGTGCGTGTCGTCAATGGCTACTTCCCCAACGGACAGGCGCCGGGGAGCGAAAAATTCACCTACAAACTGGATTGGCTGTCGCATCTGACGGCATGGTTACGCGACGAGATCAACGCCCATCCGGCCCTTTGTCTGATCGGCGATTACAACATCGCACCGACTGACGCCGATGCCCACCCGGACTGGAAAGAGGCTATTCATGTATCGCCGCCGGAGCGGGCAGCTTTTGCCGCACTTGAATCCCTCGGTTTAACTGATGTCTTCCGCCAATTCGAGCAGGCCGAGAAAAGCTTCTCCTGGTGGGACTACCGGATGAATGCGTTCCGCCGCAACTTCGGTTTGCGCATTGATCATATTCTGGCGAGTGGCATACTGGCTGACCGATGCACTGAATGCGTGATCGATAAATCGCCGCGCACGCTTGAAAGGCCTTCCGATCACACGCCAGTCATCGCAACCTTTAAAGGCTAGTTAGGCCAGCTGTTTGGCCAGCGCGACAAAGTCCGCTTCACTTAGCTGCTCGGCGCGTTCGGTAGGGTCAACCCCTGCCGCCTCGATCTGCTCGCTGCTCAGCAAAGGCTTGAGCGTATTTCTGACCATCTTGCGCCGCTGAGAAAAAGCCGCGTTGACGACTTGGCGTAAGGCCATTTCATCCACAGGCAAACGATCAGCAACTGGACGCGGGATCATCCGCACGACGGCGGAGTTCACTTTAGGGGCCGGATCAAACGATTCGGGCGGCACATCGAGCAGCGGTTCCAGATAGCAGTAACGCTGCAGCATCACGGATAATCGACTACGGTCTGAGTGCCCCGGCGGTGCCACCATACGATCCACGACTTCTTTTTGCAGCATGACATGGATATCGCGAATCGCTTCAACTTTGTCGAGCAGATGAAACAGTATCGGTGTGGAGATGTTGTAGGGCAGATTACCCACAACGCGCAAATCCGGACCCAGCGCGGCGAAATCAAAGACCAGTGCATCACCGGCGTGAATCGTCATTTGTGCACGCGTGTATTTTTTCTCCAGGCGGGCAATCAAGTCCCGATCAAGCTCAACCACGTGCAAATGTCCCGCGCGCTCCAACAATGGTTGCGTCAAGGCGCCGAGGCCTGGGCCAATTTCTACGACGCGCTCGCCCGGACGTGGATTCACTGCATCCACAATGCCATGGATGATGCCCTGATCGATTAGGAAATTCTGACCAAATCGTTTGCGGGCCTTATGGCCAGTTTCTTGTGCGAGCTTGCTGTGCGGCCGGTTCATTGCGTCTGCTTTCTAGCCAGCTGGGCCGCCAGTGTTACCGCAGCGTAAAGACTACCTGGGTCCGCTACCGGTTCGGCGCCATCCAGCCGGCGACCAGCCAGATCCAGCGCCGTGCCATGATCCACCGAAGTCCGAATGATCGGCAACCCGAGCGTGATATTAATACCCTGTCCGAAGGTGGCGTACTTGAGTGGCGCCAGCCCCTGATCGTGGTACATCGCCAGCACGGCATCTCCCTGCGGCAATACACGTGGGGTAAATAACGTATCCGCAGGCAGCGGGCCAATCAGATTCATGCCTTCGGTACGAAGCCGCTCAAGCGTCGGCATGATGGTATCGATTTCTTCACGCCCCATATGCCCACCTTCACCGGCATGCGGGTTGAGCCCCGCCACCAGAATGCGCGGCGCGGCCAGGCCAAACTTGGTGCGCAAATCATGATCGAGAATACGCAGTACAGCGGTTAAGGTGTCTGCCGTGATGGCCGCCGACACAGCTGATAGTGGTAAATGTGTTGTTGCTAACGCAACGCGCAAGGGTCCGTGCGGTGTATCACCCGCCAACATCATGACCACCAGTGGCGTTGCAGTTTGCTCAGCGAGATATTCGGTATGACCGGTAAATGCACGACCTGCTTCGTTGATCACGCCTTTGTGCAGCGGTGCCGTGACCATCGCGGCAAATTCGCCGGAGCCGCACCCGGCAATTGCTCGATCCAGGAGCGCAATCACATAATCGCTGTTGATCGGATTCAAAACACCGGTAATGACGTCGGCCCGGGTTTGAATATCGCAAACCGTCAGCACGCCACGCTGTGAGGCACGCACCGGCTCATTGGCGTCATAACGGCGGAAGCTAACCTCAACACCCATCTCTTTAGCGCGTGCTGCTAAAAGCTTCTGATCACAGAGCACCACCAGCTCGTCCTGCCAAGACTGCTCGGCCAGACGTAAGCACAAATCGGGGCCTATCCCGGCAGGCTCACCCGAGGTGATGGCGAGACGCATTGCGGTCACTGATCGTCCAGACGAATCTCGACATAGGCACGATCCCGAACCTGACGTACCCACTCCTGATTCGCTTCTTCCATTTTGCGCTGGCGCAATGCCATCGTGGCGCGCTGACGTTGACGCTCTTGCGATACATCCGTCGTGCGGCGCTCCAGCACCTGGATGATATGGAACCCGAAC
>Ga0255771_1003407_pt1 | contig 15061 bp, 13 predicted proteins | sample 011ome_19_FD_179969 | JGI IMG/M metagenome (GOLD analysis project Ga0255771, IMG submission 179969) | Coastal salt marsh microbial communities from the Groves Creek Marsh, Skidaway Island, Georgia - 011510BT metaG (version 2) | ecosystem: Environmental > Aquatic > Marine > Intertidal zone > Salt...
CACCGCCACTTACAGAAAAGACCTTGTCTATCCCCATTATATCAAAAACAGCCAATTCACCAGATAGGTAATCAGTAGATACAACACTACCCCCACCCATAAAGCGAATAAGTATGTCTTTATTGACTTCAAATACTGCTTCTTCAAATTGCTTGGTTTTTATGAAGTTCATTACGGCTATATATTATTTCTACTTCAAGGTGACCATAAGGGCTATGCGGTGTAATGATCTTCTTTAAGCGACCCTTGTCATCATATACTTCTATCGGTTCTTTAACCTTGTCAATTCGTTTTCTAATTGCTTCTATTCTGGCTTTATCCATTGGTAGTTTGTTACTTCTATTAGTTCACCTTCTAACGGCTTGAAATGAACAAGAAGAACACTACCAGTTCTTAAGGTGCATTCAAGCACCCTTTGTAATAGTCTACAAGAACGAAGTCGGTAGCGGTCTTTAACCCGAACCTTCAAGGCTTCAAGTGTGGTAATCATTCTTCAAGTCTGTCAAGTAGTGAGTCCAGAAGGTTTACTATCTGGTGGCTATCCATTTCTTCTATGTATTCCTTCAAAGTCTTGGTAGGTGTTTCCACCGACTTTAAGCGGGGTAATACAAACTGAAGTAGTTCTATCTTATGCTTCACGGCTATACCAGTGGGAAGGCTTTCTATTTCCTTGAATAGTTCATCTATGTCTATTCGGTCTTGAATAGCTTTTCTTACCAAAGCCGATTTAGTAGAACCAGCAGGTCTACCTTTTCTGTTAATGTTATTCGGATTCTTGGCGAAACTCATAGTTATTGTGTTGTATTAACTGCGGTTTAGACTTCTTGAAACCAGTTTGAAGGCTTGGGTATTCACCCTTACCCCTTCCAAGTCGCTACGACCCATTAAGAAGCCATTTACAGAAGGTGTGAGACCCTTTCCTTTTAAGTGTGAGTAGACACCATTATAGGCTTCTACAAGTGCTTCTAAACGCTTGTAAAAATCCTTTTCCGCTTTAGTTACTGCGTAGGTAGTGTAGGTTTCTTGAATGTCCTTTAAGACTTGTTCTTTGACCTTGTATTCTGGTGTAAAGTCCAGAAGGGTTAGTTCGGCTTCTTGGACTGCCTTCTTTAGTTGGTCATATACTGAATGAATAGATTTTAGGTCTATGTCTTTCAAGAATAGTTTCTTGTCAAGGGACAAGTCCAGACCTTCAACCTTTACACCTTGCGTGATTAATTCACCCGTATAGGTGTAAGGGTCTTGAATGAATTCTTCAAAGTCTTGAGGTTCGTGTCCTACCAGTTTCTTGAACTCATTCACCAGTTCCAGAAGAACGGCTTCAGTATTACGAATGTCTTTTAGGTGGGCGTTGTAGCCCGATTGGTTAAAGTCTATTGGCTTCTTCATATTATGTGACTTTCTTTAATTGGATTTAAGTATTCATCTATTGCAAGAAGGATATAAGCCCTGTCGCTTAAGCCCTTCTTACCTTCTTTCTTCTTTATTTGGTCTAACTTCTTCTTAGGCAGTTTCAAAACCACTTCAATAGTCTTGTTATTCATTTATGCGAAACCCCCTTGAAGTGGTGATAGTGGGTCTTGAAGAAACTTCTTCGTAATGATTCGGACATAGTCGTTCCGTTCTTCAAGTGCAGTTGTTTTAGTAAGTCCAGTTCTTCTTGAGTCAAGCGGATAGCAAGACGCTTGTCCTTACTTTTTTGATTCAGTTTTGCAAAAACGATTAGTTCTTGCCCGTTAAGTTTACTTTTCGGCATTTTAATTTTCATTGACGGGGTACACACTGCCCCAACCATTTGGTTCGTTGGTGTTTCCCCAGTTAGTATTTGGATAAATTATTCCGTAGTTCATATATAGGTTAACCTTGTTTTAGAATCTTGTTTGACAAGTCCTACACTTAAAGAACCCAAAAAGAAAAAAGTGGGATAAAATGAAAAAGGGCGCACCCAATCGGAATGCGCCCTTTAGCAACAAATATGTATAGTAACATTACAAGTCTACAAGCACTTGCACTAGATAACCAAGAATTGTGAATAAGTAAAAGTTGTTAACGAAAAAGCCCCTCCGAAACGGAAGGGCTATTCTATTCTAAGTCTATTTATCCTTTAAGGACAAGTACCCCATACTGGGTGGTTAGATGCAGTTAATGCGCTGTTGGTTGAGAAAGAATACGGCATAGAACTGAAATTAGATACACACCATTGAGTCAAGTCTTGGTTGAAAGTATCTGCTTGGTAAAACATTCCACGCATATAATAAACATTACTCACATCCCAATTACCAATATCTTGGTTGAACGCAGTTGCATCATAAAACATATATCTCATATCAGTAACATTACTCACATCCCAATTACCAATATCTTGGTTGAACGCAGTTGCATCATAAAACATATTATACATAGAAGTAACATTACTCACATCCCAATTTCCAATATCTTGGTTAAAAGTTGTTGCGTCAAAAAACATTGTCGTCATAATAGTAACACTACTAACATCCCAATTTCCAATATCTTGGTTGAATGAAGAAGCGCTAATAAACATACCGCTCATATCAGTAACATTACTCACATCCCAATTACCAATATCTTGGTTGAACGCAGTTGCATCCATAAACATTACATTCATAGAAGTAACATTACTTACATCCCAAGTACTTATATCATCATTAAAGGAATTCTTTCCTATGAATAAATTAGTCATATTCGTAATCTTGGATGTACAATATTTCGTTAGGTCTTCCGCATCTGTTATTGCATCATCTAACATACTTCTACTTGCTACAATTATAGTTTGCCCATTCATCAAGGTGAATACATCACCAACAGAATAGTTATCACATTCAACGCATCCATTTACATTGACGAATGCTTTGTTTGGGTTATCTACGATGGTATTGAAAGTGATTTCATTGCCGTAAGATATTCCTACAGAATTTTCAGCATAAGTATTAAGGAAGTATTGAGTATTTGGCAATAATTGACTGAAAATGTCAATAGAATAGACACCCGCACCATTAGATGCATCCAACATAAAATTATCACTTGTGGTTGGATTCGGGCTTGTGCTCCAGCACACGCCCCTTGTGGTCTTTTTGTCACCACCCGTGAATGTAACATCACCACCAACGATAAAGGCAGTATCACTGACGACAGGGTTGGTAGTTGTTACTTGGGGTAATTCTGTGACTTTATTACACGATGTAAAGAACAACATAGCCGATAAGGCTATCATTAACTTCTTCATTGGTTTGATTTATGCGTTCAATCAAATATAAAGAAAAGCCCCCACCGAAGTGAGGGCTGACAAAGCCAAATTAGAAAGTAAAAGGAAGCCGTTTCCTACTTAAGAAACCTATTTAATTCAAAGTCGTTTGGATTCCAAGCGTCACAAAAAGCGTCACAAAACAAAAAAGCAAGACTATCTCATTTCTTTGAAAGCCTTGCTATTATTGAGTCGGGATGACAGGACTTGAACCTGCGACCACACGCCCCCCAGACGTGTACTCTACCACCTGAGCTACATCCCGAGTGGGGCGCAAATATACTGCGAATTGGTGTTTGGAATTTTCTTAATGGCGTATAAAATCCAAGATGGTTCCGGCCCATTCTTCATCGCCAATATCCCAACGCAGGCCGTGACCCATATCTGGATATATAGCTTCTTGGTAGTACGAACCGTTGTGCTCTTGCATCGCGGCCTCAGCAGTTTCGTAAGGCGCTACTGCATCCGCTGTGCCATGCATCCAAAGAAGTTCACCAGGGTAATTGGCCATATCTTCTCCTAAATCAAACTTATAACTAGTGATCATGGACGAAGGAAGGCTAAGGCCAGTAGCATTCTGCATGATTACATTAGCAGTACTCTGTGGAACTTCCATGACGAGTTTTTGGATGGGAATTCTTGAACCCCCTGCCGCGGCTGGACCGGCAGGTAATGAGCCAAGAGAATTGGCCACCACTACTAATCGATCACTGGTCAGGCCTTGATCTTTCAAATATGATACGACAGCGTCGTAATCCGCTGCCATGGATTCAGCACCTGTACTACGACCTGTACTCCATCCAAATCCTCGGTAATCGTACATCATAAAACCATAATGATGCTGCCCTCCGAGATTAGCGAATAAGCCAGCTGTTTCCCAGAAATTATCCATAGAACTGGCGTTTCCATGGAGGTAGAGAATGATTGTATCTGTGGCTATTTGTGAAATATCACCGAGGTACAAGGCATAGATAGTATCATTATCTGATGAAAAATCCATCAAGTGGATCTTGCTTTCATCGACGTGGTATTCTGGATCCAACCACTCGTTTTTAAAATCATAGGTTCCGTCGCCCCAAGCGAACATGGCTGCGCTTACATCACCCCCGCAAGAAGTGAGAAGAAGTAATAGTGCTACGGTAATGGATAATAAAATTCTCATGGTTTAAAAGTTTAAGGCCACGCCCCAGTACACACCTTTTGCGCCAAAGCCGAGGGTACTTGGAATGTCGGCTTGGGGCACGTGTATTTCGCGGGTGGGGTTTAAGATTTTGTATTCGACTTGAGCTTCGATAAAGCGATATCGGAAACGGTATCCTGCGCTGAATGATGGGGCAAGGATCTGTCCTCGTCCGTATTCGGTTAGGAACCAGGTGGGATCAACCCATGTATTCGCGGAGGCGTTGAGGATGTGTGGGCCTCGGTGCCAGTAGGCGTTGATGCCGGTTTCTGGATACAGTCTGAATGCGTAATCGCGAGTGCTCATCAAGGCTTGGGCCCCTGCACTCCAGGAGATGGAGGGTTGTAGTCCGTTTTGTGGGAGCCAATGTTGTACTTGGCCGCCCTCGATATGTGCGGCGCCGAGGAGGGCGCTGGATAATTGGACCCCACCATAAATGGTACGATCTGCGCTCACACCCTTGGCAGCATAGGCCCCGAGTATGGGCAATGACCCGGTATTAATTCGAGGTCGACCCACGGTCCCTCCTATTTGCCACTGGCCTTCATCGAGCGGCTTTACAATTTTAGTTGGAGCACAGCTGGTCGCGAGAAATATCACGGCGAGGCTCAGGGTAATTCGTACCACTGTCAATGGTTTATAACTCATTAATAAAGTCTATGGGCATATAGTCTTGGCGGATGCTAAAATAGAACCACAGGCTATAAATTTGAGGACGCAAAATACAACCTCACATGGAACAACACGATTGCATCATTATTGGTTCAGGACCTGCTGGATATACAGCTGCTATTTACGCTGCACGCGCAGATTTGAAGCCCATCATGTACATGGGTTTGCAACCTGGGGGCCAATTAACCACTACCACCGAAGTCGACAACTTCCCGGGCTATCCACACGGTGTGGACGGAAATGCCATGATGGAAGACCTAAAAAATCAAGCCGAGCGTTTTGGCACAGATATCCGTTTTGGGTTGGTCACAAAAGCAGAGCTCAACCCAGAGGTTGGTGGATACCATACCTTGACCATCGACGAAAGTACCCAAGTACAAGCGCGTACCGTGATCATCTCTACAGGTGCCTCTGCCAAGTACTTAGGCCTACCAGCAGAAGAAAAATTCATGGGGTTCGGAGTCAGTGCGTGTGCCGTATGTGATGGATTCTTCTACAAAGGACAAGAAGTGGTCGTGGTGGGTGCCGGTGATACCGCCGCCGAAGAAGCGACCTACCTCGCAAAACTTTGTCCCAAAGTCACTATGCTCGTACGTCGCGGTGAGATGCGTGCCTCTAAAGCCATGCAAAATCGAGTACTCGCGACAGAAAATATCACTGTATTGTGGAATACCGAGACCGTTGACCTCGTAGGTGATGATAAAGGACTCACAGGCGTTCAAGTGAAAAACAATCAAACCGGTGAGGAGCAAATGATCCCGGCTACTGGATTCTTTGTCGCAATTGGACACAAACCAAATACCGACATCTTTAAAGGCCAAATCGACATGGACGACACGGGCTACATCAAAACCAAGGCAGATTCCACAGCGACCAACTTCCCTGGCGTTTTCTGTTCCGGCGATGCGCAGGATAAAATCTACCGCCAAGCCGTCACAGCAGCAGGAACCGGCTGTATGGCTGCGCTAGAAAGCGAGCGATACTTAGGCGCCCTAGGCCACTAAGCCTACAAATTGTGTTATGAAAATAACCCCGGCCGAAAAGCTGGGGTTTCTTTTTTGTCCTTGACCGTATCGTTTTGAAGCCCGTGCTTATAAGCAACAGCGGACTTAAAATCCGAAGAAACCCTTCGCTACAAAATACGGGATGAGGATATAGATGATCACATCTCTGACCAAATAGAATACAAAAATGGCTGCCAGGGTTTTCCAACCCAGTGATTTCAATCCTGCCTTAAAACCCTTCTCACGAAATACCGCCACTGATTTCGAAATGAATGGAGGGGTTATTTTTTGTCTGAAGCCCAAAGTGATGTGTTTAGTATCGTTTAACGCCTTTTGCATTACTAAGTTCAAACGTCGGGCGATATAAGCCGGATTCTGTACCCTTGCGGGCCCTTATCATTTATCTAGCCCTAACCTCACGGTTAGGATCCATCTGCCTACCCCTCGCGCAGCAAGCTCTGGACGGGACGCCCAGTCCCGAAGGAACGCGATATACATGACATTTCAGCGTGTGAGGTTTACCATGCCGTTTTGATCACCCAAAACGCGGTGGGCTCTTACTCCACCCTTTCACCCTTACCCGAAGGCGGTCTACTCTCTGTTGCACTAGCTGTCCCTGCAAGCAGGGCCTTCCTGTTAGGAAGCACACTTCCCTATGCTGTCCGGACTTTCCTCTTCCTAAGAAGCGATAAGGCACGCCCAATGTTTAAACTCAATAATGTAAAGAACGGGTGCAAAAATACTACGCGCGGCCCATTAAACGAACTTCCGTGGCACCATATCCACCTTCGGCAAAATCCGCAAAGTAGAATTCATTGCCGCCTATTCGTCTGAGCAAATCGTGCACTTCCTCTTGGAGACGCCCTTTGCCCTTGCCATGAATGATCAGCACCTTTGAAATATTGCGACGTCGAGCCTCATAAATGGTATCCGCCGCACGTTGAATTTGATGGTTCAGTATATCGTAACGCGTCATTCCTTGCGTAGACTCAAGCAATTCGTGGCTATGCAGATCAATGATTAGCCGATCTACCTGTTGTTGTGCTGGGCCCGATTTCGCCAAAGGCTTATCCTTCACCGGCACGTGCCCTACGTCCAACCCTTCCTCTTTTAGAAGCAGCTCATACGCCTCGTACGGCCGGTCAAAACCAAAGCCGTCTTCCACCCAGATTTCAGAACCGATGACCTTCACCACCAGCCCCTCTCCTGCAGCATCCTTAAATTTTACGCGATCGCCAATTTTGAATTCCATCATAAAAAAACCCCGGCCGATGGCCGGGGTCAAAGTTATGTATCATCCAGTGAAACTATCGTCTAATAGTCACTCTATCGATATTCATTTGTTTTCCAACGATCGTCTTAACAATGTATACACCTGCTGGTAGATTAGTGTCAAAACGAACTTCAGTTCTATGTGAAGTACGTCCTTCTTTAATTGAAACTAGACGTCCCATAGCATCCATTAGTTCGATGCGGTAATCTAAGTTTTCAGAAGAAGTGAACTCAACATTAAACGCGCCATTAGACGGGTTTGGATAGATGTTCGAAACATCCAATGCTAGTTCTTCCAAACCAATCTGAGTAACGGTAATAGCAATTGTTGTATCAACCGATCCACAATCATTCGTTACCGTCAAGGTCGCAGTAACCGTTCCATTCGATGTGAACGAAGGAGTGATCACCATTCCATTGTACGATGTACCATTTATATCCCAAGTGTACGTAGCAGTCGTATCACCAGTGAGAGTAATTGTCCAATCACTTGTTGTGCCTACAGTATCGTTGACAGCAGCGATAGTTGGCAGGATCGGTAGTGGGGCAGTTGCTGCAGTGAACATGTAACTACCGATAACTTTTGAAGTGTTACCTGAAATACAAGAGTCCATTGCCCAGAAGTAGTAGTCTACACCTGGTAACAAGCCATCAACATACAAAGCAGTATCCGAAGTGTAGTATTTAGCATTAGCCATCATATCTACACTATCAGTACCTAAGTATACTACCGTACCAATTCTGTTGGTATCCGATGACCCTTGAGTCATTACCCCATTAGAATCTAGCGTACCCCAAGAAATCATTGCATCTGCACAAGTGATATCGAAGGCATAAGCAGTATCAATATCTGTACAAGTCAATGCAGCTGGATCATCAGTTATACTGAAGTTGTCTAATAAGACATCATCAAATGCAGGAATGACAGCAGTTTTATGCACTGTAAAGCGAACTTTAACAGGGCCTGTGATATTGAACTGGTTCAACTCAAAGAACGCCGTATCCCAAACTACACTATCGCTAGCATTTACGTAAATAGAGTCGTTCCAAGACGCTCCATCCCACATATCTACTACCAGCGTATTCTGACCATTAGAAATGGTATCGCCTAACCACGTAACAACCGTATCTCCATCTTGACCAGAAATTGTGTGGAATTCTAACCTAGGTTTCACCAAGGAAGTGACATCAATTTCAGGGCTTTCAACAGTAACTACAGCGTTAAACGGTGAAGAACCGTTTACACCTATTGCATAATTATACAATGTAGATGGATAAGTACTCGTCTGACCTGGTGTATTACCCCATATGTGTTCAGCAGAACCAGTCATCCAATCTCCACCAGTTCCTTCCCACTGCGATCCTGAACCAGCACTAGACATATTCGATGATCTAGACCAACAGTTAAAGTCATACTGCTTAGGCGCAAAATCCTGTGCATATGGTGCGTAAACGATACCACATTGTGTAGTGAAACATACTTGATTTGAGAAGAATGTAGTATCTCCCGTACATAATTCAGCTACGCCAACACAATACGCCGTACCTCCGCTCAAACCAGTAATAGTTCCTAATGCAGAGCCACTTAAACTTTGGTATGTGGTATTTCCTGTGACTTGGTCAACAACCTTAAGTAACCAATTACCAGTAGAATTCGGCGATGTCCATACAAAATCAGCATCATTAGCATTGGTATTAACCAAAGTCAAGTCTACTGGATCGTAACAAGTTGGACGCTCATCAAAGGTTACGTCATCAACGAGTACGTCGCTGTAGAATGCATAAGGCTGGCCAGTATAATGTAATGTGAATCGTGCCATTACGTTACCAGAAATAGTATAATTCGCCATATCTACTTCGTAATATTTCCATGTATTCAATAGCAATTCATCTACAACAACTGCAGAATCATGCCATGCAGATCCATCGTAAAAATCAACGACAACAGTATTAGGGAATGTACAAAAAGCGTAATCTGTATTAGACAGATAGAAACTCATTACAGGATCAGCCAAACCGCTAACGTCAACCTCTTCAGTTGTCATAACAGGAAGACCTCCACTGTAGTAATATGAACCATCTACACCCATGGCGCCAGATCCATCCCCAGTATGATCAAATGGAGCCGCGGCGTAAGACAAGCTAGTTTGTGATGTTACTAAATTCCAATTAGCAAAGGTAGCTGATGATTGAACATTATCCTCAACGTCCCAACAAGAGGGGATCGAGGAGAAATTCTCATGATAAGGTGCTACTCGAGGATCACAGGTAGTACGGAATTCTATTGGACCTACCCAAGAAGAACTATCCGTTACACTACAACTATCCTGAATATATACCCAGTAGACAGAATCCGCGCTCAATCCATTCAATGTGAATGGAGAAATTACACCAGAAGTATCACCACCAAATCCGAAAGCAGAGCCAGTACCTTGAGCAAACCCTACGGCACCCCACTCAATTCTAGAACCTTGATTAGTGTTGTTCGGACTATCCCAAGAGATAACGGCACTGTTATTCGAAGGAACAATTGTAACATTTGCTGGATCAGGACAGAATGGGCCTTCTTCAAACGTTACAGCGTCAAGACCTATTCCATCTGCGTAATTAGCATCACTTGTAAAACGAACTTGCATGGTTCCGGAAGTGGAACCTATAACAATGCTTGCATTTGTCCAAGTTGTAGTTGCGACGGAGGATCTAAATACTTCTACCCAGGGATCGTTTGATCCCAATCTGTATTCGACAATTAACTCGTCAACAGAACCAAAATATTCATCTAGCCAATAATAAAAATCAACTTTCAGCGTATTGACAGTCGATGCGTCAATCAGTGGGCTTTCTAAATATCTTACTCCAGTCCAGTTGGCATAAGCAAATTCATCGCCATCATAAGCCGAGGTGATGTCATAAGAAGAAGTCTTATCAACATCCCATCCTGTTGATCCGTAAGTTGTCCAACAGCCTAAACCTGAGCTCTCAAAGCTCTCGGTGTAAGGTAATGATAGTGCTGCACACAATGTAGTAAAGGTTTCAACTGATGACCAATCAGAAGTATCCCCTGGAGAACAAATTTCTCTTACCCATACCCCATAAATACTTTCAGCTGTTAAACTAGTCAGTTGTTGTATAGAATCTTGAGTGAGAAGATATGACGTACCTGTTGCTTGAGCAAAAACTAACAATCCTGTAGTGGCGTCAATTGAAGGCTGTTCCAGGTATACCTCGTAGTTAGCGGCTGGACCATCAATTTCAACGGTAGCACTTTGATCTGTTATATTATCGATGGAAGCAATACTAACTGGGAGACATGTCGGGCCTTCGTCGAATGTTATATAATCCAAACCTAATCCATCACCACCGCCACCATCAACAGTAAATCGAATTTGCATTTCTGACGAGGTAGCTGGAGTTATTGCCACACCTTTTTTCCAAGTTGTTGAAGCTTGGTCGTCGTTAAATAACGGGGTCCAGGCATCACTTGGAGATAATCGATATTCAACAATTAATTCCTCTGTATACGATGCTCCAGACCAGGATGAAACCCATGCATCTACAAAGTAGTAAAACTCTACTTCAAGCGTGGTCAAAGATGAAGCATCGATGACAGGGCTAACTAACCAAGCATCTCCGGACCAGTATGCCCAAGCATATTGATTTCCTGAATATGCTCCAGAAATATCATAGGAAGAACCAGTTTTGTCGAGGTTCCATCCATACTGCGTCCACGAGCTAGTATATTGACTCGTAGCTTCATAACACAACTCCCATGTAGAATTTGATTCGAAACTTTCGATAGTTGGGAACGTTGAAATTTCATCACAATCTGTTGAGAAAAACAGCGTGTCGCTTACAGGGGAAGCTACACCAGTACCACAATCTGGCGATACAGTAATCCAATAGGTGGTTTTAGGTGACAAACCAGAAAATACTACAGAATCACCAGATGTTGAACCACCTAAAGTTGAAGATTGTCCTACAATCCCTGCATCGTAACTGTAGTTGGCTGCAATACCTGTCCAACTAACTTGTGCGACATTTTGAGTTACTAAATCAGTAGTAAGATTCACTGGTTTCACACAAGTAGAACCCTGCTTAAAACTGATGCTATCAACTGCAATAGGTAGACCACCTCCAATGTAACCAAATCTAAATTCCATTGTTGAACTCAAATCAATGATTGGCTCATCGATTGAAACTAGAGTCCAGCCATCAAAAATAGTATCTACGTATTCTAGTACTCTGTTCCATGAGCCAGATGATGAAGTACGGTAATCAATGTAGAAGTCAGGCTCGGTTTCATATTTCGTACCGCTTGAGTAGGTAACTGAATAATAACCACCAGCGACTAATAAATCAATTTGCAAACTTGAAAGCGCACTCAAATCGAATACACCGCTCTGAATTTCACCGGAGTAATCTGTACCGGCGCTACTCGTTCCGCTACCTAGTCGAGCAAAAGTACTTCCTTGACCAGCAACAAAACTTGTATCATTATTATACAGTGTCGGATTTGGATAGCTCTGGTATTGTACTTGAGAAGAATCCAAATACCAAGTTGCATCGATATCCGCACCACTAACTTCCGACCAACATTGACGCTTTACAGAAGTGATTTCAAACGTTTCAACATAAGGAGCAGTTTGTGGAGCACATGGATTTAGTGCTGAAACAAAGGCTTGAACGACTGTGGTATCAGAAAATGATCCAGTACAAATGTTGTAAAAGCTAAACTCATATGCTTTGTTTACCGCTAAACCGGTAAATGAGTATGAGTTGTTAAATAATACACCATTAGCTAATGTCGTGGTGCTTCCAACCTCAGTATATGAGTATGCTAAGGTCTTTCCAGAAAGGAAAGCGAAATCAGCAGATCCAGTGGTTAAACCTGGCGTAGTACCAACTAACGTTGCTACAGGATTGTAACAGGCTGGCGCTTCATCTACTGAAATATTATCGATAGCGAAGTCAGAATAACTTCCGCCAGTACCATCTTCAACAAACTCTAACTGAACACGTATCGCAGTATCGCCTAGCCATGGAGCAAGGGAGAAACCAGCGTTTTTGTACGGGTCCGTTTCGCTTGTCTGTCCTTGAGAGGTTATAAGATCATGCTCGATCCATGATAGCCCCTGATCATTAGAAACTTTTAATCGAAGTTTACCACTTGTTGAACCGTAGTAGTGATAATCAAAAGAAAGGAATGGGTCTGAAAGTGCGCTAACGTCTAATGTTGGTAATGATAACGTTGCTGAAGTTCCATAAGAGCTCTCATAGAACATGTAATTACCATAGCCGTAGGTAGATGCATCACCACCAGGACCTGTGGAACTGGTAGAAGTGGTACCACTGTTTACTAACCATCCTTCATAAGAACCATAAGGGTAATCAGATTCTGCTTCAAAACAATCACCTAAAATCTGACCAGCACCAGTGTAAATACTCGTACCAGTGTAGAAGTCACCGCCATCGAAATTTTGCGAATAAGGGGCAACTACGGGCGAACAAAGAGTAGTAAATGAAATCTGAGCGGTATCTCCTCCACACGGAACATACACATAAACATCGTATGAAGTGTTTGGAGAAATATTGTTTGCGCCAATAATCAGCTTTGAAGTAGAAGTTTCCAACGAGAAATCAGATGAAGTTGGTACTACACCTGCTTCCACCATCGCAAAGTATGAAGAGTCTTCTAAAGTATACCATGAGAAACTAGCTTGGTTATAATCAACACCAGAAGCCATTAGATTCACAGGGTACGTACAGAGAGATGCCGCAGATCCTTGAACGTCAAGTATGTAGTCGTGAGTGGATCCCCAAGTAAATGTACCACATGGGCTCTGTGGAGTAGATAGCGAAGTTTCTCGATTCACAATTCGAATTCTAGTTTGCCCTGCTTGAGCATACCATGGAATTTCAATTTGAATAGAGTCAACGGTACCAACGGTAAGGCCTGTGTGATACCCTAACAACTCACTGTCTTGGAAAACAGTATCTCTATTGAGATCTGCATAAACAGCAAATTGCTGAGTGTAATTTCCGCCACATGTTCCTATCTCATACCCAACCCAATAAGAATTACCGATGGTCACTTGGACCGTATCAACACCGGTAAAATCTATTAGCCCTGGGGCGTTTGAAGAACATGGAACAACCGTGTCAAGCGCAGTATTATTGTCCCCTTTGAAATCAATACCGGCCAATTGAGAATCGGATAGGCTGGTTGCTCCAGAAGTACAATACTGTGCTTTAGCTATCGGCGAAGCGAATACACCTAAAGCTAAAACGAGTAATAGTTTTTTCATGTTAATAGAGTTTATATTAGCAGCCAAAATAATGAAAAACCTCTTAGAACTAAACATTATGTGGAAAAAATCATGCTTGATCTTGTTTCTAGGCCTCGCGGGATGTGGAGCAGATGCACCAGTTGCTCAAAAACTCGAAACAAGAATGTCAATACCTAGTGAATTAATCGGGGAGCAAACAGCGTTCAAGGCAAACCCTAAAAATTCTCGATTAGGTGAAAAAATCAATACTTTTATACCTGAAGACGCGGTAATCTTGGAAAAAATGTTCCATCACGAAGCCAATTTTTTCAAGGTTAAATTTTTTAATGAATCACAAAACGACACAACCTACGTATGGGTAAAATATTAATTACAGCCTCAGCACTACTATTAACATTGTATGCTGGAGCACAGCAACGAGCATTTGCGGAAAATGAAAATATCAAACTTCACGATTTAAAAATTGTCGTTCAAGCTGAAGATTCTGAGGTACCGAATTTCATCTATGCACTCATTGAGTGCCAAGAGGAATTTGCCCCTCAATACATTGCGGTTGGATCATCCATTCACCTGCACGGGCAAATATACTCCCAACTTCCGCTCCAAGGAGATAGTAGCGTTTTTCAATTTATGTTAAACAAATTAAATCATACTGATTACAATGCTTCGAAAGGCAATCTAGTTGGAACAATTATTTTGAATGATCAAAAGCTTCGTATTGGCAAAAGACCCTTGCCACAAACCCTTAGCGAAGAAGAATTGAAGAATTTAGATCCTTCAAGAAAAACTTGGATTATCCAAGACTTCATTCCAAGAATTGAAGAACAACATATGAGTGAATACGACTTAATAACCTACCTAGATGATTTATTTCATTGAGAGGTTAATGAATCTCTTTTGCGAATAAGCCCCGAAACATTGAATGTTTCGGGGCTTATTTTTTTAGGAATAGCGAAGTATGATTTCTCAAACCTCATTACAAACAAAACAGCTCGTGTTTTTTTGCGCACAAAAAAACCCCGACGCGTTACCGCGTCGGGGTTATAATGCTTTTTCTCGTGAACCCGGCAGGACTCGAACCTGCGACCGTCTGCTTAGAAGGCAGATGCTCTATCCAGCTGAGCTACGAGTCCAAACCCATAGATTGAGGAGAAGAAGTTGTCGGGAAGACAGGACTCGAACCTGCGACCCTCTGGTCCCAAACCAGATGCGCTACCACCTGCGCCACTTCCCGAACATATTAATGAACTTCTCTTCGCGGAAAGACTGGGACTCGAACCCAGGGGACGCTATCGCGACCACAGCTTAGCAGGCTGCTGCATTACCACTCTGCCACCTTTCCGTTAGGGAGCGCAAATTTAGCCGTAAAATCTATTTGCGCAAG
>Ga0255771_1003408_pt1 | contig 15060 bp, 7 predicted proteins | sample 011ome_19_FD_179969 | JGI IMG/M metagenome (GOLD analysis project Ga0255771, IMG submission 179969) | Coastal salt marsh microbial communities from the Groves Creek Marsh, Skidaway Island, Georgia - 011510BT metaG (version 2) | ecosystem: Environmental > Aquatic > Marine > Intertidal zone > Salt...
CTACGCGAGATGGGCGTCGAGCACATAATTAATCCCGATGATACCGATTGGCTTGAGAAAATAAGGGCACTCACTTATCGAGGGGAGGGGGCAGATTTTGCCGTTGATGGCTCGGGAGTTCGTTATTACCAAGACCGGCTCATGCAGTCCCTGCGAAAATATGGGCAAATGAACTTCAGCGGACACACGCCGGGCGCAAAACTCGAGCTGAGTCCTTTGCATCATGTGCTTGACCCCGCGCGAACTATTTTTGGTCAGCATGATGTGCGCGCGGTAGATAGAAAGGGGCTTGTGCGCTCACTGCTTGACGAGCGCGTACAGCAAATGATTGACGTCATGGTCACTCACGAGTTCCCTTTGTCTGAGGCCAATGAGGCCTTCCGACTTCAGGCATCTAAGGAATGTGGAAAAATTTATCTTCGGATGGATTAAAGGTGGCGATTGGGAAAGCATGGTTGCGCCTCTAACAGCGGCACCCGCCATATGTCCACAGGTAGATAGGTCCACAGGTAGATAAGTCTATCGGTAGATAGGTCTATGGGACGCTAGGTCCATGGATAGCTAGGTCCAAAGATAGAAAGGTCCATGGCCTCATCAATTGTCGATGAACACCTGGAATCCTCGCGAGGCTTACTCGAACACAGGCTAAAAAGGCAGCCTAGGCTGCCTTTTTTATATATTTTGAGCTTATTTGGAGGGTTTTGGGCTTACGTGCTGATCACTACCACATTGCCACAGGATTGATGATCATCTGAACTGCGCCTTTGAGCCGTGCCTGTCCCAATACAAACATGAACTCATGAACACTCTCGTCGGCCAAGCGTCCTGTATTCATGGTTTCTAGTATGTAGATGCCATTGTGTTTAAGAAGTACGACGTGATCGTAGAAAATCTTGTCGCCCGGACGAGGGGGGACGGCGCCCAGACCCCATGTGTCTGCGCCAACAGCGGTCGGTTTTAATCCAGCGAGAAAGGCGGCCGCTTCATTGGTAATCCCCGGAATGCTGCCCGCCCAGAGCTGGGGTTCGGACTTTAGCTTCGCATCGGTGTAACCCGTGTGAAGCAGAACAATATCGCCCTCGTTAACACTCACGTTCTGAGCCTGCATCGCAGCTTTAATGTCTTCCGATGTAATGGGCTGGCCTGCGCTCAAGTGGTCAACACCCATTTGCTTGGCAATGTCGATCATGACGCCGCGGCCAACAATCGGCGGTATACCACTGATATCGAGCTTGGTGAGTCCTGTAATAAGCGAGAAGTCCTTTCCCTGGTTACAGTTGTAAAATTCGCCGGCTTCACCCATGTGCCCTAAACCATCGAGCTGCGGCCCTGTACCAAGCCACATTTGTAAGACGTCGTCGTTCGAGCTGGCCTCCCAGCCAACACCTAGGTCGGCGTTAAATTGCTGGTTTGGTTGGACGACCTGCAACTGGGTGTAGCGCGGTGGGTAGGCTGGCATACCGGGCTCAATGACAATGCCGAGTGGATGACTCTCTCCTTTTTTGACGAGCTTCGCTGCAGCGGCAGTTCTTGCTGGGTTCACGCGATTTGCCGCGCCGATTTGATCATCTGCACCCCAAGCGCCGTGCGTGCAGCTCTCAGCTGACGCTGTCGCAGCGGATAGCAGCGTGGCAGCGCATACCATTGTCTTCACAGAAGTAAATAATGTGCTTCGCATTTTCAGTCCTTCTTCGATAGCAGTTTTTATCGTTGGTTTTGCTTAAGCGAGGCCAGGTGTTCTCTGACAGGCCCTTGCAACAACATACCGCGCAATTCCTACTTGTCCAGCCAAAGTTGGGAGTTGGCGTGACCGGTTCGTGCGCGTTCCACTCGCAAAATCCCTCACGTTTGGATGACCAACACAGATTGCATCGCACCACCGTTGGTGCGAGCATCTCAGCCATCTAACAAGGGGGAATACCATGACAGCAGGGGCACTTAACGGAATCAAAGTTGTAGAGATCGCAGGCATTGGTCCAGGACCCTGTGCGGGGATGATGCTCGCTGATATGGGTGCCGAAGTCACCGTGATTGATCGCCCCGTTCCGGATCCTGAGGCTGCCGCCGCCTTTGCCAAGTACACTATTTTTAATCGTGGTAAGAAGTCAGTTGCCCTCAATCTGAAAGATTCTGATGCGGTAGATGCGCTCCTGAAGATCATCGATGGTGCAGATGTCCTCATCGAGGGTTTTCGCCCCGGCGTCATGGAGCGTTTGGGGCTAGGCCCTGAGGTGTGCTGCGAGCGTAATCCCAAGCTGGTTTACGGTCGAATGACGGGCTGGGGACAAACAGGTCCACTGTCGCACGCGGCGGGTCATGATCCCAATTACATCGCTCTGACCGGAGCCCTTTGGGCCGGCGGAAGTCATGAGCATCGTCCTACTGCGCCATTGACGCTGATCGGCGACTTGGGCGGTGGTACCATGATGCTGGTCTTCGGCATTTTGAGCGCGATTATCCACGCTAAAACAACAGGTGAAGGGCAGGTTGTAGACGCCGCTATTACCGACGGTGCAGCCTATATCTCGACCCTTTTGTGGGGTATGCACAATTCCGGACAGATGACTGATGAGCCTGGCTCCGGGTGGGCGGACTTCGGCTCCCCATGGCACGATACTTACCAATGCTCTGACGGTGAGTACGTCACAGTCTGTGCGCTTGAACCTCAATTTTATGCGCTGCTGATTCAGGGCTTGGAATTGACGGATGACCCCATTTTTGCAAATCAGTGGGACAAGGAGCAGTGGCAGGCTGGAAAGGAGAAATTCCGGGAAATATTTGCCGCGAAGACACGACAGGAGTGGTGCGATCAGTTCGAAGGAACGGACGTTTGCTTTGCCCCAGTGCTGAACTTTTCAGAGGCATTGGAACATCCGCATAACGTTGCACGCGAGACATTCTTTACACGCGACGGGATTGCCCAGCCAAGCCCCGCACCTAAGTTGAGCGGAACACCTGGTTCTGCGGGTGTTGTACCGGTACCCGGTGCAAATACCGCTGAAGTGTTGGGGGCATTGGGCCTCGATGATGCGACACTTGCAAAACTTACAGGCTGACGAAACGCACTGACCGAAAGGTCGCTGTATCCCGGGGGGTATTCACGTGAAAGAACAACTTTCAGATCCAGGACTGTTGCAGACACAGTCTTTCATTAACGGCGATTGGGTTGGTGCAAGTGATGGCGCAACGCTGGATGTTACCAATCCGGCGACAGGTGAGGTTATCGCAAGTGTTGCTAAAGTCGGCGCAGCTGAGACGGCGGCAGCGATTCAAGCGGCGTCGGACGCTATGCAGAAATGGCGCGAGCTACCAGCCAAAGCACGTGCGAATATTTTGCGTGAATGGTTCAATCTAATCATGGCGAATCAGGAAGATCTCGCCCGCATCATGACCCTGGAGCAGGGTAAGGTGATCGCCGAGAGCCGAGGTGAAGTGGCTTACGGGGCGTCGTATATCGAATGGTTTGCTGAGCAGGCGAAACGCATCGATGGCGATATTATCCCCAGCCCCTCGCCGGATAAGCGCATCATTTGCTTAAAGCAGCCCGTTGGGGTTTGCGCGGCAATCACCCCGTGGAATTTTCCTAATGCGATGATTACTCGCAAAGCAGCGCCTGCTTTGGCTGCGGGCTGTTCTATCGTGATCAAACCCGCTAGTGAAACCCCTCTTTCCGCGCTTGCCCTTGCGGAACTCTCTAAGCGTGCGGGTATTCCTGCTGGTGTGTTAAACGTTGTGGTCGGCAGTTCGTCAGATATTGGCAATGAGCTAACGAGCAATCCCATTGTCAGGAAACTGTCGTTTACCGGCTCTACCGAGATAGGCAAGTTTTTAGAGACCCAGTGCGTTCCCACGCTCAAGAAGACATCGATGGAGCTCGGCGGTAATGCGCCCTTTATCGTGTTCGAAGATGCAGATTTGGATGCGGCCGTACAGGGTGCCATTATTTCCAAGTACCGCAACAGTGGTCAGACCTGTGTCTGCTCCAATCGTTTACTCGTACAGGAATCGGTCGCCGAAGCCTTTACGCAAAAGCTCGTAGCCGCCGCCTCTCAGTTGACCCTAGGTAACGGTCTAGACGCGGGTGTGGATCTGGGGCCGCTTGTAAACGCGCGCGCGGTTCGTGATGTTGACGCATTGGTTAGGCAGACGATTGAAGCTGGTGCTGAGGTCGCGTGTGGTGGCGGACCGAGTGACTTGGGCGGAAACTTTTACAGTCCAACGGTACTCACGGGTGTCACCTCTGACATGGCGGTATTTCGCAACGAGATTTTCGGCCCTGTCGCGCCCATCATCACCTTTTCAACCGAGGCTGAGGCGATCGCTTTGGCCAACGACACGGAATTTGGTCTTGCGAGCTACTTCTACACCCGCGATATGGGTCGCGTGTGGCGTGTCAGCGAAGCGCTTGATTATGGGATGGTGGGGATCAACGAAGGTATTATCTCAAACGAAATGGCGCCCTTTGGTGGTGTGAAAGAGTCTGGCTCGGGTCGAGAAGGCTCAAAGTACGGCATTGAGGATTACCTCGAGATCAAATACGTCCTAATGGGTGGTCTTTCCGGGCCCTGAGTGCATTGGGTTGAGCGCTGCTCATCAGTGTTCGACCGCTCTCGCGCCTCGGGCTTCGCATAGGATCGGTTATGACTGGGACCCTGTCCCGGCTTTCTCCCTTATGGTTGGCTTGCTTCCGCGCAAGCTGATGAGGCGTAAACGACAGCTTGCCCAAGCGCTAATTTGCAGTAAACCTAATGCTGTCTATGCGAAAGCGGGTCCCGTTGTGGTCGCGCGCCCAAATGACGATCCCTGTATTTACCCTTGTGAGATCTAACCCAGTAGACGTGAAAGCACTGACCGGTACGGTTATCGTTTGCCATTCATTGCCGGGCTCCACCGAAAGGTCCACATCTGCCGAATAACAACCAGTTTCGTAAAAGCAATCTAGTTTCACGCGGTAGTCATTGGGGCCCTCGATATGCCGCAGTTGAATTTCCAGTGATCCGTTCTGATAAGCACTGAGATCAATACCGGTAGTGGATTCGGTAAAAAGCGCAGCAAATGCAGCCGCAGGCTCATGCACCACTTCCAATACAGGACCCCGCAATTCATCGCTCAGATAAGACCAGCTAATGCTGGGGCAAGCCGCACCGTTATCATTGATGCATAGCTCAAAATTTATGGCCGAATCAAAAGCGCGTGTTCCAAGGTCGAATGCGCTACTGAAGGTGCCGTTTTCAAACACAATGAAGGGCGCTGCATTTGGATCTCCGCCCCCTGAACCATCTCCCGAACTACCACCGGTGCCGCCCCCTGCGTCTTGGCCTTCTACAATGCCTGACTCGGTATTATTTGGATCTTCCTTGAGCATGGGGAGATCAGTAGCGTTACTATAGCTCAGTCCATAGCCTCGCTCGAATAGGGTTGCCGCGACCGGTAGCTCAGTATTGGTTGAGTTGATAGCTGCACCTGGCCAACTAAAACTGAGACGCCCTGTCATGTCATGAACAACTTCGCCGGTCGCGTCACTGAACACGACATCAGCAATGCCGCTCGCTTCGGTTCCCGGTAGCCAGCTTGCGACGAAGGCATCGGATAGGTTCAGTTCCGGATTGATAAACATTGGACGACCACTCATAAGGAGGGTGGCAACGGGTACACCAGCGGCACGGAGCGCTTGCACTTGCTGTAATGGACTATTTGCAGTCCAATCTAGATTTTGTAAATCCCCATTACCTTCCGCATAGGGTTGCTCGGAGAGCACAACGATAACGGCGTCTGGTAGGTCTGAATAACTCCCATTCGAGGAGTACTCGAGCACCCCGCCGGCCGATTCTACCGCTCGGGTGAAGGCGTCTCGAATTGTCGTTCCACCGGGGAAATCTGAGTTTGTCGTTCCTGTGCCCTGCCAGGTCACTGACCATCCGCCTGCCTGCAACGGGATACTGTCAGCAGCCTGACCTACTAGGAGTATTCTTTGGTTCGGGTTGAGCGGCAGCGTCGCGTCGTTATTCTTCAGCAAGACCTGTGAGCGGCGAACTGCCTCGCGAGCTAACGCTCTATGTGAGGCACTTCCAACGACTGAGGCAGGCTGACGCTCTGGATCAAAGTTTTGATTGATCAGCCCCAACGTTTGTTTTAACTCAATAATACGCGTAACAGCCTCGTTGATGCGTGATTCATTGACTTGACCACCTCGAACCTGGGCGAGAAGGTTGTCCCGAAAGGCTCGCCATTGAGTGGGCACCATAACCATATCGATACCGGCATTGATCGCTTGGGCACAGCGGGTATCTGAGCAACCGGACACCTGGCCAATACCGTTCCAGTCGGAAATGACCATTCCCTCAAAGCCAAGTTGCGTTCGCAATACGTCTGTCAACAGCGCTTTAGAGCCATGGACCTTCTGGCCATTAACGCTGTTAAAGGTCGCCATAACGGTGTCTACGCCCGCTTCTAAGGCTCCGGTATAACCTGAGCCGTGCTGCTCGAGCAGTTCATTAGTGGGAAGGGCAGTGTTACCTTGATCTCTTCCTGCTGTGGTGCCGCCGTCACCAATGAAATGTTTGGCTGTTGCGGCGATACCTTCTTGTTCTATGCCTTCCACCATCGCTCTGCCGTAGGCTTCCACGATCGCTGGGTCGTCTGAATAGCTCTCATAGGTGCGGCCCCAGCGATAGTCTCTTGCCTGAGCTACTGTGGGCGAGAATGTCCAGTCAATACCCGTTGCGCCCACCTCGCGCGCGGTCGCGACCGCGATTTCTTTGATTAGCTCTGGGTCATTAATGGCCCCAAGCCCAATGTTGTGCGGGAAAATGGTGGCGCCCCTTAGATTGTTGTGTCCGTGGACTGCGTCTGTCCCCCAGATAATAGGAACGCCCAGACTGTTTGCAGAGGTTTCCATTGAGGCTGATCGGAGGGCACGAGCAAAGGCCAGCCACTCACTTGCGGATGCTGCTCGGTTGCCGTTGGGGTGACTTCCACCCCCGTTGAGCACGCTACCTATGCCGAACTGCGTTATCTCCTGTAACGATATGTGGGCAATCTCTGGTTGGATCATCTGCCCAACCTTTTGTTCAAGTGTCATCTCTCCAACAATTTGACTCGCCGTTGCGGTAAAGAGATCGAAGTCGTTAGCAACGACGTTGATGGTGCGGTTAATTTGACTGTTATTGCCGCTCGCATCAGTAGCACTGTAGGTGAGCGTATAGCTTCCGGGACTGGTTCCTACGCCACCGGTAACAGTTACCTCCAAAGCACCGTCGACGTCGTCCGTCGCTGATGCGCCCGGGTCGTTGAATACGGTTCCCTCCGCGATCTCGACCGTCTCCTCACCTACCAGCGCGATAATCGGGGGTGTTGTGTCTCTGGCCACCACAGTGACCTCACGGGTCACTTGACTCTCGTTCCCTGCCAAATCTGATGCTGTGTAAGTAAGCACGTAGGTTCCTGGGGTGGAGTCCACGTTGCCTTGAACAGTCACCGCGACAGTGCCATCCACATCGTCGGTAGCAGCGGCACCGGGGTCTGAAAAAACCTCACCCTCGGTGATTTCAATCTTGGCACTTCCATTGAGGGTGATGACGGGGGCAGAGGTATCAATGACTGGCGGTGAGGGTACACCCGGTGAGGTTGAAGATCCGCCTCCGCCGCCACAGCTCTGCAGTGTTGTGATGGAGATTACTAAGGCGATCAATCGCATCGAATACGATAAGGTGTCGGGCACGGTACAGAGCTCAAATTTGCTGATGCGACACAATGCCGCTCTCTGGTGGCATAAACAATAAATTAGTCGACGAGTGGGGTTGTAATTACGACGTAGTCCAAGACCAAGTTCGTCCAATCATCCCACGGCCACACTTTTGATCTAATACGTTTCACCTAATATAGGTGTTGTTCTGAAGGTGGACCGGGGTGACGTATGAGTGGACTGGTACCATTGTTAACGCCCAAGCTCCATGGCCGGGTATCTCGGAAACCTCAGTGGGAAAACATTCAGTGTGTGATCCCATGATTCGCCGCGCTTCCCAGGTTGTCCCCACTGTGTAGCTTAGCGGCGAAGCACGTGGGTGTGTGATTCTGTGAGTAAGCAGGTACACTCTCCGCGCTCCCGCTGGGTACTCGCGACGGTGCTCGCTTACACTTTAGCCGGAGCATACAGCCGCGCTTCATTGCGACTTGCTGTAGGGATTATGCTACCCATCAAAGTAACAACGGTAATGCCACTAGGCATGATCTACAGAGAATAACGACTCAGACAAAAAAAGAGAGATACCAGATGACAAATTCTACTTCTGATGCCCAAGTCGCCGCCTATATTCAGCAAGCTGCAAAGGCAGCATGGAACATTGATGGGATTTCTGACGCACTGCCACGCCGAAGGGTTGAGCGCGTCGGTATTATTGGTGCAGGCACCATGGGTGGCGGTATCTCAATGAATTTTGCGTCTGCTGGTATACCTGTGACGATCGTCGAGACGAAGCAGGAAGCGTTGGATCGGGGGCTTGGCGTTATTCAGAAAAACTATCAACGTAGCGCCGATCGTGGACGCTTCCCGCAAGAAGAAGTTGAAATATGCATGAATCGGTATACGCCGTCGCTGGATTTGGGGGCGCTGGCAGAGTGTGACCTCATCATAGAAGCCGTATTTGAAGACATGGAAATCAAAAAATCCGTCTTTAGTCAGCTCGATAAAATCGCGAAGTCGGGCGCTATATTGGCGACCAATACATCTGCCTTGGATATCGACGAAATCGCTTCAGTTACCTCTCGCCCAGAGGACGTCATCGGTCTGCACTTTTTCTCGCCCGCAAATGTGATGCGTCTCCTCGAAATCGTTCGTGCTCAGAAAACGGCGGACGATGTTGTCGCTACCTCGGTCGACCTTGCAAGAACCATCGGCAAGGTAGCGGCTCTGGTGGGTGTATGTCCGGGCTTTGTTGGAAACCGCATTTTGTTCGCACGTCAGTATCAAGCTAACGCTCTCGTCTACAAGGGCATCATGCCTTGGGATATTGATGCTGCTTTTAATGAGTTTGGCTTCAAAATGGGTCCGTTTCAGATGTCTGACCTCGCCGGGCTCGATATTGGCTGGAAAAAAGGCGCGACGACGAGTAATCCGATAAGAGATGCGCTTTGCGAGTTGGACCGACGCGGTCAAAAGACGGGCGCCGGTTACTACGACTACGATGAAAACCGAAAAAATATTCCCTCGGATGTGACCGCAGGGATTATTCGTGAGATCACAGGCGCTGAAGACACATCGATGTCGAGTGAGGCAATTCTTGATCGGTGTGTTATCCCAATGATTAACGAAGCGTTAGCGATTTTGGAGGAGAACAAAGCACAACGACCGTCAGATATCGATGTTGTATGGCTTAATGGCTACGGTTGGCCGTTGGATAAAGGCGGATTGATGTACTACGCAGACACGTTGGGCGCTGATAAGGTTCTTCAAGTAATGACGGAGCTTGCAGCTAGTGACGCTGCCATCACTGTGTCGCCACTGCTTAAGCAGCTGGTCGCTAGCGGTGGAAAATTTGTGGACATCGATACGGGTGGTCTTAAGGTGTAGCGAATACGTTCATTTGCTCTCGGATAAATTCTCCGGAACGAAGATGAGTGTCGAAAGGGTTTTCTCATCACATTACGCGGCGTTACACACGAGCGCTGGTAAAGGCGTATCAATAAAAACGGTGTGCACGGTAGGGATAGCTTGAACCAAATGACTTCAGGGCTTGGCCCATTCACACGATTTTTCTCTCAGACGGTTAGCGATTCCGACCGTCTGTTCTGGCTGTTGAACGCGGGCGGCTGGCTAAGTTTGTCTGTGGTGACGTATGTGAGCCTATCGCTTCCCTATAATCAGCTACAGTTCGCGTATATTGCTCACAATATTCTGCAGTCATTGCTTGGATTCCTACTGAGTATTCCTTTACGTCAGGCGTTTAAGTCGACATGGAAATGGGGTGCTGCGACGCGTTTGGCAATCGCTATCTCGCTGGTCCTCATCGTGGCGACGGTATGGGCCATCATGCGACTGCAACTACTGATGGTTATTGCCGATGAGGCTGATCTTTGGGATGACTTCGGTGGGTTCTTATTTCCTTCGCTCTTTGTGTTTCTGGCTTGGGTCGCGCTTTACCACCTCGTCAAGTATGCCCAACTCTTGCAAAGTGAACGCGAGTCTCTCCTGGTCTTGGAGGCTGGAAGGCGTCAGGAGGCCTTCAAGTTAGTGTCTGCAGAGTCCGCTGCTCGCGAGGCGCAGTTGAAGTTATTGCGATACCAACTTAACCCACATTTCCTATTCAATACACTCAACTCGATTGCGTCGCTGGTTAGTGCTCAACGTAGCGATGACGCGCAGAGTATGATTGGGGAGCTCTCCACCTTCCTTCGCTTCTCTCTTGAGTCGGATCGAAATATAACGGTGCCATTGAGAGATGAGATTGAGGCTCTCGATCTTTATCTTCGGATAGAGCAGGTGCGATTCTCCGATCGCTTGGTGGTTGAACAAAAGATTGATCCGCGAGCACTGCCAGAACATGTCCCAAGCCTGCTTTTGCAGCCGTTGGTAGAGAATGCCATTAAGCATGCGATTGGTAGGGCAGAGGCCGGTGGTAAGATTGTAGTAACGGCAAAATTGGGTCACCAAGAGCTTGCTCTGAGTGTTGAAGACAGTGGATCGGGTCAAGATGGTGGGAAAGTCGAGTTTGATGACTTATTTGAGTCGCCGGGGTTCGGCCTGAGAAGTACGTTAGAGCGGCTTGAGAATTTGTACGGAGATGCCTTTAGTTTTAACGCTGCGCCCTCTACGTTGGGTGGTTTGAAACTTGCGCTACACTTGCCGACGAGGGGAGGGCGACGGACATGACTGAGCCATTGAGAGTGCTCATCGTTGATGATGAGCCGCTGGCACTCGAGTATATGGAACGCCTGCTAAACGCAGTTGATGGGATAAAAATTGTTGGGCGCTGCCGAAGTGGAAGGGAAGCCTTGCTGGAACTTCAAAAGCAGCCCGTCGACCTGATGTTTTTGGATATTCAAATGCCTGGTCTGAACGGCCTCGACGTCGTGAAGCGTTGTCAGAGTGATGTGATGCCCGCGGTGGTATTTGCAACGGCTTACGATGAGTACGCTGTTCGCGCTTTTGATGCAAACGCGGTTGATTATCTGCTCAAACCGTTCGAGGGAGAGCGCGTCTTGGAGGCTGTTGCCAGAGCCAAAGATCGCCTGTTGTCAGTTGCATTACAGAGCGGCAAAGAGGCCGCTGTTGCAGCTATCGCGGGCCTACAGGGTGGTGCTGAGCTATTAGGGAGTGAAGTTCAAGAGCGGCCCACTCGGCTTCCCATTAAAGACGGCGCCCACACCCACTTGGTGGAGCTAGAGAGCATAGAGTGGATCGATGCGGCGGGCGATTACATGTGTGTTCACGCAGGGAATGAGACCTACATTTTGCGTTCAACCATGAAAGAGTTGGAAAAAAAGCTGTCGAGTGAATTTGTTAGGATCCACCGGTCCACCATAGTTAACCTGCACAAGGTGCGATCTGTAGATGCGATACCAAAGGGAGAGTGTCTCCTGCATCTCGACAATGAGGTGAGTTTGAAGGTAAGCCGCAACTATCGTTCGGCGGTTCAAGAACTCATGGGATAGGTGAATCGGCCCCTTTCCCACTTGTCTCGCCCAAAGTCCCTATCGTCGCGTTTGTATTAAGCGGGCCGCGTCGTTGTGGGATAAAGCAGACTGCTAAAACTAACTATATTCACTGAATTGGGGTTACTCATGTTTGATCGTATGCATCGTCATGGCCGTCTGATAGGCATCGGCTTAGCGGCAGCACTACTGAACGCCTGTGGCGGGGGAGGTGCTTCGTCACCTGAGACTGAGCCGTTCTACATTCAAGAAGAGGAAGAATGGAGGCTGGTCTGGTCTGATGAATTTGATGGCGAAAGCGTCGATTCAAGTAATTGGGCATTCCAAATCGGGGACGGTAGTGACAACGGCTTACCTGGATGGGGTAACTACGAGCTCCAGTACTATCAGGCTGAAAACGCTTCAATCCAGGAGGTGGATGGAACGTCCGCGCTAGTCATCGAGGCACGCGAGGAGAATGTGGGTAGTAGCAGCTACACATCATCTCGCATGCGGTCTAAGAACAAATTTGACTTCCAATACGGCCGTGTTGACATCCGCGCGAAAGCTGCGCCTGGGGATGGCATGTGGTCTGCGGTCTGGATGCTCCCTACAAATTCACCCTACGGTGTGTGGGCCGCGAGCGGTGAAGTCGACATCATGGAGGTCGTTAATGCTGGCACGGAAAACCAAGGGGTTTTCATGGCTGCGCACCATGGCTTCGAGTGGCCACTGAATCAGATTACGTCTGAAGGGGCCGATGTTGACGATGCAAGCGACTGGCATACGTACTCGCTTGAGTGGTCCGGTGACTACCTACGTTGGTTCGTTGACGGTGAGCACCTGAGAACGGTCAACAAAGACGTTTATTACAGCTACTACTTCAAAGACAACACAGATGGTTATCAGCTGGCATCAGATCCTGCGGCGCCCTTTGATCGCGATTTTCACCTATTAGTGAACTTGGCTGTCGGTGGGGTGGGGCCGGGTGTTGAACTCGATCCTGCTGCTGTTCCTGGTGAGATGGTGGTTGACTACATTCGTGTCTACGAGTGCACATACGCGACAGGTAACGGTACAGGCTGTAACAGCCTTGCTGACCGGTCGATAGAATCACCGGCGCCGCAGAGTCCTGAAGTGGTAACCACCGAGATCTATACCGATTCGGTGGGTCCCTTGACCTGGAACTTCGTTACGGGAGACGTAACGCGAGACTTGCAAGCTCAAGTTGGATATGACAACGACGGCGCGATCGGCATTACAGTTTCTGAGGTTGCGGTTGAAGGTCGTGGTAACGTGCTCGACGTTATGAGCGACGGTGGTGGTAATGTTGTCATTAATGCCGTGGACGGAAAGATTATCGACGTCTACGGCCATCGCGGCGGCGGTGAGCTGAAGTTTGATATGTATATCGATAGCTCAATGACGGCTCCGGGCAGCACGATCTCCATTAAGATGGATAGCGGATTCCCAGCGCTGGGCTTTGTATCGCTCAATGTGGCTGATATGCCTACTAACGAGTGGTTCTCTTACAGCGTGTCCATCAACCAGTTATTAGCGAATCGTGGTGATCGTGCGCTTGCACTGGGAGCGGTTAAAAATCTCGTTGTAATCGAGCCAAGCGCTGCGGCGCACGTTCAACTCGATAACATTCGTCTAGTTTGCGGTACGCCTAACGGTAATTGTGGCGTATCTCCGCCCGCTCAATCGACTGACGATCTTGTCATCACAGTCCTCGATGAAAACGGGCAAGCGGGGTCTGCTTGGTCCCCTGGTATTTGTGCGGTCTCTGCAGAGAACGCCTTCGCTGCTGACTATTGCGATGGCAACACGTCGAACCAGGTAACTTGGTCTGTTGTGCCAACGGGCGACGCCGATATCGGTCGAAACGCGGTTCAGGTGAACTTTGGTGATGGTGTTGGTGGCGCATGGTTTATCAAGGACGATCAGGGGCTCGATCTGAGTGACTCTGCTGGTGGCACGCTTAAGTTCGATATTCAGCTGCCTGCTGAGACGGTTGCCGACGGCATTATTTACAAAGTTGAGAATGACTATCCTCAGGGCACAGGGCCTATCGAGCTCGACTTGGCTGGTTACGTACCGGGCACGTGGAAGAGCTTTGAAGTCCCAATTGCTGACCTGTTGACCTCGACTAACGCGGAATTGAATAACCCACCGGGTGGTCGCTTGAACCTTGGCGCGGTCAAGGCTTTTCTGGTCCTTTCACCGAACGGGGAGCAAGGTGGTAAGTCATTGAAGGTAGCGAACATACGCCTCGAGCGACTCGCAGGTGAGGAAGTCGAGGATACAGGGATTCTAGGCACGTGGCGTCTCAAGCCAGTCGCCGAGGCTCTTTGGGTCGGTCCTGCGGACGATTCTGGTACCTGGTGGGCAAATGACGAGAGTGCTCTCACAGTTCGTGACTGTTTGTTTGATGACGAGTACACGTTCGCACGGGATGGCTCTTTCTCTGTAGATTATGGAGACGCCACTTGGCTAGAGAGTTGGCAGGGTGTTGCTGAAGAGCAGTGTGGAGTGCCTTTGGCGCCTCACGATGGCAGTATTCCTGCTACTTACGAGTACGACGAAGATCAGCAGATGCTGACCTTGACTGGGCAGGGTGCACACATTGGTCTCGCTAAGGTATATAACGGATGCGAAATCGGTGCTGATGGTTGTGCAGCGGCTGTGCCTGGTGATGCTCCTACTTCAATCACCTACGATTTAGTGCTCAATGACGATGGCACTGCAACCGCCGAGATCTTAGTTGCAGCACCTGGTAAGTGGAGGTTTGAGCTAATTAAGGTAGCCGAGCCTCCCGCACCTGCGCCCGTTATTGGTAGTTGGAAGCTCGCCCCCGTTGCCGAAGCACTGTGGGTTGGTCCTGCAGACGAGTCTGGGGTTTGGTGGGCAAGCGACGACAGCACGCCGGCAGTTCGCGCTTGCTTGTTTGACGACGTGATCACTTTCGGTGCAGATGGAACCGTGTCAATAGACATGGGTGATGAAACATGGCTCGAACCTTGGCAGGGTGTAGCAGCAGAAGAGTGTGGGTCGCCAGTTTCACCCCACGACGGCTCGACTGACGGCAGCTACGTGTATGACGAATCTGCAGGTACGATCACCCTCAACGGTCAAGGTAGCTTCATTGGCCTGCCCAAGGTGTACAACGGTTGCGAAATTGGAGCAGCGGGCTGTGGCGCGCAAACTCCTGGTGAGGCGCCTTCTTCAATCACTTATGACGTAGCCTTGAGTGAAGACGCGAACGCAGCGACATTCTCAATTCTGGTAGCTGATCCTGGTAAGTGGAAGTTCGAGTACATCCGTGTTCAGGAGACCCCGCCACCACCAATAGTGGGGAGTTGGAAGCTCGCTCCCGTTGCCGAAGCGCTGTGGGTTGGTCCTGCGGACGAGTCTGCGATCTGGTGGGCT
>Ga0255771_1003412_pt1 | contig 15056 bp, 19 predicted proteins | sample 011ome_19_FD_179969 | JGI IMG/M metagenome (GOLD analysis project Ga0255771, IMG submission 179969) | Coastal salt marsh microbial communities from the Groves Creek Marsh, Skidaway Island, Georgia - 011510BT metaG (version 2) | ecosystem: Environmental > Aquatic > Marine > Intertidal zone > Salt...
TTAAACAGAAAATGTGTAAGAGGTGTGCAATAGAAAAAACGCTTCAAGATCTTTTTTGAGACGCTGCAATGCATTGAAAATATTAAGAGAAATGGTAGCGGAGGAGGGACTCGAACCCCCGACACGCGGATTATGATTCCGCTGCTCTAACCGACTGAGCTACTCCGCCATCTTATGCGCCGCCAGATTTATATGCCTTATCTGACATACCGACCGTATCTGGCGTAATCCCAGATCCGGCTTGCCTAGCTAATTGCATTTAGTGCGCCGTTTTACTGGTTTTGCCGCCCCTAGGTCAAGCGGATATCTCGCCTTTCGGTAAAAATCTTTCACAAGCGGCATCGGCCGCCCCCGCGCCCTGCCCAAAAGAACGTTTTCCGCCGCTTTTGCCTGATCCTGTCATCACTCTGGCTTTGTTTCCTTTTCGTCGCACAAGGCTTTTTCTTTTTCATATCACCAGCATGGTTTTTTCGTTATTCTAGACCATTAGATGCTCGCCCCCAAAATCACCATGTGATTGCGCCTGCCATCCAGCACCCAAACCAACACAATTAATAAGGAAATATAGGATATGATTGAAAATTTCATCACGGCCTTTGTTGTTTATTTCGTGGTGATTGACCCTGTTGGCACCGCGCCCATCTTCCCTGCTATTACAACGCATCTGAATAAACGCCAGAAAATCCGTACCGCGCTTGAAGGCAGCTTTGTTGCGGGTGCCATCATGCCGGTTTGTGCGCTCTGCGGCGTATGGATTTTGCATTATCTGAATATTTCACTTACCGCATTTCGTTTTGCTGGCGGCATCATCCTGCTTATAGTGGCGCTCGACATGCTTGCCAATAAACGGCAGGCGCGACGCGAACAGGGAAATGACACGATTTCAACCGATAATAATATTGCCATTTTCCCATTGGCAACGCCGCTTCTGGCTGGGCCTGCCGCCATTACCTCAGTGATGGTGGTGGCAAGCAGCCCTGCTGGCAATCTCGATATCGTCATTGGCTATGGCGCAATGGTTGCGGTGATGCTGGCAACAACGATCGTTTAAATCATTACCGGCCTAGCCGAATTCTATATCAACCCGCGGGTCACGAAAGTCTTTTCGCGCATCACAGCCATCATTTTAGCCGCATTATCGATTCAATATATTATTGACGGGCTTCAGTCGCTTGGCGTAATCCAAGTCATCGGCTAGCCGGCGGCCTCGCGCGCATCTAGCCAGAGATTGGCGTTTTCGCCCAGATGCCGGCCTTTTCGTTTAAAGACTCGCCATTGCGACAGGTTATTTGAGACTGATCATTTTATAAGGGGTTTTACGAATATGCAGTTGAATATCTTGATTGTTGGCGTTCTTTTCCCCGCCATTCCGCTGATGATGATTAATTTTGGTAATCGCTATTCGCTTTTGGCCGGATTGATCCGCAATTTGCATGACACGGTGATCAATGAAAAAATCTCAACCGATGACAGCTCCCGGTTTTTCCACCAGATTGCCAGCCTTCGTCAGCGATTGCGGCTAATTGCCATCATCCAGACCTGTAGTGCGCTTGCCTTTATCTTTAATCTGTCGGCGATGATTTCTCTTTATTTTGGCATTGGCGGCCTTGGCAGCTGGCTGTTCTTTTCAGCGATCATTTTGATGGTTGCGGCGATGGTTCAATTCACCATCGAAATCCAGATTGCCAATTCGGCGCTTGATGTACATCTGTCCGATTTGGAAAAACATCAAGAATGGCAAGATTATCTGGCATCCTCAAAATCGCGTGGCAGAAAATCACGCAAAGCAGTTACGCCGCATCCAGCGGGTTAATATCTAATGCCGCCATAAGGCAGGTCATTTTTGATCGTTTTTGCGCTGCAAATAGCCAACAATTGCCAGCGCATCTTCTTCAGTAATATTCAAGCGCTGGCGTAAATCATCAATCTTTTTGCGTTCATCGCTGGTGATAACTCCATCGCTTAACGCTGATGAAATTTCGGCCTCAAGCTGGTGCCGCCGCATTGCCACCTGATTGGTAAAACCAGTGGCAACAATGCCGGTTAATAGCGCAACAACACAAACCCCCATAAGCGCGGTCAGGGTGGCGATAAATTTACCCGCGACCGTATGCGGCACAATATCGCCATAACCAACCGTTGTAAGGGTAACAACTGTCCACCACATGGCCTGCGGGATTGAACCGAAATGTTCAGGCTGCACATCCTGTTCGGCAACATAGATCAATGAGCTGGAAATCAGCAAGGCCAGAACCAAAAGATACAAGGTTGCAGCAAATGAACGACTTTCATGGCGAACGGCCGAAATCAGGTCCTCAAGCGCCGATGAATAATGCGAAAATTTCAATAAACGCATCAACCTCAGAATACGAAGCCAGCGTAAATCAACCCCGCCAAGAAGAAGCGGAATAATGCTTGGCAAAATTGCCAACAGATCAATGATGCCGGTAAAGCTGAATATATAGCCAATGCGTTTGGCTGCCGCGCCTTTGTGTTTGCCATCTGGTGCAGCGGCACATGACCAAATCCGCAGCGCATACTCAATTGAAAAAATTGATACTGAAATCAGCTCTACTAAAGTAAAGACCGTTTGATATTTTGCATAAAGACTGTCGATTGTTTCAAGGCATACTGCCAACAAATTAAGCACAATCAGAGAAAATAGAAATAGATCGCAATAACGACTTGCGCGGTCGTCCGCCTGCCCCTTTTCAATAATCTCGAAAATACGTTTCTGGCTAATCATCACACAAACACAAGTAGATCAGGGTAGGTTAAATTTACACAATTGCGCAAAACTTACTTCGCTGTTCGCTTGCACATAAAGTCTGTCTGACAATTTAAAAAAGCTGACATGCTCAAGGTTAGCTCATCAAGACCTGTGCCGTGCCGTTTGTATATACAAATCCGTTCACCACTTTCAGAGTCAATATATGTTCGTAAGAGGCGGCATTGCGTGTTGCTTGCTGAGCTGTCAACTGCGCGGCGGCGACATTCAGCTTTTTCTCGTCCCAGAATAGTTTGTGGCCATCTCAGCCGATTGGTCGACCACAGTGTGCAATGGGCAGACTCCTCTTTCCCTTGATAGGTTTTACCGCCAGCAATAGCAGGGGAGGCTCCTTGTCCAGACAACAAAGCCAACAGAGTCAGAGATAGGAAAACCTTAAATCGCATTTAACAAAGTCCAATCAAGTTTATAAGCGCCATCGTGAGATGGCTGACCGCACTATTTCTATTAAACGACACTCTGATGAATAGTTAAAGCCCTGAAAAAGCCACAACTGCAAAAAAAACCACGTTCATTGCACATTTCAGCTGATGCTAGCTTGTCAGAAAAACAAACATTTTTTGGGTTAAGAAAACAAATTTCTGGGCATTCGGTTCTAAATTAGCAGTTAATTTTCTGCAGCAAACGAACCGACTTTTTTTCAACCATCCCGCTAATCGCATTATTGAATTCAAGATAGTGGCTTGCCTGTTTATGCATCTCAAAAGCAACCGCATCATCATAAAGCTCATAAAGGAATATCTTTGTAGGGCTTTGCGGGTCTTGTGTGATGTCGAATTGATGACAACCCACCTCATTAGCCAATGAATCTGAGGCATTTTTCTGCATGATTGGTAGAAAGGCATCAAGGCTTTCCGGATCAATTTCAAAATCAACACATACTGCAAGCATGTTTAGCACCCCATTAAAAATCAATCTATGTCGTGATATTAAGTCACACGACCAGCAAAACCCAACATATATCTAATTAATTTAACGGGCATAACGGCGCCAAAAGCATTAAACCGAAGCAACCGCTCGTTAGCATTACCACCCCTTCAAAGCAATGCTAACAACCATCTATTACATTAGATATTATAATAAACCTTTAGTTGCGGTTACCCGCCAAACCATCCGGCCAGTGTAAGTCCCAAATAGTGAAGGATAACCCAGATTAGAACAATCAAAACCCCAATCGCAACAAGCAGGGTTTGCAAAAAATCCTGGAGTAAAGTGTCAATAAGCTGCTTGGTTAAGAGTGTTCCAAAGGCGATATAGCTTACAATAAGCGAGACCGAGAAAGTCAGATAGATAATGGTTGAAATCGCCCAGAATTGTATCATTCCCATTTTTGCAAAGGGATTATGTTCGCCCGCGGCCTTATCTAGATATTGCATATTTGACCACCCGTGAAACATAGGGGCGACCAAATCATCAAAACCAGCGCATTTTTCGGAAAATCAGGACCTGTAACCCAACTACAAGCGCCAGCATGCCGCAGAAAACCGCGAACGCCTGTGGGTTTTCAGCGCCCGGAATGCCGCCAATGTTGATGCCTAAAAGCCCCGTTAAAAACCCAAGTGGTAGGAAGATTGCCGCGACAACTGACAATGCGTACATGTTTTTATTCAGTCTTTCAGTCAGAATATTCGTAACCTCATCACTGATCACCTGCGATCGTTCCCGAACCGAATCCAGCTCTTCAACAAAGCGGGTGATATTGTCATGCGCCTCAATCATATGGTGATGGTTGTGATCAGCAAACCAATAAATTTTTGCCTCAAGCAAATGCGTGATCAAATCACGTTGGGGTGCCATATAGCGTTTAAAAATAATCGCCTTTTTCCGGACTGATACGATTTGCTCGCGAAGCGCATTAGCACTGCCATCAAGCACATCTTCTTCGATATCATCCATTTCTTCGCCAAGGCTGATAACCGCTGGTGCCATTCGCGCAAAAAGCAGACCAATCAGCATGGTGATAAAGCCTGCACAATCAACTGGCCCAAGCCCTGCCTCGATATTGGCAGCCAAATCACCAACCGCTTTTAATTTCCGCCTTTGAAGCGAAACAATGCGATGCGGGTCAATCCATAGCCGAATAGAAACCATGTCTTCAGGACTGGCATTTTCATTCAGATTCACCCCGCGCAGGATTAACAAAATGCCCTCGCCGACCGGCAAAATACGCGGCCGCGTTTCATCAGCAAGTAAAGCATTCACAACAAAATCATCTAAATAGCCAACTTCGCGACGAAGCCAAGCCTCTGTATCAGGATGATCGGCATTCAGATGCGCCCAAGCAAGCTGGTCATCTTTCAAAAGACGTGAAATAGCGCCGTCATGCAGGGCAGCGCCGCCACCCGAACCATCTAATGCATAGGATAATAAAACAGGATCACTCACCACTGCTCCTCGATGCTAATAATGGCAATGAATTAGTGCATCATACGCGCGTTGCTGGCCACGATTCAAACGAATTCACCTGCTACGTTCAACGTAACTAACGTGATATAAGGTTTGTCCCAAGCGGTGCTGCAGCATTCAAAAAAACAGTTTCAAAATTTGCCAGGCCCGTAAAAGCAACAACGTCATGGGGCAAGTCTGCTTTGGTGATAGAAGGGCTTACTGTCATTTGCGCGGCTCCACAAGCGATCGTCAAAAACCCCCAAATCAGTTTTTGAGCCGCCGCAGGCGTAATAGAAAATTGCTGGCACACCAATCCTGAAAGCCGTTTTACCCTCCGCGCCATGCCACGTTTACTTTTGATGTAGACCTCGCGGTCAAGCTGCGGTTCAAGCAATGCATTGGCAAATCCAGTCAATTGCAGGAACAAAGGATCATCGGCGTAATGCTTCGCAAAATCACGGCAAAATCCGTCAAAACCGGTAAATTTGGGCTGATGAACAGCGAAACGGTCAATCCAACGATCAAACAACCGGCCATAAACCGCAAGAACAAGTGACTCACGGCTGGTGAAATATAGATAGAGCGTTCCTTTTGCCAGCCCTGCCGCTATTGCAACCCCCTGCATTGTCATGGAGTCATAGCCAGATTGCCGAAGCAATATTTCAGTCGCCGTCAAAATAGAGTCTTCGCGCTCTAGTTTTGCTGTCTCCGACCTGGCACGCTGCATGGGTTCTATCCCCACCTTCACATTTTAATTGACTACCGGTCATCATATTCATGCTTGATTGGGAAGCCAAGGGCAAAGACGACTTGAAAAAGGTTAGGAAGACACATTTTGAAAAAGCTGCCGCAACATCTGATCCAATTGCTCAGCATCCTGCCACGTAAAAAAGTGTGGCTGATCTGAATCAATGTCTAGAACGCCAAGCAAATGGCCGCTTTGGTTAAAACAGGGAATTACCAATTCAGATTTTGTACTAATCGAACAGGCGATATGCCCCTCAAAACCATCAACATCATCAACAAGCTGGATTGTTTTATACCGCGCTGCCGCACCGCAAACCCCTTGATCAAATGGGATAACAAGGCAACCATGCCCACCCTGATAGGGGCCAATCTTCAATAAATTAGGGGCAACTACACGGTAAAAACCAACCCAGTCAAATCCTTCAACCGCTTGAAACAATTCAGCCGAGACAGTTGCCATGATAGCAATCAAATCATCTTCATCCTCACAAAGCGCATATATACGCGCCATTAAGTCAGCTGGAACGCTTGAACATTTTTCTTCCATGACGTTCTTTCGCTCTGCTTGGAATTAGATTACCTCGTGAAAAGCAGCAAAAGCCAATGGGCACGAGCCTTATAGGAGGTCCACAGCTTAATAATCACTCTTTCCGAATAAGGTTAGCATGAAACCAAATTCTTGTTATTCAATTTTGAAGAGATTTAGCAGGGAGGCTCTGAAGTTTTTGGGGAATGTTTTCAGCAACACCCTAGCTGCTTTAATAACGAAGAGCCACCCCAAACCACCTTTATTCATAAAGTTCAAAAAGTAGGTAAATATTTGTGTGACAAAGTCGTTGGTAGATTTGAACAGATATAGCAGGAAATGGTTCAGTGCCGTGCTAAAAAGAATCTTCACATTGACCGCAATCGCAACAATTAGCTTAATGACAGCAGGTTGCCAATTGTTGATTGACAATAGGCAAACCGGCAAAGCATCGGTTGTCGTTGTTCCAACTGATGAGTGGGACAAAATTCGTGGGCAACAAATGCGAACAGATATTGCTCGCGATATGGCTAAAGACATGGCTACTAGCATTGTCGATGAATTACTCACCAAGCAAGCCGCTATTGGGGCTACCACATCGGCAGAAGACATTATTGCACCCGTAAATCGGCCATCCCCCATAGCGGTTGACGGGTCACAAACTATTCAATTCAGCAACCGTACGAACAGCCAATTGGCTGGATGCAGCAGCATCGGGATTATCGAAGTGCGTCATATCGGCACAATGGACAATGCTTTGATCATTCTGAAAAACGAAGCCTATCGGCTGAACACAAATATTCTTGTTCCGCTGACGATAAACCAAGCCGATGCTGACCATACAGCATCGCCGAACATCAAAATTGAAGCACGGATGATGAAATGTCCGTTGAAACTGGCGCGAGGAAACTAAATCATGGGCGAAATCATTCAATTCAATCAGCGCCGCGCTGAACCGAAAATAGTTAGTAATGATGTGTTGGTGTTATCAAAAAAAGATGTCGACACGGTTGAACATATCCGTGATTCAATTGAAAAAGCGCTTGAAGAATTGGCCGAAGCGGAAAATATGCCATTAACCGTAGCAATGGCTGCCGGTCGCTACGCCGCAATGCGCATGTTTCAGCTTCAAGGCCGCGCCGAAACAATGGCATTCATGGATCAATGTATTGTAACCGCCGAACTTTGTGATGATTTAATGAAGCATCTAGATGAAGATGCATAATTAATTAGCCAATGACAGAGATTTAAATCTAGTCTGATTTTACGTTTACGCGGCTAATTGATCCTATCACTTCGGCGCCCAAATCAATTGACAATGCATTTGCCTGAACCTCACCCTCAACAATGCCGGTGGAGGTGACGGTCAAGCTTTCACATACCAGGTTACCTTTGAAATAACCGTTAATAACCACCGTTTGTGTATTGATGGCGCCCGTTACTTTGCCTTGTTCTAGGATGATTACGTCGGGCGCAGTGATGTCACCGTTGAATTGGCCATCAATCACAACGGGATGATTGCCACCGTCAAGTGATCCCTCCATAATCAAGTCACCCAGGATATAGGTTGTATCTTCGTGCAGGTTAGTCATCTGCTCATGTGATTTCGCCAACATGGGTCATACACCTTTTTTAGAGGATGATGGCACCGTGCCAGTTTTTGCCTTGTTTGACGCGTCAGGCAATGGCACATCCGAATTGCCAGAATTACTTTGCTCGGGGTCACCAGCTTTTGCTCTCCAGTTATGAACAATATGGCAATTTAGCGCTGCGCCTCGATCCATCTGTAATGTTTCATAATGTAATTTGCCAGAAATTGAGGCTGTTGCCGTGGCCCATACGCTTCCAGCTTGCATCTTGCCTTCATAAAGGCCAGACACCACAACAAGGTCAGCGCGGATTGCGCCATCAAAACGTCCGGCTTCACCAATGGTTACTTTTTCCGAAATTAAATCGGCATTCACTTTGCCATGAACTTCAACGACACGCGCATTAGCAATCTTACCGGTAAAGGTCGCACTGGCACCAATGACTGTTTTGCTTCCAAGCTTATCCATTTGTTACTGGTTCCTTGATGAATTTTGCATCAACATATGCGCCATTATCAATCGCAATGCCATGACAGTTTAATTGCCCTTCAAAATGGGCTGTTGCAGATAAATACACCTCATCAGCAACAATAACCCCATGAACCCTACCGTCAATCGTTACGTTTTGCGCGGTCACGTCGCCACTAACAATCGCCGTAGATGCTATGTGAAGTTCGCCGGCCTTGATATCGCCGTCAAGCTGACCTGCCATGACAAGCGGTTCAGACACAGTAATGGTGCCCCTGATTCGCACATCTACATTAATCTGCGAATGATTTGGCGATAACATTGGGCTAGCACTATTTTTACCAATCATATCATGCCTTTGATTCTAATGAACTTTTTTTCAATTAGCATTGCTTTTGCCTTTTAAATCATCAAAAGCTCTGATTTAAGGTACCATTTACTTGTCAGTTGCCGTTGAAAAAACATCGATGGCACGTCGTTTGCTTAAAAGACAAGCGACACAAAAATAGAAACGACATTTTTACCAAATTCTTAATGCAGTTAGAGCAAATTATGACTGATGAAGTTGTCGATATTCGAAAAAGAATTGAAGAAATGCGAAATGAAGTTTCAGCAGCTATTATCTCGCGCCAAGAGCTAAAAGACACAACTTACACTGCTGGACACAATGCAGATATTTCACTTAGCACACAGACATTTGAGCCGGCGATCAGATCGTCAAATAATAGCAACAAGGAAATGAAAGCCGGCGCCACATCACTATCTGTCGATGGAGTGGTTTCGGATAACATGATTAATGTTCATAAAGGCGTCGAAACCGCCATAAAAATGCCCACGTTTCAATTGAATGTCCGCAATCAAATCTCTAGCAATCTTTTATTGGCAGTGATCGGGATCCAACTTTTGACGAACATTCTCCTGATTTTAATGGTCTGGATGAAGTTAGGCTAGTGGTTGCATGACTGATAGAGGCAAAAAAGCAGTCACATCAGGCTTTGTTAAAGTTTTACGGGCTTTTGGACTCGCTGGTCTCTATGCGCACTTTGCGCCTGAAGTGCGGCACAGCATCCAGAGCGATATGCCAACCGTCACAATCAACAGAATTTGGTTTCTTCGCGAAAACCGATTTTTGATCTTTACCCGCGGAGGCCCCATTGAAGTGAGCCTGAAACCATCGCTCGTTTTAACTGCTATCCTAATTTGCATGGTTGGCGTGGTTACCATTTTCTATTCGGCAATAAATGCGAGCTATAGCGCCATTGGAGTGATGCGCGAAGAAACGATCAAAACCGCAGGGGCCAGCACAAACCCAAAAAATGGTGCCTCTATCAGTGAATATACTGGTGCAGGTGCCGACTTTAAATGGCTTGATTACCACCCAACCACTCTTGATGATTTGCATCCGCCAGTGATCGCAGGGAAAACAGCGCAATCGCCGCGCCTGATCATTGGCCCAGCCAGAGCCCAGCCTGCGGTATCCGCGCCACAAACACCACAGATTTCGCAACTACATCCAGACGTTAAAATGACCACAGATGATAACATGCCCATGATTATCCAAGGCGGCAAACGCGTTACCCTTGCCAATGAAACCACACTGAGCAAACCGCAATTATTTAGCGTTGCGGCAAGCAAGCCAAACAGCATGCAAGTCAATCAACTGTCATCAACTGAGATTTCGCCAATTGATGCGCCCGAAAATACTAACGTCACAACGTTTGAAGAAATGGGCCGAGAGCCGATGAATAGTGAGCCTTCAAAAGGTGAACCGGTCATCGCTGAACAAATAATGGCTGAAAACACGCTTAGCCAAGAGAGTTTTGCCAATCAGGCAAATGCCGAAGAGATTATCATCAAACAAAATCCGGCAACAGCTTCATCAAATATCTCAATCGGCACAACCTCAAAACCAACTGGCATTGCTACCGACGCGCAAGAATTCACCATTGCCCTTCTGCCAAACTTTGCACCTGCCCCAAAAGACAAAAAAATATTACAAGCACAGCCAAACAAAAGTGATGGCAATTTGATTGACAATGCGCGCCTCGCTACACCACCGCTGATAACGCCCAAAGCCGCCACACCTGATCAGTTCGCTGCCACTACTGTATTACCAAGCCCGCCCAAGATGCCAGAATCAGATGGATTGCAAACCGGCTTTTTTACACAACGTCAAGGTCCAGTTTTACCGCTAATAACTGATGCGGCAAGAACCAAAAAAATGCTTTTAGCATTAGAACAGGAAATCGAATATATCCGGTCAACCGTCGTCGACCTTGGCATTTCTGTTGAGGCCCTACCAAGCGAAATTGAGGTTGCCACCGCCCCAAAGAATGACAACTTCAAAAACATAATGATCAATCTTGCTGAACATCGAGCCGCACTTCGTAAGATTCCATTCAAACCACCAATGCTCTATTTCTATATCTCAAGCGATTACGGTAATCGGAAACATCCGAAAACCGGCAAGACATCATTCCATCATGGCGTTGATCTGGCGGGTACTTGGCAAGAAAATGTGCGTGTAACCGCCCCAGGGACAGTGATTTATGCTGGTACCGAAGGATCATTTGGCAAGGTTGTACGGGTAAAGCATGATTTTGGCATTATCACGACCTATGCCCACCTGGCTCGCATCACCGTCAAGCTTGGTGATTATATCGGTGAAAATCATGTTATCGGAAAAATGGGCAATACCGGAAGGTCAGCAGGCGCTCATCTACATTATGAAATACGCATTAATAACAAATCAATCGATCCGGTAAAGTTCATGACTGTCGGCCGCGAAATCAGCGTTGCTGGAGAATTGCGGCAATCCAGCCTTATAGAATAGCGCTCGAAAGCAACTTAATTCCTCTTTTTCGACGTATCAATGGCGATCTATGGCATGCGAAATGCATTACCCTAGAAAGAGCCGACACTGTCAAACATTTGTGGTGAATGATACCAAGAGGAGAGCCGGGATGAGCCGTCAGACAAAACCAGTTTTTACCATTGAGGCCGAAACTGCATTTGGCCAACAGGCAGGCGTTGAAGCAAAAGACCTTGGCATTGAATTTGTTCATTTTGACCAAGACGACAAGCCCGAAAGCCAGCATGTCGTTCCACTTGGTAGTTTTATGAGCGACCAGCCCCTGACTAGTGAGGAATATTTTATCACACGGTCTTTAGTAGCTGCGCAGGCAATAAAATAATCGTACCCATTGCCTATGGAAATTTTCTACCAAGTGATGCCTGCTGCTAGTTGAGTGGGATCGCCATGCGATAAAAGAGCCAACCTAAAACCTTGTATCATTCAAGCGAGGGAGTGAGGCGGGCGCGGCCAGCATTCGGCTAACGTATATTGCTAAGGCGTGCTTGCATACGACGTTGTGACGATGATGGGATATTCATCATCTCGCGATATTTAGCGACGGTGCGGCGGGCGAGATCAATACCCTCATCAGCGATCATTTTACAAATTGCCTCATCACTTAGCGGCTTTCCAGGTGTTTCCTGACCAATCAATCGTTTTACCATATTACGAACAGCTGCAGCCGAGGCATCACCCGTTGGCGCGCTTGATGCAATATTGACACTGAAAAAAGATTTTAAGGGCATGCCGCCACGTGGTGTTGAAATTAACAGCCCAGTTGTCACGCGACTAACAGTACTCTCGTGCATTCCCACCGCGTTCGCTACATCGCGAAGGGATAGAGGCCTAAGATAGTCCAATCCTTTTTCCAAAAAATCAGTTTGCTGACGAATAATTTCAGCACTGATTTTCAATGTTGTTGAATTGCGCTGTTCTACAGCTCGCTTTAGCCAACGCGCATTATTAAGAGCATCTGCCGAATAATTTTGCGCCTCATCATCCATCTTTTTGGCAGTGACCATCTCGGCATATTCTTCATTAATTACAATCCCAGGAAGCGTTGACCGATTAAGTTCGACCACCCAGCCATCCGAGCGCCGTTTTACAATCACATCGGGACTAGGCATTTCAAGATGGTCAATCCCAAGGAACTCGCCCGGCTTTGGATTTAATGTGCGGATAATCGTGAGCATTTCCATGACATCGTCAGAAGTGCACTTAATGAGACGCGCAAGACGTTTCACTTCACCTCGGGCAAGCAGATCAAGATTTTCCAATAAAATAGAAAATGCATCGGTCATGACACCGAGCTCGATCAGTTGCAAGCGTATGCAATCTTCAAGATCGCGCGCAAACAAGCCTGTTGGCTCAAAAGTTTGCAGAATGCTCAATACACCTTCTGCTTCAGCAAGACTGCAACCACTGGCATCGGCAACATCCTTTACTGGCATGCCAAGCCAGCCACTTGGCTCAAGTGCATTAACAAAATGTCCTGCAATCAAGCGCTGTTTTGGGTTGTCCATTGCCAGGTTTAACTGACGAAAAAGGCCGGGGTAGAACCCTTCTTTTGAAGACACATTGCTGATGGCATCATAGTCACCCTCAAAAGGCGCATTTGCTGCATTGTTTCGCGGCGTATCGACAATTGATTGGTCAAAACGGTTTTCAAAGTCACTATGTTCGGTCGGGTCTTCGGCTAGCGCTGCACTCTCTTTCAAATCAGCAAGGTTCGTTAAATCGGCGGCTGGAGAGGGGTCAGGACTCTCACCGGTCAACGATTGACTTGAGTCAACAATTTCATCAATTTCCAAAAATGGGTTCTCATCCACCTGCTCTTGCAAATGTTGGCTCAATTCTAGATTAGACAATTGCAGTAATTTGATGGCTTGCTGCAATTGCGGCGTCATTACCAAAGACTGTTTTTGTTTTAGTTTTACTGACTGAGAAAGTTGCATCATCCCGTCCTCCTGAAAAAACTTTGAGGTTACGGCATGCAATTTGCAAAACATCTATTTGACGAACGGTTTTGTCAAGAAAACGACATATAATCATATGAATTTCAATTAGTTATGATTTTGGCAGGATTTTTGCTTTTTCCCCATGTCAGAATTCAGACAATCAAAACCGATCTAATCAGAAGTTGAAATAAGTCGCTACTTGATCTAATTTTGTTACATCAATTTAATACAAGTCTTGATTTAACAAATTTTTACCCGAGACTAAAATGATTTACACTAAAACCAACCCAAGCGCTGGGCCATGTCATCGTTGTAGGATTATCCGATCTTATATAATGTTTACCCTAATGCTTGTGATTTTAGCTGTGGTTGCTGGCGACAAATTTAGTCACATAAACTTTTTAACTCCATCCTGGTTTGCAACAGCGATAGTTGGGTTTGGCTGCGTAAGCTTTTTAGTAAAACTGATTTCCTGGAAATTTTTTAATAAAATCATTTAGCGGTCGCGAACAAGGCGAACCAAGATCTCCTGATAAGGGAAAAAGCGTCCGTAAGTGAAGCCAGTCATAAAATTAACTGACCAAATATGCCTTGATGCAAAGCTATTCACCTCACCGGTCCAATACGGCTCACCATAAGTATTAGGGAAGGTGTCTAATTCTATCTTTACTGGGGAACAATCATCACAGACAAGCCCTTCCAGTTCAGTTCGTGTCGGCAAACGCCAGCCTGCTCCCAATTGCTCATTAGCGATGCTAATCGCCCTCGCCGCATCATCTTGACTCAGTTTAAGAGCCTTTCCTTTGCAATCATCACCATCCCAAACCTGACCAACTGAGCAGCGCATCCATTCGACATTGTTTTGCAGATCTGTGACAAGGTGGTCTCGTGCCATGAATTTGCCAGATTTAACAATTACCGCATTGTCAGCGCTACTTAGTGATGATGAGCTTTGCGCGAATGCAGCATTTGCAATGACTTGAATTATGACAAGCACAGCCAGAAAAAAACACCAGGTTGTCTTTTGAAAACATGCAAAAAATCGCATTAGCTTTATTTTATCCCCACTAGCTTAAATTTGTATAGAAGTGATCGATGATACAAAGCATAGATTGCGCCAATTTAGATTTAAAAACCATAATTTCTGATATTTTTTGTTTTTCCTATAAAAATCATGGGTCATAGTTGGGTTGGTATTGTTTTTGCTTAGTTGAAAACATCAAAGTCAAAGATAACGGCAGGAAAAGAGTAGTTATACAATGGATTTAGCATCCCTCATTGGATTTATAGGCGCCATCGGTATGATTCTCGGAGCGATGATCTCCGGTGGCGGTGTTGGCCCATTCATTGACACCCCATCTCTTTTGATTGTGATAGGCGGCACCTTTTTTTCAGTTATGTACACATGCCCGCTGCCAGTTTTTCTTGGAAGTTTTGCGGCAATGGCAAAAGCGTTTCTTCCACCAGTTAAAAAGATGGATGAATTGGTTGAGCGCATGGCAGAGCTTGCAGCGATAGCACGTAAAGATGGAATGATGGCGTTAGAGGGACAGGACGTGCCAGATAAATTTTTCCAAAAAGGCCTACAAATGTTGATAGATGGCGCAGACGAGACAAAGCTTGTAACCCAACTGAATGGGGAGATAAAAGCAATGAGATCTCGGCACGAAGCCAACCAAAATGTTGTTAAGGGATGGATTGATATTGGCCCAGCTATGGGAATGATTGGTACATTGAT
>Ga0255771_1003453_pt1 | contig 14966 bp, 14 predicted proteins | sample 011ome_19_FD_179969 | JGI IMG/M metagenome (GOLD analysis project Ga0255771, IMG submission 179969) | Coastal salt marsh microbial communities from the Groves Creek Marsh, Skidaway Island, Georgia - 011510BT metaG (version 2) | ecosystem: Environmental > Aquatic > Marine > Intertidal zone > Salt...
GTCGTTTCGTCGCTTCCTTTTCTCCTAGCGGACCCTCATCCATGCGCATTTCCAGCAAGAATCGGTAGGCAGCCCCTACGTCGCGGCCCGGCGGGATGCCCAAAATGGCCATGATGTGTTCGCCATCCAGGTCGGGTCGCATCGCATCGAGCTGCTCTTGTTCTTGGAGCTCGGCGATGCGCTGTTCCAAATCGTCGTAGGCAAAGGCCAGGCGGTCGGCCTTCTGTTGGTTTCTCGTGGTCACATCCGCCCGAGTGAGGATGTGCAGTAGTTCCAGCTCATCCCCCGCGTCTCGGACATAACGGCGAACTGCCGAATCGCTCCAACCCTGGTCGGCGTAGCCGAAGAATCGCAGGTGCAGTTCAATCAGTCGCGCCACCCGATCGACCGTGTTGTTGTCAAAACGCAGGGCTTTGAGCCGCTTTTTCGCCATTTTGGCGCCCACCACATCGTGGTGGTGGAAGGTCACTTGGCCACCCTCGAACTTCTTTGTCACCGGCTTACCAATGTCGTGCAACAACGCGGCGAGACGGTTGACCAGGTTCGGGGGCTCACCCGGGTGACGGCTCTTTTCCAGGTCAATCGCTTGATCCAGCACGGTCAAGCTGTGCTGATAGACGTCTTTGTGGCGGCGGTGTTCGTCACGCTCTTCGCGCAGCAGTGCGAGTTCAGGCAGTACGTGGGCCGCGAGTCCCGAATCCACCAATACTTCGAGGCCGGCACGCGGTGAATCGGTGAGTAAAAGTTTGGAGAGTTCGTCGCGCACCCTCTCTGCAGAAATCGTGGTGATTTTTTCCGCCATGTCCGCGAGGGCCGCCGCGGTCGGAACATCCAGCGTCGCGCCTAGCTGCGACACAAAGCGGCACGCCCGCAACATTCGCAATGGATCGTCAGAAAATGACACTTCGGGCGCCGAAGGAGTGCGCAGCCGCCTCGCGAGCAGGTCATCCAGGCCGCCATAAGGGTCGACCAACACCGCACCGGGAACCCGCAGGGCCATTGCGTTCACCGTAAAGTCGCGGCGCACCAGGTCGTCATCGAGGTTGGTACCAAATTCGACCGTGGGTTTGCGGGTTTTGCCGTCGTAACTGTCCGCACGATAGGTCGTGATTTCTACCGTGGCATCGCCAAGCTTCGCCGCAATCGTGCCAAACTCACGACCCACATCCCACACCGCATCGGCGATAGGGCGGACCAATTGCTCGATTTGGTCGGGTGTCGCGCTCGTGGTGAAGTCGAGGTCGTTGACGGCGCGACCTAAGAACGCGTCGCGGACCGGACCCCCCACTAATGCGAGTTCGTATCCGGCAGCAGCGAATGCCTCTGCGAGGGTTGACACCGGCGGTCGACCCACCACACCCTGCAGGGTGTCAATGGCTTCGGCAACGCGTGTCATCGTCTTCAGAGTCTAGAGTGGGAGAGTGCCAGGAAACGGGATGGGGCTTGGCGTCGCATGCAAGTAATGAGGCTGAATCACCGGGCATGGGTGGCCACGGGGCGGCTTCTTCTCGCCGCCTTTCTCGCTGTTCCAGCGCTGACACTCCCGGGATTTCTCGGCAGCCCCGCACACGCTACCGACACCGCTACTTCCAGCGGGGCGATTGACCTATTCGTTCAAGGCGGCTCGGTTCTCACCCCAGGCCAAACTGCCACTGTTCGCGTGACGCTCAGAGCTCTGGAGGCCTCGCCCATTCCCGAACGGGCCGTGCGCCTATCAATCACCGAAGAACCCCTCACCACCGAAACAGCTCTGCGCCGATTCCTCGACCGCGAAGCGGAGCCGGTGATGACGATCATCAACGAGGTGGCGAGCCCCGCGGTGTTAGAGCTGGAGGCGTCCGATGTTCGCATCCCTGTCGTCGCGCCCGGCTCGCCCGAGGACACCACGCTGGTCCCACAGGTCTACGGTCTACAAGCCGACCTCATGGATTCTCTTGGATCGGAGAACCCTACGTCCCTGGTGACCCACCGACAGCTACTGATTGTGGTACCCGACGGCCTTGACATCCAGCCCACCCCGGTAGCCCCGATTGTGACGGTAAGCGTTCCCGCAACAGGGGGCCAACCGCTGAGTCGAGATGAGCTCGAGGCGTACACCATTGCGGGGGGAAGTCTCGACCAAGTGGCAGGCATCCTGCGCCGCCACCCCGCCACCATCGCGGTTGACAGCCGAATCACTCTGTCGATTCAGGCGCTCGCCGAGGACGCGCCAGAAAGCGCTGAGGCCTGGGCTGGGGATTTAGAAAACCTCGGCTTCGCGCGCATCGCTCTTCCCTGGGCCGATACCGACCCCCTTGCGGCACTAGAAATTGACTCTCTGCTCTACGCCCGACTGGGTCAGTATCCCTGGCTGCACTCCCCCCACATCACGAGCGAACAGTTGGAGCTTCTCGCCCAACGCTCAGCCGATGCGGTCTTGGTGTCCAGTTCTGTGGTCACGAGCGATCGCACGGTGGTGCGATACGGCCAAACCACCATGATTCGAGTGGACGAAGAAATCTCGGATGAGGTGCGCTCCGCCGTTATTGCCGCGACGGAAGAGGAAACCGAAGCGGCACTTCAGCGCGTTCAGGGCTTGGTGGCGAAACGGGCGTTTAGCCAAACCGGTGAAGTGCTCGTGGTGGACACAGGTCGTTTGCCGACCACGGCCATTGCGCTACGGCTCGAGGATGTGTTGACCCGACTCGAGGCGGTGAGTTACTCGTCCATCGTGGCCGTCCCATTGAGTCAAGAGCCCAACGAGTTGGCTCTACAAATCAACGAATCGCTGCCTGATCGAACCTGGAAGACCTTTGTCGACAGTGTGTTTGAGCTGTGGAACTCGGATGTTCGCTATTCGATCATTTCGAGCAACCCCGAACGCGCCATCGTCGAGCGATGGAACCGCTATTTGGCCCTGTTTTCTTCTGCCTGGAGAGACAATCCACAGGGTCGCGCGAGCGAATTTGAACGCGCCCGCATCGACTCAGAACTCTTCCAACAATCAGTGTTTATTGAACAGGGAAGTTCCATTACGGTGCTCGCGGATAGAACCGAGCTTCCGGTGACAATCAGAAACACTCTGCCCACTGACGTGCACGTGGAACTGGTCGTGCAGCCCACTCGAGGGTTGTTGCGGGTTGAGCAAACTCGCATTGACGTGCAAGTCCCCGCGAATTCTTTCCAACGAGTGGGTGTGCCGGTGAGGTCACTTGCCAACGGGGTAGCCCCGGTCGAGATTTCACTCAATAACGCCCTTGGTGAGCAAGTCGGCGAGGCAATCAGCATTCAAGTCACGGTGCGCGCCGGATGGGAGAGCGTCATCACTATCGGGCTAGCAGCGGTCGTGGGCTTGATCTTCGCCTTTGGTATCTACCGCGCGATTCAACGACGCGTGCGTTCGGGCCACGAGGACGACGATGAGTAAAACGGTCGAAACCGGTGGAATCGGTCGCGCCGGAGCCCTCATGGCCAGTGGCACCATCGTGTCGAGATTGCTGGGTTTTGTCAGTGCAATCTTGCTCGCGCGAACCTTGGGCACCGTCGGTTCCGGGGCCGATGCCTTCGCCCTGGCCAATCAACTTCCCAACAACATCTACGCCCTCATCGCAGGTGGCGTGCTGACGGCCGTGTTGGTGCCACAAATTGTGCGGGCCAGTGCCGATGAGGACGGCGGTGCCGCCTACATCAACAAAATCGTCACCTTCGGATTCGTCATTTTTGTCTCCCTAGCGGCCCTCGCCACACTGCTCGCCCCCCTTCTTGTCCTGCTCTATGCGCAACAGGGTGGTGACGCCTCACGCGGTTTTTCGGCCGACGATGTGGCGTTAGCCACGGCGTTGGCTTATTGGTGCCTTCCTCAGGTCCTCTTTTACGCGCTCTACAGCCTCTTTGGCGAGGTACTCAACGCCCGAAAGGTGTTTGGTCCGTTCACCTGGGCCCCGGTGGTCAACAATCTGGTCTTCATTACGGGCCTCCTCATCTTCGGTGCCCTCTTCTCCAACCGAAACACCGCAAACGCGATCGAGTGGAACCCTTCGATGGTGTCGCTACTAGGTGGGGCTGCGACCGCGGGCATCGCCATTCAGGCACTAATTCTCTTGGTGTTTTGGCGTCGCGCCGGAATCCGCTACCGCCCTGACTTTCGCTGGCGCGGTGTCGGCCTAGCCGCCACCGGTCGAGCCGCGGGCTGGCTATTTGGAATGATTTTGGTCGCCCAAGTCGCCGGTGTTGTCCAAGCGAATGTGGCGACACTGGCGACCAGTGACGGAGAAGCCGGCCTCGCCATTCTGCGCTTCAGCTGGTTGCTCTTTATGGTGCCTCACTCCGTCATTACGGTGTCACTCGCCACCGCCTACTTCACTCGAATGTCAGCCCACGCGAGCGCTCAGGACAACGCATCGCTCATCGACGACGTCTCCACCTCGATTCGACGTATAGGGTCCATGATGATTCTTGCCTCAGCGGGACTTTTCGCCCTCGCGATTCCGTTTGCCAGGCTCTTTGGTGGCGAGGGCGATCAGGTAGAGGCGATGGCGGCTGTCGTGATGGCCTACGCCATCGGGCTCGTGCCGTTCAGTCTGGTCTTCGTGGTCCAGCGCGTCTATTACGCGGTGTCCGACACCCGCATGCCGTTCTTTTTTCAACTCGTCCACGCCACCGCGTTCATCTCGATTGCCGTCGTGGCAAGTAACCAACGCTCGGACGCCATCGCGTCAACGCTCGCACTCGGAGCGTCCATCGCGTCGATGGTGCAACTGGTGGTGGCGCTCGTGTTGCTGCGCCGTCGCCTCGGAGGGCTCCGATTGGGGGCGATGTCAGCCTCGCTCCTGTGGTGTCTCGCGGCGGCCCTACCGGCTGCGCTTTCCGGATGGGCGCTACTGCAGTGGTGGGGTGCCGGTAGCGCCACGGGGTTTGTTCGGGAATCCACACTGGGGGCTTTTCTGGGCCTGGCCGGAGGGGGCATCGTGATGACCGGTGTGTATATCGGTCTTCTTCTTCTGACCAAACACCGCGACGCCGCGGCCGTGCTCCGATCGGGCCTCCACCTTGTTCGGAGAGTGCTCACCTTCCGTTCATAGTCACTGCCTACACTGGTCATGCGTTATTCGCCTTCGATGTGAAGTGAGCAGCTTGTCTATGCACGAACTCGTGATTATTGGTTCTGGTCCCGCCGGATACACCGCAGCGATTTATGCCGCGCGGGCCAACCTCGCCCCGGTGGTGGTCGCGTCCTCAGTGGAGTTTGGTGGCGATCTGATGTTGACCACCGAGGTCGACAACTTTCCGGGATTTCCCGAGGGCATCATGGGCCCTGAGCTGATGATGAAAATGCAAGCTCAAGCCGAGCGCTTTGGCGCGACGATTCTCTATGACGACGCGACGAACCTCGAGCTCGACGGGCCGGTCAAAAAAATCACCCTCGGCAATGGCGATGTTTTGGAAGCAAAGGCGCTGATTTTTGCCACCGGTTCGGCTTATCGCAAGCTTGGCCTCGATGAAGAAGAGCGCTTGAGTGGCCATGGATTGAGCTGGTGTGCCACGTGTGATGGCGCGTTCTTCCGGGAGAAAACCGTTGCCGTGGTCGGTGGCGGTGACTCCGCGATGGAAGAGGCCACCTTCCTCACCCGTTTCGCGGACAAGGTCTACATCATTCACCGCTCCGACACTCTGCGCGCCTCGGCGGCAATGATTGACCGGGCCAAAGCCGATCCGAAGATTGAGTTCAAATACTTTGAAACCATCGGCCACATTTATGGCGACGAACAGGTCACCGGCGTAGGTCTGATCAACGCCCAGACCGGCGCAGAAACCACACTGGATCTCGATGGGTTATTCGTGGCAATCGGCTCGGACCCGCGAACTCATTTGATTCACGGCAAGCTAGATCTGACCAGCCAGGGAACGGTAAAGGTCGAGGGGCGAACCTCTCACACCTCTGTCCCGGGGGTGTTCGCAGCGGGTGACGTGATTGACCCGACCTATCGCCAAGCGGTCACCGCGGCGGGGTCTGGAACCGTCGCCGCGTTGGACGCCCAACACTATTTAGAGTCACTGTCCTAAACGGAAGCGAGGAAAATCAATGGGTGCACGAGATGTCAGCGATGCGACGTTCGCGGACGATGTTCTCTCAAGCGACAAGCCGATCATGGTCGACTTTTGGGCCGAATGGTGCGGCCCCTGCCGTGCCGTATCGCCAATTCTTGACCAGATTGCGACCGACCACGCGGACAAAATCGACATTGTGAAGCTCAACGTCGACCACAACCCCGAAACCGCGATGAAATACCAGATCACGTCGATTCCGACGATGAAGGTCTTCAAAGCCGGTGAAGTGGTCAAAACAGTGATTGGTGCGAAGCCGAAACCGGCCCTCGAGGCCGATTTGGCTGAATTCCTGGCCTAGAAGGCCCTACCCTAGGAAGACACTGTCCGTTGAACTAGGGGTGCCGGGTGGGTGAAACCAACACCCAGGGGATTATTCTTGACCCCTGGTTTGACCACTATGCGGAGCGTTCAAGTGGCTTGAGCGCCTCCGAAGTGCGCTCACTTTTTGCCGTTGCGAACCGCCCCGAAGTGGTATCTCTCGCGGGTGGTATGCCGTATGTTCGGGCGATTTCATCGGACCAAATCAAGAACACGATGGCTCGTGTGATTGATAACAGTGGCCCGGAAGCCCTGCAATACGGCCCAGGCCAAGGCCACCCGCTGCTCCGGGAACACATCACCCGCATCATGGCGCTCGAGGGCATAGCCGCTCGGCCAGATGACGTGGTGGTCACCACCGGATCACAGCACGGGTTGGACCTTGTCGCCCGCCTGTTCATCAACCCCGGTGACATTGTTCTTGCGGAATCCCCAAGCTATGTCGGAGCTCTCGGGGTCTTCCGGTCCTACCAAGCCGATGTCCGTCACGTCCCGATGGATGAAGAAGGAATCATTCCGTCGGCTCTCACCGACACAATCGAAGCCGCCCAGAGCGAGGGCCGGTCGATCAAGATGATTTATCTGATTCCCAATTTCCAAAACCCCGCCGGTGTGACCTTGAGCGCGGCTCGTCGCCTGGAAATCATCGACATCGCGGAATCAGCCGGCATTTTGATTGTCGAAGATAACCCCTACGGCCTGCTGTGGTTTGATCAACCCGCCCCGCCGGCCATGCGCGCCGCAGGGGACAAAGGAATCATCTATCTCGGGTCGTTCTCAAAAACTTTAGCCCCCGGCTTGCGCGTGGGATGGGTGGTTGCACCCCACGGTATTCGAGAAAAACTCATTTTAGCCAATGAAGCGGCGGTTCTTTCGCCGTCATCGTTTTCTCAACTGGTGGTGGCCGATTACCTCAGCCACAACGACTGGCAATCACAAATCACCGAGTTCCGCGAGCTCTACCGCGAGCGCCGAGACGCCATGGTCACCGCGCTCGCCCACGAACTCCCTGGCATCCACCACACCACTCCCGGGGGTGGCTTCTTCCTGTGGCTCACACTTCCCGATGGTTTGAATTCCAAGGAAATGTTGCCCCGCGCGGTCACCGAACTGGTGGCCTACACCCCGGGCACGGCCTTCTTCGCTGACTCCCGTGGTACCCAACACATGCGCCTCGCCTTCTGCTATCCCACTCCGGAGAGAATCGCCGAGGGCGTCTCGCGCCTGGCCAAAGTTATCCGCGAAGAGGTCGAACTGATCAACACCTTCGGCCCCACGTCCACCTCCACAGACCGCACCGAACACGTGGCGTCGCCGCCGCCAAACCTGGCCTAGGAGCCCCCGTGTCCCAAGCGCCCTCAGTCTTGGTCCTCTCCGGAGGCATCTCCCACGAGCGCGATATTTCGTTGCGCTCTGGTCGGCTGGTCGCCGACGACCTGGAGGCACACGGAGTGACCGTCACGCTTGCCGACCCCGACGCGACCCTGGTGGATCGCCTGCGGAGCGAGCGGCCCGACGTGGTGTGGCCCGTCCTTCACGGCGCAAGCGGAGAAGACGGGGCGCTGCGATCGCTCTTAGAAATGATGGGGATTCGCTATGTCGGTTCGCCTTCAGCGGCGACGCGCCTGGCGTGGGATAAACCCTCGGCGAAAACTTTGGTGGAGCGAGCAGGTGTCCACACCCCCGAATCAATCAGCCTCAGCCGTGATGCCTTCCGCGAGCTCGGGGCAGAAAGCGTTCTCGGTGTCGTCTCCGACACTCTGGGTTTCCCGGTCGTCGTCAAGCCCGCCCGTGGCGGATCAGCCCAAGGGGTGAGCTGGGTAAGCTCGACCGAAGAGCTCAGGCGAGCAATGGTTCACGCATTCACCTATTCGGATGATGCTCTGATTGAGCGACAAATCATCGGCACCGAAATCTGCGTGGGCATTATCGACACGGGTGATGGCCCCATCGCGCTGCCATCGGTCGAAATTGAGCCCGTGTCGGGGCACTACACCTTTGAAGCGCGTTACACCGCAGGCGAGACTCGATTTTTCTCTCCCGCTCGCCGCGACGAGGCCGAGCTCTCTCACGCTGCGTCCCAGGCACTCCTTGTTCACACCACGCTGGGTCTGCGAGACCTCTCACGAATCGATTTCATCGTCGACAAAACAGGAACTGCCTGGTTCCTCGAAGCAAGTGTGATGCCGGGGCTTACCGAAACCTCGACCGTGGCCCTGGCGCTTGACCAGGCAGGCTATGACGTGGGTGGGGTGTATCGGGCCCTCGCCGAGCAAGCCTATCGCCGCGGGGTTTAGCGGGACTCGTACCCGTCCATTCCCAATTCCCCCAGAATCCGGTTCAAGTCGGCGATAGTCGCGAAATCGATCGCAATCTGGCCTTTCGTGCGAGTTAGCGAGATTTTTACCCGGGTGTTCAGCCGATCGCCCAAGGCCTCGGCAATGTCATCCAGCTGGTCACGTCGACCACCTGCTTTGACACTGGAGCGCTTCTTCGCCGGCGCCGCCATTCCGGCGAGTTCCTCTGCTTGACGGACCGTGAGCGACTTTTTCACAATCTCCGTTGCGAGTGCGCGCTGTCGCTCAGCCGACTCCGCGCCGAGGAGTGCGCGGGCGTGGCCCGAGCTCAGCACCCCCGAGGCCACCATCGCCTGGACATCCTCTGGCAGTTTGAGCAGGCGCAGCGTGTTGGTCACTTGCGGTCGCGAGCGACCCAGTCGGTCTGCAAGCTGCTGTTGGGTGATTCCGAAGTCGCTCAGGAGTTGTTGATAGGCGGATGCTTCTTCTAATGCGTTCAAATTGGCCCGATGCAGGTTTTCCAACAGGGCGTCACGCAGCATTTGGTCATCGCCTGTTTCGCGCACGACCGCGGGAATGGTGCGCAGGCCCGCGGCGGTGGCGGCGCGCAAGCGCCGCTCCCCCATCACCAACTCAAATGGTGCATCCATCACCCCGCCACCGGTGCGGGGGCGCACCACGATGGGCTGAAATACCCCAAATTCCTTGATGGAGTGGGTCAATTCGTCGAGTTCCTCCTGACGGAACTCTCGACGGGGCTGTTGAGGATTCGGGGTGATTTGATCGAGTGGAATGTCTCTCAGCGCCACACCGGGAATCGCGCTCAGGTCACTCGAGTCACTATTTCCAAAGAAGACATCGACGGCGCGCTCGGAATCCGGCGCCGAGGTGGGAATAAGCGCGCCAATGCCCTTACCCAAACCGCTTCGTTTTGTTGCCATTAGGCCCCCGATTCTCGTTGAGCAAACTCTAATGCGGCTTCCGCGTAGCTGAGCGCTCCTGGCGAGCTCATGTCGTATTCGATAACAGATTGGCCATAACTGGGAGCTTCGCTGATCCGAACAGAACGAGGAATGATGCTGCGCAGAACCTGCTTGGGAAAGTGGGTCCGCACATCCTCGGCCACCTGGTGAGCAAGGTTTGTTCGAGCATCAAACATGGTGAGCGCGATGGTGCTCACCGCCAGGGTGGGGTTCAAATGCGAGGTAATGCGCTCAATCGTGCCGAACAGCTGGCTGAGCCCTTCGAGTGCGTAGTACTCGCACTGAATCGGGATCAGCACTTCATTGGCCGCCACAAACGCGTTGATGGTCAGGATTCCGAGCGATGGCGGGGTGTCGATGAAAATGTAGTGAAAAGGCTCATGTTGATGCGCTGTCTGAAGCTCCGAAATAGCCTCTCTCAGCCGATATTCGCGGCTTTCAGCAGACACGAGTTCGATTTCCGCTCCCGCCAGGTTGATGGTCGCCGGCACACACCACAGGGTTTCTGCCCCGGGGCTGCGCTGAATCACCTGAGATAGCGCGCGATCCCCCACGACCGCTTCATAGGTACCGGGAATATCGGCGTGGTGCTCGACTCCGAGCGCGGTAGACGCGTTTCCTTGCGGGTCAAGGTCAATAACGGCAACTTTCGCGCCGTGGCGGGCCAAGGCCGCCGCCATGTTCACCGCGGTAGTGGTTTTTCCCACCCCGCCCTTTTGATTTGCCACCGTAATGATGCGCGTGCGATTGGGAAGAGGCCAGACCGCGGAATTGAGGGCCTCTCGACGCTTCCGGGCGGACTCTAATTCGTCTGCCAAAGGGGTGTGGCCCAGAGAACCCGTCATCACACTCCCGTCGGATGTTTCACGTGAAACATTGCGCCTATTTGGCGCCGGACACCAGAGTAGCCCGAAAGACTCTGGTCTCTTCGGTATTCCACTCCGGGCCAACGACGACCACATCGACCTGGGAAAAAATCTCTGGGCGCAGCAGCGCTCGCGCCGCAGCGACCTCGTCGGTCACTTTTTGGCCTTTTAAGAACACCATTTGCCCGCCCGGTGCCACCAGAGGAAACGCCATGGGGATGAGTTTCTTCAATGCACTTACTGCGCGCGCGGTCACCGAATCAAAGCGGCGGTCACGGGGGACATCCTCCGCCCGCGCCCGCAACACCTCCACATTGGTAAGACCCAGTCGAGCCGATTCGTCTCGCAACCACTGAGCCCGACGCTCCATTGGTTCAATCAGCGTGCACTGCACATCCGGGCGCATCAGCGCAATGACAAGACCCGGAAAACCCGCTCCCGAGCCAATATCGGCGAGTGTGCCTGCTGGCACGAGAGACGACAGCAGTGCGGAATTAATCAGGTGCCGCGTCCACAGCCGCTCAATTTCTCGGGGGCCGATCAACCCCAATTCCTCGCCGTGTTGCAAGAGGTCATCGTGAAACTGCCGGGCGAGAGGAAGTGAGTCGCCAAAGATGGCAGACGCCTCCGCCGGTTCGGATTCACTCGATGAATGTTTCACGTGAAACATTCCTTAGGAGGAGGCGGTTATCACCGTGTGGCGGTCAGCGCCCTCGCCCTGAGATTCCGACTGGTAGCCCTTGTCCGAGACCATGTCGTGAACGAGCTTGCGCTCGTAGCTGCTCATGGGTGGCAAAGCCGCCTGAGAGGCACCATCCTCGATACGGGCGATGGCGGCACTCACCAACTCTTCCAGCTCACCTTCCCGCTTTTCACGCGATCCCGCGATATCAAGAATCAACCTCGAGAACTCTCCGGTTTCTTGTTGCACGGCAAGGCGAGTGAGTTCCTGAAGTGCTTGAACGACGTCGGGCCTCGACAGCGGGACGAGGTCATCAGAGTCCTCACTTGAGATACTGAGGTAGGTGCGCTGGTTCTTGATCTCAATTTCGATATCGCCATCGAGGTCGGCGATATCAAGCAACTCTTCTAAGTAGTCCGCGGCGAGCTCGCCTTCGTCGGGGGTGTCCGTTGTGGTGTCAGCCATGACTATCCTTTCGGCCTCGCCGGAGTGCCCCCGGTCGCAGGTCCATTATTACCGGGCTTCTTCTTCGAGCCAGGGCCCTTCTTCTTGGCGCGCGACTTTCCAATCGGCTGTTGGCGCTGGGCCGGTTTAGGGGGCTCAGGAGCGTCATCCGCTACCTCATCCAGCGGCGGGAGACCCCGACGCTCGCGTTTTTTCGCGATGCGCTCTTCTCGCTCCTTCGCGGCCTGGCTTCCCGGAGTGGGGAGGTTGCGAATCACGAGGAACTGCTGACCCATGGTCCAGAAGTTCGAGACAAGCCAGTAGAACATGACGCCGAGCGGAAAAAAGACACCGGAGAAGAGGAAGACCAGCGGCAAGACGTAGAGGAGAATCCTCTGCTGCCGGTACATCGGGCTTTCCTTCATCTCGGCAGATTGGTTCTTCGCCATGATTTGAAGCTGCGTCACAAACTGCGATGCCGACATCAACACGACCATCACCGCAGCGATCACGGCGACCGCGATGGCCTGGTCAGGTGCCAAGCCCGCCTCACCGCCGAGCGCGGTCTGCATAGTCGCGCTCAAAGGAGCAAGCCCAAAGAGTTCGGCATTGGCGAATTGGACGGCGAGCTCTTCGGTCATATAGGAGACACCAGCGTTACCCAGACCGGCTTCGGAGAGCACTCGGAAAAGCCCGAAGAAGATGGGCATCTGCAACAAGAGCGGCAAGCAGGAGGAGAACGGGTTCGTCCCTGCCTTGGAATAGAGCGCCATGGTTTCGCGGGACATTGCCTCGCGGGAGAACTGGTCTTTCTTGCCCTTGTACTTATCCTGAATTTTCTTCAGGTCTGGAGCAATCTCCATCATCTTGCGCTGGCTCTTAATTTGACGCACAAAAACCGGAATCAGAGCAGCTCGCACCACCAACACCAACGCGGTGATTGCAAGCACCCAGCTCAGCCCCGAAGCACCTTCGAGCCCGAACATCTCAAAGAGTCGGTGGAAGCCCACGAGGATTGCTTCGATTACCCAGCGAATGGGCCACAAAATGGTGTCAATTACTCCCACGCGCTAAACCTCTTTCCTTAGGCGAACAAAACCCATCGGGGTGAGTTCGTAGTGGGGCTTCAATCCTTCTGGGGGATCATCAATCCCGCCACGCGTAAACGGATTACACCGCACTACCCGCCAAGCAGAAAGACCAATGCCCCTGAGTGCCCCATGATACTGAATTGCCCTCAGAGCGTAGAGCGAACAGCTGGGGTAATACCGGCAGACCTGTCCATAAAGGGGTGAGATGACTTTTCGGTAACCCAGCATGAAGGCAATCGCGACATTGCGGGGCAACAGCGCGACGGTCGCGGTTGCCCCACTCACGAGCGCGCAGCGTGCGCGAGCGCACGTTCAATAATTGAGGAAATATCATGAAAGCTGAGGCGGGAAGAATCCTCGCCGCAGCGGATCACGACGTCCCAGCCACTAAAGCGCTCAACGTGTGCCGCGCAGGCCGCGCGCACTCGGCGACGAACACGGTTTCGCACTACTGCGTTACCCACGGCTTTTGAGGTAATCACTCCACAGCGGAAGGTGTCTGACGAGGAGGGTGCAAGAGCGACCGTTCCGAGCGCACTCTTAGTTTTCACGCCGGAGCGCAGGATGCGACGAAAATCATCGCCGCGGTTAATTCGGTGCTGGGAGGAAAGCACCTGACGTCACCGTCCTAGGCGGAGAGCTCCTCGCGACCCTTACGGCGGCGAGCAGCCAAGATGGCGCGGCCGGCGCGAGTACGCATGCGAGCGCGGAAACCGTGAGTCTTTGCACGACGACGGTTGTTGGGCTGGAAAGTACGCTTGGTCATTTCTTCTTACTCCTGGCGGTGTCCTGACGTCGAGGCCAGGGAAAACTGTTCGAGGCCGACACATCAGGATACGGGTCTGCTCGCCCACAGGTCAAACCCAAAATCGAGTTATCCACAGTTTTGAACGTTTTTTCCTATATTGTGCTCCGCCATCCCAGTGGTACTAAGGTAAAACCCTAGTTATCCACAGGTAGGAGGGGTGATGGTAGAGGCCGATTACGACATTGACGCGTTATGGACGTCGATATTGGCGCACCTCGCCACCGATAATCGGATTACGCCGCAACTGCGAGGTTTTCTAGACCTGGTGGAACCGCGTGGAGTTCTTCAGGGTGTGTTGTACCTCGAAGTTCCCAACGAACTGACGCGGGGAATGTTGGAGCAGCGCGTGCGAATCCCGCTGATGTCCGCGATGGAGAGCATCGAGGAAAACGGCACCAAAAATTTCGTCATCGTTGTTAATCCCGACATCGAATCGCGCGACCGTCCTGTTCCGAACGCGCTGGGCCCGAGTGACCCCGAAATCAGCCTGGATGAGAACATGGACACCCAGCCCATCAGCACCCCACAGCTCTCCCGGCTGAATGATAAGTACACCTTCGACAGCTTCGTCATCGGACCCTCGAACCGTTTTTCCCACGCCGCCGCCGTGGCCGTAGCAGAAGCTCCGGCAAAGGCCTACAACCCACTTTTTATCTACGGCGGATCGGGGCTCGGGAAAACCCACCTTCTACACGCGATTGGTCATTACGCACAAAACCTCTACAAGGGCATCCGCGTACGGTATGTCAGTAGCGAAGAGTTCACGAACGATTTCATTAACGCGATAGCCAATAACCGTTCTCACGAATTCCAAAATCGTTACCGTGAAGTAGATGTCCTGCTGATCGACGATATCCAGTTTTTACAAGGGAAAGACTCCACTCAGGAAGCGTTCTTCCACACCTTCAACACCCTGCATGATCACAACAAGCAGGTCGTCGTCACCAGTGATTTACCACCCAAACAGCTCACCGGGTTTGAAGATCGAATGCGCACCCGATTCGAGTGGGGACTAATTACCGACGTTCAGGCCCCCGACCTCGAAACACGTATCGCAATTCTTCGAAAGAAAGCAGCGAGCGACGATCTCAACATTGATGACGATGTCTTAGAGTTCATGGCCTCGAAGGTGTCAAGCAATATTCGTGAATTGGAGGGTGCTCTCATTCGCGTGACGGCCTTCGCTAACTTGAATAAGTCGCCCGTGAGTATGCCGCTTGTGCAAACCGTCATGAAGGATCTCATGCTCACCGAGGAGGCGAACGTGATTTCCCCCACAGAAATCATTAGTGAGACCGCCACCTACTTTGAACTGACGGTAGAAGACCTCTATGGCTCCTCTCGTTCAGCGCTTATCGCCCAAGCACGTCAAATTGCCATGTACCTCTGT
>Ga0255771_1003458_pt1 | contig 14951 bp, 12 predicted proteins | sample 011ome_19_FD_179969 | JGI IMG/M metagenome (GOLD analysis project Ga0255771, IMG submission 179969) | Coastal salt marsh microbial communities from the Groves Creek Marsh, Skidaway Island, Georgia - 011510BT metaG (version 2) | ecosystem: Environmental > Aquatic > Marine > Intertidal zone > Salt...
TTTTTTCCCCGGGAAGAGAGTTTTACTTATACATATACGGATACATTAACGCGGAGAGAGAGAGAGAGAGAGAACGGAGGATCGATGATCGCGCGTTTTCCTTCTTCTTCTTCTTCTCTCGGGTTCGCGCGGTTCGCGAGACGAAGAAAAACAACGAGGAGGTTTCCACGCGGCGAAGATAATCATCGCACTCAGAAAAGCGGCAACGACGCGTCGTCTCCGAGAGCACAACTCGTCGACGAGGAGGAGGAGAGCAGTTCTTCTCCCGTTTCTTCTTCTTCTTCTTCTTCCGAGAAGGAGAGAAGGCGACTGAAAGATGCGCTCGTCGAAGCGTGTCGAGGGACGTACCGAGGCGCGCTGTTCGCGTCCAACGAGCGAGAGACGAAGGCGATATTCGACGCGAAAGCGCGTTTGGAAAAAAGTTTTCTTCAGCGGCGACAGAAATCGAAAGAAGGAGAATCTGAGTTTGATGACTTCGACGACGCGCTTTTGGACGGGCGATGGAAATTAATCTTTACGACCGCGCTGGACGTGACTGGATTGCTCGTTTTGTCCATTCCTCCTCCGCCGGTGCCGTTTTTTCCGCCGCCGCCAGTCGTAGTTGGAGATATTTTTCAAGAGTTCAAGACGGAGACGAAGGAGATCGTCAACGAGATTCGCGTTTCGGTGCCTTTGCTGTTGGAGGAGAAGGACGGGGTGATTTTGAGGGTGAACGCGACGTATAAGGAAGCGAAGAGTAGTAATAGTAGTAGTAGTAGTAATGATAATAGTAAAAGAGCGCTAGAGTTGGTGTTTCAAGAAGCCGTGGTGAGCGACGTGAGAATTAGCGAGTTTACCGAGATGTTACTCGCGCCGGCGGTGTTGCCGAGAACCGAGTTGAATCAACGCGTGTTGTTATTTTTGAGAGATTTCGAGGTGAGGTTTCCATTGTTCGGGAGAGCGGCGAGGGCAATGGGTGGAGGGACAGAGAGTACAAACGAAAACGAGCGAACTCCCGGCGCGGCCGTGGGGAGGTACGAGTTTAGTTATTGCGACGAGGACGTCTTGATTGGCAAAGCGACCGGTAGCAACGGTATTTTCATCTTCACGAAAGATCATCGATCTTGATGTAAAAACAGTAAAGGAAAGAAGAACACGCAGGAACAGAGAGAGAGAGAGAGAGAGAAGAAAGAGAAGGACCCTCTCATTATTTTATTAACTAAAGACTGTATTAAGGTTTGGCATTGCAAATATTTTATGTATCTATTCTTTTCAATTCTATGTTCTCGAATCGAGAGATGGAAATCGAAACACGACCTTCGCTCGTGCAAATGCATCGTGTTCTCGCTTCCTCGTCGAACTAGTTTTTTTTTACTCAGCGGGTGCTCCGCGACCGCGCATGTTTACGCCCGCTCTTAAGACTTGATCTACCAACAATAATTGCGTCGCAACCACTGGTGCACTTTGCAAAATTTGCATCTTCACGAGATAGTTATCGTACACTCCACTCGTCGTCGGGTCAAACGGCTCACCAGTCGTCACGTCGATGCCGACGATGTTTCCATTTTCGTGTTCATCCGTGAGGGAAATGACCGCGTCTTGCGCGTCGTACCCTGAATTCTCCGCTAATGTTTTCGGAATGACGAGCATAGCTTCAGCGAACGCCTCCACACCTCTCTTGGCTCTACCTTCAACCGTTTTCTTCGTCACTTCGTTCAAATGGACGAACAAACCAGCCTCGAACGCCCCGGCACCGGGGATGACCGCTTTGTCGATTAAAGTGTTTTTTACCGCGCGCAAACCATCTCGCACGGCATCCTTTAACTGGATGATCGTGTGTTGGTTCGGTCCTTTCAACAAAATCGTGCAAGAGGTTGGGTTCGCGACGTCCTCAATGAAAGTAAACTTTTCGTCGCCTAATATGTGTTCGTACACTTCTCCAGCATGGCCTAAAACTTCCGGCGATAACTCCTCCGGAGAGTTCACGCATACTCCGCCGCACGCCAAAACTAATCGTTCCATATTTCTTCTCTTCGCTCGTCTTAATGCTAAAATATTCTCTTTCGCAAGCATATCCAACGAAATCGGATCGATGCCTTTCTGCGTGATCACGACGAATCCTTTATCGTTCCCGTCGCAGACTTTCTTCTTCAATGCGATGACTTGTCTCACGACGTCGTCGGTAAACTTCCTCTCCGCCTCGACCATCTTCTCTCTTTGCTCCGCGTTCGAGTACATAAAGCTCGAATTCACCTCGGACTTTTCGTACTCCATGCTTATGTTACACGTCAATATAAACGCATCGGCCACGTGTTTCGGCATATCCGGATGTCTCGACCCGTGATCTAAAACCATCCCTTTAATCAACTTCGTCTCTGAATCTTCCTTATGCTTCATGGTCATGATTTCCACCATGTGCAAATCGATCGGCATTTTTGGTCTGGAAATGCACAAAACCGCATCCGTGACGATAGTCGTCAACATATCCGCTAAATGTTCCTCCAATTTTGTCCTCAACGCGGTCCTCGCCACGCACAACAACATCTCTCGGTCCGGATTCTCCACGCCTCCCGTTTCCACGCGAAACTCCTTCAAAAACTCAATCGCACTCTTCTTCGCCGCTTCTAAACCTTCAACAATCACTCTCGGGTGCACGCCTTCGTTCAAATACCTCTCCGCTTGTTTCATCAACTCCCCGGTAATCAATACCGTCGACGAGGTCCCGTCGCCGGAAATATCGTCTTGCGCCACCGCCGACCGAGCAATCATAATCGCCGTCGGGTTTTGAATCTGCATCTCTTTCAACAAAACGTTGCCATCCTTCGTGAGCTTTAAACCTGCACGGGAGGGGGGGGTAAGAGGAAAAGAATGCGTTTCCGTCACAAAAGCGTTAGTTTTGAGGGAAAAAAAAATTTTCAGACGAATTTTTCCTTTCATCGTCTCTCAAAAAGTCAAACCGAGCAGCCGTCAAGCTCTCTCGAAGAGGAGAGATGAGATCGGAAGCGAGAGAGAGAGAGAGAAGAGAGACGTTCGAGACGATCCGCGACGTCATCGACGACGCGTTTCAAAGAAAAAGAGAAGAAAAAGATGCGCGCGAGCGTTGAGGGAGAGAGAAAAGAGAGAGAAAAGAGAGAAAGAGAAGCGCACCTCCGGCACCATCGACGAGCATCTTAATCGTTCCTCTCGGCCCGAGATTGGTTTTCATCACGTCTTGCAAACCTTTCGCGGCGTTGATGTTCATGAACAACGCCGCGGCTTTGTCCATGGACTCGGCGTTTGGGTTCACCGAGCGCAGAGAGGAGGTCATTTTTTTCTTTTCTACGTCTTCTTATTCTTCTCGAGAGAGAGAGAGAGAGAGAGATGTCGCGCGTAGTCGGGAGAGGAGTGTAAAACTTTTGGAGCTTTCACTTGTGTTTCAAACGTGTTCGTTTGACTTTTTTCCAGCCTTGTCGCGCGCGCGAAGGCTTGACGATACGTTTTACATTCCTACAAAGCCTACAATACTACTACTAGTACTACTATTGCTACTATTAATATAAACGCTATAAAGTACGCTACAGCTATCGCGATATCGTCGTCGTCGTCGTCGTCGTCGTCGCTCTGATTCTGTCTGACTCTCTCTCTCTCTCAAGTCCTTCTTAACTCGAGTCCGCGCTCGCGCTAAACACTCGACTGACGAACTCGTAGGTGAAGAAAGTCACGCCGGTGGACGGCAACATGCGCGCGAGATTTGGGACCATGCCTTTGTACATGCCAGATATGCCTTCTCTTCTGGATATCGTCGCGAACGATTGGAGCAAGGTTTTGTATTTGATCTGGTTTCGCTCGATTTGGAGCTTTTGCATCCGAGCGCGAACGACTTGTTGCGGGTACGTGACCAAAGAGGCGACTATTTTTGAAAGCATGCCGTAGACGCCGCACTCGGCGCTGGTGAGTTCTCTCTGTTGTTGTTGTTGTTGCTGCTGCTGCTGCTGTTCGCGCGTTGTATCGATGGCATCGTTGTTCATTTCACCTCCTCTGGCTAAACTCTTTAGATTTTCGTAACACGTAAACTGAATGGCGCCGTGCGACACCAACAATAAACTCGGCGTTAATCCTTTGTACAGTCCAGAAACGCCTTCGTTTCGCGCGATTGAATACAAACAATCGATTAACCCTTTATATCTGACCGTAGCTTTTGTTGGTTTTTGAACTTTAACTCCTGCTCCTCCAGCTTTGGGAGCCGCCTCGGCGCCTCCGCCTCTCTCTTGCAACGCCAGCCTCGTCTTTGCCACCCAAATTGGGTTCGTCAATAAGCTCACGCCGATGCCCGCCTCGGCAGCCGCCAACAACGTCTCCCCCGAACTGATGCTATTCTTACTCGCACCATCATCATCATCATCATTTCCTCCTCCTGCGACTCCTCTACCGCCGCCGCCGCCTTCGCCGTTCCTCGGAGATGTCCCTCTCTTCTCGTACCGTTTCCTCGCTCGATCGTACAGCGCGAAATACATCGCCCACGACGTCGTGTTCCCAACCAACGCCGGCGTCAACCCCGCGTACAAGCCTCTCGCGCCTTCTCTTTTCAAAATCGTTTTAAACGCGTGCACCGTCCCGTCGTACGTCTTACTCAAATCTTGCACTTGCAGACGCGTTTTGATGACATCGAGCGGGTGCAGCGTAATCGTGGCCACGAATCCCGCCGTCGCTCCCGAGACGGCTTCTTTGTTCATCGTCGTCATCGAATCATCACGTCGCGCCACGCGTGGGTGTCATCTCGTCGCGGTTTTCTTTTTCTGTCGTCGGTGCGTCCGAGAAGACAGACAAGAAGAACCCAAAAGGCGAGCGCGGTGTCACGCGTTCGGAAAACGTGAACGTTTTTTTTTGTATAGAAGAGTCGTCAAGAAACTTTCGTGTTTTTGTGCTTCGTTTGTCACACATCGCGACGAGAGAGAGAGATATAGAGAGAGAAGATAGGGAAGGTAGAGAAGAGAGAGAGAGAAGAGAGAGAGAAGAGAGAGAAAACGACCGACACCCATCCACACGCGAGAGGACGGACGAGCAAAAAAAACAGAAAAAAGAAACAAACAAAGCGGCGAAAATTTTTCCAAATTCCTCCTTTTTATTTACGCAAGTGGTGAGTGCAAAATAAATATACACACGCAACGCGGGGTCTCTCTCTCGCTGTCGCGCTCTCTGTCTTCTCTGTTTACCTCTCTCTGAAGAGAGAAAACGAGCGATTCTTCGCGCGCTTTTCGCGATCGTTCGATCGAGGCGCGCGTTTCGCGTTCGCGTCTCGGGTTTTTTCTTCCTCGTTCGTTCGCGCGGCGCGAGATTTTTTTTCTCGGTTTCTTTTCCTTGTACAAAAAGGAAACGACGGCGCTCTTTCCTGCGGAGAATTCTCCCCTTTTGGTTTGCCGCCAAAATCGGATCGGGTTTTGCTTTACCCGCGCGCCTCTTCCTGTGCGGGAATCGATGATCGTCGAGAAGATATTCGCGACGAGAAACACTCGATGCGCGCGAATCGTCCGAGATATGCGTCTCTTTCACTTCGCGGCGGGGGTTCGAACGTCGTCGTCGTCGTCGGGAAAGACCATTTTTTCATCGTCAGAGAGAGAGCTCGGCGACGGCTGTCCGTCCATTTTTTTTTCATTTTTGTGGGTCCCCCCTCCGGGCACCTTTTTGGGGCTTTTGTGTGAAAAGAAAAGAAATCACAATGATTATTAAGAAGCTTTGCTGACCTTTTCGTCTCTCTCTCTCTCTCTCTGATCGTTTGAATCGAAAAACAACAGAAAATCTTATAAATCAACAATGTCTGAAGGCAAAGAGCATCTCTCCATCGTTATCTGCGGTCACGTCGATTCCGGCAAGTCCACGACCACCGGTCGTTTGCTGTTTGAACTCGGCGGTATCCCGGAACGTGAAGTCGAAAAGTTGAAAGCCGAGGCTGATGCCTTGGGTAAGTCTTCTTTCGCGTTTGCGTTCTATATGGATCGCCAAAAGGAAGAGCGCGAGCGTGGTGTGACCATCTCGTGCACGACCAAGGAGTTTTTCACTGAGAAGTGGCACTACACCATCATCGACGCGCCGGGTCACAGAGATTTTATCAAGAACATGATCTCTGGTGCCGCGCAAGCCGATGTCGCCTTGTTGATGGTCCCGGCCGATGGTAACTTTACCACCGCCATCCAAAAGGGTAACCACAAGGCTGGTGAAGTCCAAGGCCAAACGCGTCAGCACGCGCGTTTGCTCAACTTGTTGGGCGTCAAGCAATTGATCATTGGCGTCAACAAGATGGATTGCGATACCGCCGGCTACAAGGAGGCGAGGTACACCGAAATCCGCGACGAAATGCGCAACATGTTGACCAAGGTCGGGTGGAAGCCGGACTATGTCACCAAGTCTGTCCCGGTCTTGCCGATCTCTGGCTGGATGGGTGACAACTTGATCAAGAAGACCACCAACATGGGCTGGTGGAACGGCGTCGACGTCGAAAGCTTCGACGGCAAAGGGGAAAAGTTCCACATCGACTGCTTGTTGGACGTGTTGAACAACATGGTCAACAGACCGGAACGTAACCCGGAATTGCCGATGAGATTGCCGATTTCTGGTGTTTACAAGATCAAGGGTGTCGGGGATGTCCTCGCCGGCCGCGTCGAACAAGGCGTTGTCAAGCCGGGGGAGGAAGTTGTCTTCTTGCCGACCAACACCGCCTCCAACCCGTGCGGTGGTAAGGTTTTCACCGTCGAAATGCACCACAAGCGTGTCGAAGGTGCCAACCCGGGCGACAACGTTGGTATGAACGTCAAGGGTCTCGACAAATTGAACATGCCGAGATCTGGCGACGTCATGGTGTACAAGGCTGACAAGTCCTTGGCGCCGTGCAAGGAGTTCACCGCGCAAGTCCAAACTTTGGATATCCCGGGTGAATTGAAGACTGGCTACTCCCCGATCGGTTTCGTCCGATGTGGCCGCTCTGCGTGCAAGATGACGGCGTTGAACTTCAAGGTTGGTAAGGAAACTGGCGGCAAAAAGCTCGAAGGTCCGGCCTCCTTGAAATCCAACGAAGTCGCCGAGTGCGTCTTTGAACCGGTTCACCCGATGGTTGTCGACTCCTTCAAGAAGTGCGAGGGTTTGTCCCGTATCGCATTTTTGGACGGTAACACCGCCGTCATGCTTGGTAAGATCACGAAGGTGACCTACAAGGAAGGTTAAATATGTGCGAGTGTGAAGTGTTTGTACGTGTGAAAGTTTGAAAGAGAATTTTTGCATGTCTCTCCTTTTAACAATCGTATATTAATAATCTTTTTTTAAGCGTGTGGGAAGTTAGTGGTGTAGTCTATATAAGTAAATCTTTAATAATAATACTATTAAAAGAAAATTGAATGAAGAAATGAATGAACACATGTACTACTTACTACACAGTGCGCGCGCATCTCAATACTTCGTTTGTTTTTTATCGACTTCGTTTGTGAGAGGTTCTCTCATCTTTTTAGTATTTACAACGGGTTCAATTACTAAATGTGTTTAATCGCGAGAAATCTTAGCCGTTGCCTTTCGGAGCCACTCTTTTACTTCCGCTTTTTGCACTCTCGGGCTGATTTTCTCCCAGACTTGTTCGTGATATTTGTTTACCCACGCGATTTCATCTTCTGACATGATCGTCAAGTCCATCAGTTTGGTTTGGATCGGGATAAACGTCAAGCACTCAAAGTTCAAATAGCCTTTCCCTTGGAAGTTGTGCTCCGTTTTCGCCTCGCGGCAAATGAGAAGGTTTTCGATTCGAATGCCAAACTTGCCATCTTCGTAGTACCCGGGCTCATTGGAGACAATCATTCCATCTTTAATAGGTGTCGTGTTTCCCCATCGCGGAGAAATGCTTTGCGGGCCCTCGTGTACATTTAACGCGGCGCCGACGCCGTGCCCGGTGCCGTGTCGATAATCTAATCCAGCCGACCATAAGTGTTGTCTTGCAAACGTATCGAGCGCCATACCTGGGGTTCCCACCGGAAATGTCGCCGAATCCAACGCTATGTGACCTTTCAATACTCTCGTATAACACATCTTTTCGTAAGCAGAAGGAGTTCCAAGATGGTGCGTCCTCGTCACATCTGTCGTGCCACACAGAAACTGTCCTCCGGAATCTAACAAGACCATGGAATCTTTCGTAATTTTTCTTGCCGACTTTTCCGTGGCTCGGTAGTGCACGACTGCGCCATGGGGACCTTCACCGACGATGCTCGGAAACGATTCTTCGACGTACCCATTTTGCTCGGCGCGCAAAGAGGATACCTTCTCGCCGACGTTGAATTCGTTCAAATTTTCATTACCCTCTCGCGCTTGTTTCTCGAGCCAACACCACAACTCGCTCATGGCCACGCCATCCATTAAGTGCGCCTCGCGCATGCCTTCCAATTCTGCTTCGTTCTTGATTGCTTTGGCCATAGGAATCGGACTGACGCCCAACTTTATCTGTTGTTCGTTGTTCACTGTTTTGCTAATATGTTTACCACTGTCATCGCTTTTAGCCACTTTCGCCGGACGACCCTCGCCGTTTTTTCTATCCTCCGCTGCTTTGATACCTTTAATCGCCTCGTCGTACGTATTCACAGAAACCTTATCCTCATCGATCCAAATCTTCGTGCCTTTCTCTGCCATTTCTCGTAAACATTCTCCAACCTCTTCGTACGGCCTAACTTCAACTCCGGATTCTTTCAAATGTTTCGCAACCTCCTCGTTTACCTTATCTCCGTCGACAAACATGAATGCTTCCTTCTCAGTCACCAACACGTGCGACAAACACACCGGATTACACTCCGCGTCACCACCTCTCACGTTCATCAACCACATGATATCATCCAACGCAGAAACCACCAAACATTCTTGCTTCTCCTTCGCCATTTCCTTCCTAATCTCCGTTAACTTTTCCTTGCATGATTTCCCGGCGTATTTCATCGCGTGCACTCTCAACATCGCCTTTGGCATCCCAGGCCGCTTCTCTTCAACTTTCTCGTTCTCCCAAACCAAATCAACCAAATTCTTCTCCACTTTGATGAGCTTACTCTCGCTTCCTCCCTCATTCTTCTTCTTCATCAACTCCTCCAACTGCCTCGCCTCGGAGACCGAGTGCACGTTCGCGTCCACGGCCAGCGCCTCCCCGCTCTCCATGTTCTCTCTCAACCATTTCTGCACCGACGGCACGTCTTTCTCGCCTTGTTTCATCAGTTGCCACCCAGCGGAGCCGTCCAACTCTTGCTCGGCTTGTAAAAAGTACCTCCCGTCCGTCCACAACATCGCGCTCGTTTTCGTCACCAAGCACGTTCCCGCCGAACCGGTGAAGTTAGATATGTACTTTCTCCTCTCGAAACATTTGGAGACGTATTCGCTAAAGTGCGGATCTTGCGACGGGATTAAGACAGCGGAGACGTTCTGTTTGTCCATTTCGAGACGCAACGCGGCGAGTTTCTCTTTCGCCGCGGTGGTGGTCGTGCTGCTCATCGCGTCGTTATTATTTAGCTGGACGGTCGTCGCGAGTAATCTTCCTCCTCTTCTTCTTCGCTGCTGCTTCTCGGCGACGAAAAGGAACGCCGATGATGACGACGCGTGAACGAGAGAACGCTGTTGTTGATTATTATTACGACGAAGACGCGCGTTGAAATAACAACGCGAGGACGACTGTTGCTGCGCGCGGCGAGACGTAGAGCTGCTCGTGGCTTTCAGAAGAAAGAGAGACTTTTGCAGGAGCATTTCTTGTGAGGGAAAAGTAACGAGAGAGAAAAAATTCATCGTTACTGTTGGTGCCGGCTCGCCGCTGCTTACTTACATCGCTTACTACTACTACTTCTTCTTCTACTACTACTACTGCTACGTGTGCGCGCGTGACTTCTTCTTCTCCTTCTTTTTCTTCTCTTCAACACCTTTCGAAGACTTTATACAGCTGCTCCAAGCACGCGACTTCGACGACGGTGCCGTCACGGGCGAACCGGGCCGGAGGCGCGAACGCGGACGAACCCAGCGCCGGGAAGACGACGTGTTTCGTTTGCCACGTGTTTTCGTCGTTGTTGTGCTCTTCACTCTCGTTGTTGTTGTTGTTGTTGTTGTTGTTATTGTCGTCGTCGTCGTTATCGTCGTCGTCTAAAACGCCGTAAAACTCGGCTAAACATTCCGCGATGGTCACGAAGCATCGCTTTTCGTTCGACCAGTCGACTTTCTCGCGCAAAGATTTCACAAACTCAGGGAGACGAGAGACATCCGGGGAGTGACCGTCTAATATTTCTGGTAGCGCGGAAATAACGACAACGTTATCATGATCATCGTCGACCGGTGATGACGTTGATGCATCCTTTGTTGTCGGCGTCGGCGTCGGCGTTGATTTCTTTTTTTCAATCGCGATGCCAAAGTATTCTTTGAGCATCTTTGCGTGGCGGAGCATCAGCTCCTCAATCTTTCCTTTCGCGTCGCGATCTCCATCTTGTCCTTCATCATCTTCTTCTCTTTCTCCTTCTGCGAGTAAATCGCACAGCCGCGCAGGAGGCTCTATCGAAATAGGTTTGAAGCCACTGAATTTTGCCATGGTGAGCTGATACATCAAAACTCGCGAAGCCGCGTGGACGTTGATCATCAACAACTTCGTGCCGTGTTGAATCAACCATTTTCCCGTGGAAATATCAGCCGGACCGACGATGGTGTGCGAGCGAAGCATTTCTGCGATTTGATCGTCCATCTCATCGCGAATAGTTTCGCATATTTCCGTCACTGAGGTTAAATCCGTGTAATACGGCGCGATATCGTTCATCGCGCCATCGCTCCCGTCTTTGCTCGGTCGATTTCGTCTTGCGCGAACGTTTCGACGCACTTCTTCCAGCAAAGTTGTCGAGCCGCTTTTACGTCTGTTGTTGTTCGGAGTCTCGTTTCCTTCTCCTATCGTCGCATCATTACCAATAATATTACTATTGGTCCCACCGCCGACTGATGTTTTCCGATAAAACGCGTCTAAACTCGCCATATCTTTTGTTGGATTCGTCCGCACGAGTTTGTGATCGCCGCCGGCTTTTTCTCTTTGCGTCGTTTTTGTCTTCACGATTACTTGTTGTTGTTGAGTTTGAGTTTGAGTCGCGACTGGTCCTTCTTCATCATTCTCTCCCTTATTAACGCCGTTGTTGTTTATTCTCTCTTGCGCTCCCGGCAACAGAGTTTGCACCGTAAACGTTCTCGCGCCGTTGCTTTTCACCAGCGCCTTCTCCAACGCCGTTTGCACGCGCTCGACGATTTCCTCTTGGTGCATGAAGTGCACCTCTCTTTTCGTCGGGTGCACGTTCACGTCAACATCTTTGAATGGGAGCTTCATACTCAAAAATACGAACGGTTTTTCACGCGAGGAGGACGGTAAGACCGATTGATACGCGGTTTCGATTGCTCTTTTCAACGGAGCGCATTCCACCAAACGGCTGTTGATGAACAAGATGAAGGTCGTTTTCTTCGCTTTGTAATTGGCGTTGGAGTATAAGATGTCACATTCCATGTGAAATTGTGCCGTTTTCTTCTCTAACTTGTCGTTGTTGGTTTTCAATCGTAACGGTAAGAGTTCTTTCGAGACGGTTGGACCGTAGATTTGGCCGATGCGTTCGAGACGACTTTTTTGGAGTCGAGCGTTTCGAGTTGATGCAGAAGAAGATTTTGGTTCTGCGTTTCCATCTTCTTCTTCTTCTTCTTCTTCTTCTTCTCTATCTACTATTTTTCCTTCGCGGTCGCAACCGCCATCGCCGTCGAAAATTACGAACGGTGCGTTTACCGTCGCCCGCGTTTCCCCGACTTTCCTACACGAAAACGCCACGTCCGGTCGACTTGCGGCGTACCTCGTCACCACGTCTAAAATCTTGGCGTATTCCTCCGCCCCGGACTTCAACGCGTTCCTCCTCGTTTTTACGTTATAAAACAAATTCTCCACCGCAATAGTCGTACCCGTCACCCCCGCGCACATTTCCTTCGTCCCTTCTCGCATCTTCCCGTCTCGATACTCCGCTTTCCACGCGCACTTCTGTCCGCTCCTCGCCGTCGTTATCGTCACCTCCGCCACGTACGTCATCGACGCCAACGCTTCGCCTCGAAAACCAAACGTTTCCATGGATTCTAAATCTTCAAATTTTTCCAACTTTGACGTCGTGTGTCGCTCGCAAACAATCTCCAAATCTTCCTCGCGGATTCCGTGCCCGTTATCGGTGATTTGGAGGAGCTTTTTTCCTCCGTCCTTCACCAGGATGGAAATTTGAGTCGAGTTGGCATCCAAGGCATTTTCGATTAACTCTTTCAAAGCGGAATGTGGACCGTGAATCACCTGCGTCAAATTGAAAGAGAGAGCATGAGAGCATGAGAGAGAAAGAGAGAGAGAGTAAAGTAATAAACGAGAACACGAACGAGGGCCATCGAGGGAGAGAGAGAGAGAGAGAGAGAGAGAGAGAGAGAGACATGCTTTTTCACCCCGCGAAAGAAAATTTTTGAAAAATTCTCCTCGGGAAAAAAGCAAAAAAACGCGTTACGTTTATATTTATATATACGTGTGTGCGCGTGTGCGTACCTCTCCAGCGGCGACGCGGTTCACCACCTCCTCCGGTAACCGCTTGATTTCTTTCACCTCGACTATTTTTTTATCGGTGTTGTTCTTCTCGTCGTTTAAGTCGTCGTCGTCGAGGAACACCATCTTATATTTTTATATATCGAAGAGAGAGAGAAATCGTTTTTTGTCTCTGTGATAGCAAAACCCTAAACCAACAAAACCCTAAATAAACAAAACCCTAAAACAAACGGTGTTCAAAATAGAAATTGTCTCTCGCACGCGTCGACACAAGTTACACATTTATTACATTCGCGACGACGCTTTATATGGCGGCTTCTTCGGCTTTTCGTTTTATTTCTTCGCACCTCCTCGGTCGCGGAGGAAACAACGCGCCGCCGCTGGTGCCGCTGCCGCCGCTGAAAAATCGTCGTCTTCGTCGTCCTTCTCAACTCTTCTCTTCTCGTCCACGAATTCGTGGCGGCGAATCATCGTCGTCGTCGAGAGGGAGGCAAACGAGAAGAAAAGGCGCTTTGTTTACTACCGACTTTGAAGACGACGACGACGACGACGACGAGAAGAAGAAGGAGAAGAAGAAGAGCGGCAGAGTAGTCAACGAGTATTGGACGCGAACACCGTTTGAATCGTACGCGGAGAAAATCTTAACGCGGAGTTACGACGACAACGACGACAAAACGGTTGCCGCGAAATTGAACTTTTCGAGAGGAGGAGTCGACCTGAGCGTATTTCTTCTGTGCGCGTTTATCGCCGCCGACGAGGAGGACGACGAGAGCACGAGCAACGATGACGACGACGACGACGACAACAACAACAACAACAACAGTAGTACGAATAGCAACGCAGTATCCTTCCCGGTGGAAAGAAGGAAACGGAGAAGAAGACGGCTCACGCACGCGCAAATGCGAGCGTTGACCAAAATAAGCGAGAGGTGGAACTGGAAGATATTGAAACGTGTCGAGAGCGCGGAGGATTCGTTGTTCTCGCTGGCGGATTTTGCGGAGGAGGAGAACAACGCGTGTCCGCCGGCGAGAGAATTTGGCGAGGAGTTGAAACGGTTGAGAGAGAAGATGGAAAAAGCGAAACGGGCGCAAATGTGGAAGTTGGTCGAGGATGAATTGTGGTGGGATGACGCGAGCGGAGAAGGAAGAGAAGAAGAGGAAGAGAATAGTTGTAGTTTTAGTGGCAATAGGAGCGGAGAGACTTCTTCTTCTTCTTCTCACGAGACGGACGATGATGATGCTAAAATTTTCGACGCGTCGACCAAAATTGCGTGCGAAAATATTCGAGTGTACTTCGAGTACCTCGGTTTCCAACCGACGAGCCGGGAGTGGCTATCGATTCAAACCCTTCTCGGCGAGTGTTTGACGAGCGAGAAGGACCGAACGATGATTCGAGCGCCCCCTTCCTCCTCCTCCAATTTCCACGTTCTAAAGCGCACGATCGACCACAAAACCAAAAAACCGTGGAAAGACGCCGAAAGGCGAAATCTCAACCGTCGATACCTCCTCGCTCGCGAAAACTTACTCGAAGCGAAGAAAGAGTGGGCGCTCGCCGAACAGTCCTACAAAGAAGCGAGAAGAAAAATCACTCGAGCTCGGCACGAAGTCGCCAAGACGAGAAAACACGTCCGGATAGAGTTTCGATGACGACGAAGACGAAGACGAAGACACGAGAGAGAGTTAGAGAGTTTTAAGAGAGTTAGAGAGCAGAGCGCGAACTTGTATATGCATATTTCCATAGTTGTACTGGTATTTGTGTGCGATGATGATGTTGGAGAAAAAAAAAGTCCCGCGAACGAAATCGTAATTCTCTTTCACGCACTTTGCTTTTTTTGTACGCATAAACTTTTTCCCCTTTCGGAGGAGGTTCCACATTAAATCGACGCGCGAAAGAGAGAGAGAACAAGATGACTTTTGCGAGCGACGACGTCAGCGACGAGCGTCGGCGGCTCGTGTTGATCCCGAAAATACGCAAACAAACGCTCAAATTAGACGTCGTTTTTGGTTCAGATTTAGCGGACGACGACACCGACTGCGACGATAAGGGATGGATACGAGGGGAGACCGCGATGCGCATTTCGGCGCCGTCGACGCCGGACGACGGAGACGGAGCTGAGATCGATGAAGTTTCGATGAAAAAGATGCGAAGGGTAAAAACACTCTTGATTCACGCGGAGAAAGATTTGGTTGAAATCGATTCGATTGAAATCGATGGCGAGAGAGGGAAGTGGCGGCGGATTTTCGCCGACGACGAGAATATGAGCAAAATGAGCGTAGATACATTCGACGATTCGATCGTGGAGAGAATTAAACTGATGAAGCAGGTAGAAGATGAAAGTTTGACGACGATGAATGCTAGTGGTAGCGGCGGTGCTAATAGTGCGAGCGCTGCTTCTCGTTTCGCGGGCGCTTCGATTATCCTG
>Ga0255771_1003500_pt1 | contig 14855 bp, 10 predicted proteins | sample 011ome_19_FD_179969 | JGI IMG/M metagenome (GOLD analysis project Ga0255771, IMG submission 179969) | Coastal salt marsh microbial communities from the Groves Creek Marsh, Skidaway Island, Georgia - 011510BT metaG (version 2) | ecosystem: Environmental > Aquatic > Marine > Intertidal zone > Salt...
GACGAAGAAGTCGACGACGATGACGACGATGACGACGAGGAAGAAGAGGAAGAGGAAGAGGAAGAGGAAGAAGCAGAAGAGAAAGAGAACGAAGTTGACGAAGAAGAGGTGCTGTTGCAGAGAGGTAATAGCTCATGAGAAGAGAAAAGAAAGAGAGAGCGCTGTACATTATAATATAAAAGAGAGAGAGAGAGAGAGAGAGAAACTTATTCTTGTTATAAATTTGATTTTTGTAAAACAAACACAACAAAAACTTCGCTCACTGACGGGCGGCGTTCATTTTATCGCGATAGGGATACACTCACATCAGGCATATAATGGGCCTCGCTTTGAACGAACAGACTATTCTGCGAAGCGTGCATAACGTCTCTTCGTCCGAAGCGGTTGCCGTTTGCGACTTGAAAGGTAAATCGTTGACGGCCATCGCTTTATCGACGAACGCCGCCGTCCAGTTTCCAAATCTGTTGCGCTTAGACTTGAGCGATAACGCGATTAATAACATTGAAAATCTGAAACATTTGAAACAATTGAAGTGGTTAAACCTTTCGAATAATCGGTTAGAATCGAACGGTTTGGAACCTTTGAGCAGATGCTGCGAAACTATTCGCGTGTTGAATGTCTCTGGAAACCGATTGAGCAGTTTTGAAGGCGTGTTGGACGCGCCTTTGACGAGAAGTTTGTTAGCGCTGATTGCCTCGGACAACGCGCTCACGGAGGAGTGCCTGAACGCGGTGAAAAATTGTAGAGAGTTGAACTCGTTGATCGTATCGAACAACTCCATTGAGAGTCTCAAACACGAGCTTCTTCCGCTTCGCAAGCTTGGAAAATTTTCGGCGTCGAACAGCGGTATGCAAAACATAGGTAATGACAGCTTCTCTCAAAACACAGATTTACGAGAACTTCGATTAGCGAAGAACAAGCTCACGGGTCTGCCGTCGGGATTGGGTAAAAATATCAATTTACGCGTGCTCGATTGCTCTCACAATCAAATAAAAACCTTTGCCGAAGTGCAAGTGTTGGCGAAACTTCCAAAATTGACGCATTTGAGTTTGCGAGGCAATCCGATTGCCATTCTCGATGGCAAAGCGTACGTAGATAATATCAAGGCAATGTGTCCTCGACTGCGAACTTTAGACGGGCATCCTTTGGACAAGAGCCATCCAGCGTTGCAAGGTGATGATGATGATGACGACGATGATGATAATGATGAAAAGAACACTAAAAACAAGACAAAGCCGACGTTTGGATTAAAGCGAACGACTGGCGACGACGACGACGACGACGACGACGACGACGACGAGGCAGCAAAAGAAGAAGCGCGTCCGTCGAGTAAGAAAAGAAGGGGCAAACGAGGCAAAAAGAAAAAAGAAGAGAATAAAAACGAGAAAAGCTTTCTCGAAACAGTAGTGAATGGTGAAGATATCGACGGCGGTGGTAACAAGCACGATAGCGACGAAGATGGCGAGGAAGACGACAACGACAAGAGCGCAAGGACAGGTGAAGACGGTGACCTGAATAGCAATAAAAAGAAAATAATAGTTTTAGGAAAGGAGCTGGAAAAGCAAAAACCGTTGAGCGATAAAGAGTTTGACGAAAAGCTGGAAAAAGATCGATTAAAGCAAGCTGGCGTGGTAAAAGTCGAGGAAGTGAAAGTGCACAGACACAAAAACAAAATCTTTGGATCAGAGGTATTTAAGAAGCTCGGCAACGAGGAAAAGAAAAGCGCATGGGACGACGACGACGACGACGACGGCGAAAAGGTGGATGATGATAAATGCAATGACGACGGCGGCAGGGAAAGAGATGCTCGTGGCAGTAACGGCGACGCAAAAGTTGCGAAAGCGGAGAAGCACGCGGCGAAGAGGAAGAAATCGACAAAAGACATGACCGAGGAGGAGAGGAAAGCATATAGAAAGCTGCAAAGAAAACGCGGTTATTAGAACGTGTAGTATTACTTAGTGAAGCGTATAAATTTGCACTGTTCACGCTAAAAGTTTAACGCCCGAAAATGAGCTCCTAACAATCCGTTCCCGTTCCAAGTCCGCGGCGCGATGTTCAAAATTTCATCCACTCCCGCACGGTTGACAAGAACGCGGTGACTTTTTCCTAAGTTGTCTTGAATGAGCAAAGCCGCATCGGCGATCGAAAATGCTCCACCAAAATCTAAAATTCGATCGTGTACCATTAATCCGTCTAGATCTGCGGGCGACCCTGGCGCTAATATATCCACCACCGCGAACGCTTTTCGATTTGTTGATGTAGTTTTAGGTGTTGTTGACTCCGTTGGTATCTTCACCTTCTCGTTATTCTCTGTTTGCGTTTTAACTATTGTATCTGTTCCTCCTCCTCCTCCTCCTACAGCGGAAGGAGAAGCAGAAGAAGAGAGTAACTGTTGCACTTCTTTCTCGATCGCATTCGTCAACTGCAAGTGGTCGTTCTTCAACGAGTTATATCTCTGTCTGTCCGCTCGTACGGAGTACAAATCCACGTCTCCTCCACCAATTGGAAAGCCTTCGTTGTCCACTAAAGAACCTTTTAAACCTGGCATGTTTGGTCCGTTTAGTCTCTGAGAAATCGACGCCATCTCCGCTTCGAGCTCTTCTCGCTGCTTATACAATCGCTCGACTTTCTCCTTGTTCTTTTTTATCACATCTTCCCCCATCATGGATGTTATTCGTATTAGACGTAGTATTCTCTATTTTTATACGTACGAGGTGTTTGTTTTGTTTTGAGGTGAACAGACAGAGAGCAACTCATACGAGAGAGAATAGATTTTTGCCTCACTCTTCCTCTTTCTTTCTCCTTCGGCACCAACCACCACAAATAAGACAGAGATGGCTGCTCCGAAATTCGGGAAAGTTGCCGTGCACAATTTCCCTCTCTCGTATTATTACAAAGTAGCCACGGCCTCGTTCGTGTGTGGCGCCGCCGTGGAAGCGTTCATGATACACACGTGCGTTCGAATGAAAATTCAAAAATCCCCTAATCTACTAATAATACTGACTTTCCTCTCTCTCTTTCTTTCTTTCTTTCTTTCTTTTCTCCTCTCTCTCTCTCTCTCTCTCTCTCTCGATAAACACAGCGGATTCTACGAGAAAGTTACGCAAATAGAAGCGAACAGACGGGCTGATTTTTCAACCGAAGTTTCGAAACGATGACGACTGAAAAACGACTGAATTTGGACCCGGAAAAAGCTGCGTGCTGTTGTAATTAAAAAGTGTTCGTGTACGATTATATCTAGTAAAGTAGAATTATGTGGATAGAAATCAGTCGAAGTAGTCTAAGCGAATGCCGCCAGTTTTTCGTTTCTTCGTTTCTAACGCAGAGGAGAGTTGGGATGAGAGCACTTCCACGTTCGCCTCTTGCTCTTTGCGCTTTTGTCCTCTCGGGTGCACAGTTTTCATTCCAACTCTTCCTCCTTTCCCTCTTCGAAAGGCTACATCTGCCGCTAAGGAAGAAGAAGCCAACTCTTCGTCCATTCTGTTCTGATCTGCGTCGTCGTTACCGACACTTTTATCGTTCTCGTTTGTGGTATTTTTTTCTCGACCTAACGAAGAGACGAAGTCATCTATGAGCGTCGGCCATTGTTGCTTCCCGTACCAGTCCTGCATGCATCCGTTGTTTTTTCTGTACGACCGAGCAAAGTCTAGCGTTCTTAAAAATGTATTCTCATCGACGATAGGAGAAACAGAAGAAGTAGGAGACGACGACGATGACGCACGCTCTGTGCAAAATTTACAGAATGTACGGTTCATCCACCGCGGTAAAAGCATCCCTTTGGCTAAAACGGACGATGGCGTGTTCGTGGTCGTCGCGGTCGTCGTCCTCGGTGGAGCGCCTCCTTCTTCTATAGATAACGACGACGAAGACTTTCTCAGCTGTTGTTTCTTCGTCGACGACAGGAGAAACGACCACAGTTCACACGCCTCGTGCACTGAAATCGTCGCGTTTGTTCCCTCTGTTTTCCCTTTCAAACACGCCAGAAAACAAAAGTGATAAAACTTCGCACAGTCTTCCTCATCCTCTTCTCGTCGTTGAAGAAATATCTCCCGTAACACGTCGATGATGGTTCTTGTTGTTCCATCATCAACGCTCTTTAAACTATTGCTACTTTTGTCGCTGTTTATGCTACTGCTGCTGCTGTTATTCAATCGGAGACGAGCGACGTCATCCCTGGTTATCTTCGAGGTTCTGAAGTTTTCGAAAACATCGCGCACGTGCTCTTCTCTCTCTATTTTTACCTCTTCTTTTTTACCTCCGCTCTTCATTTTGCTCTTGATTTCTGATGCGATGTTGTTGGTATATAAAAAGCAAAAGACTCTAGGTGTGTTTTGTCTTCTATTTACTACTAGTACTACTGCTACTACTAATCTCTTGCGCGCGCACGGATACACACACAAACTCACTCGCGCGCGCGACTCTTTCTCTTTCTCTTTCTCCTTCTCTTGCCAAACAGATTTTGTTGTGACTGTTCGTTTCCCCAACACACAACAAGTGAGATATTTTTGCCTTTTTCTTAGTTTCGTTCGTAACGCTCGTTTGTTTTTCAATCAATTTTTCTCCCGCCTCCTCCACAAAATCTTCATCTCATTCATATGTATACGAGAGTCACTCTAAACCTCCGATAATAAGATGGTTCGAAAGCTCAATCACTACAAAGTACTCGGAATCGCGCCGAACGCGAGCGAAGATGACGTCAAGAAAGCCTATCGCTCGCTCGTTCGCACGGCACATCCCGATAAAGGAGGATCAGCCGAACGGTTTCAACGCATTCAGAAAAGTTACGAATTGATTTTACAGAAAATGAGTAAGACTCGTACTACGCATAAAACGAAGAAGGAGACTGAACGACAAACACCGCGCGGTGACGATCCCGACAATGGTGAACACGATCAGAAACAAAGAAGAGGGTTTGAAAGAAGTGAGAAGGAGGAGACGAAAATAAAGAGCGAGAACATTGAAGACACCTACCGACGCGTGAAATCAGATGCGCCGTATTCGTGGCGAGCGAAAACGATTCTGAAGAATACCAACAGAAAAGATCAAGATCTAGAAGAAGAAGGAGAAAAAGAAGAAGAAGAAGAAGAAGAAGAAGAGACGAAGAAAACGAAGGAGATTGTGTTAGAGATTCGCGAAGATGCGGCGGATTCACAGCCTCTCGTGAACGGTTTGAATCTCGAAAAAATTGGCGACGACGCCATGACAGACGAGGATTTCTCGAGAGCGCGCGAATGTTACACGCAAGCGCTCGCATTTTCTAAACTCGAAGGTCTGCATCGATACGCGGAGCTGTACCATAAACGTGCTCTGTGTCATCGCGCGCTCGGCGATTACGAAGACGGATTGTCCGATGCCGAAAAATCGTGCTCATTTCGCAGACTCTGGATTGACCCGTATTTGACATGCGGAGATATTTTAGAGCGATTAGAACGGTGGAGTGCGGCGCTCAAGAGCTACAGAGAGTCGCCAACGAGAGATGCGACCCTGGACGTGAAATTGAAAATAGACGAAGGTATCGCCAGATGCGAAGAGAGAATGAGGAGTTCGTCGTCGATGTGGGTTGTTGAAAACGCCCACGAAGGAGGCGTCAAACGCGTCGCGGTAAAATCTATATCGTTACGAAGAAGAGGTTTCCCCGTCTCGTCGACCACAAAGGTGGTCTCTTCGTCGGAGTTTACGTACTTGATCGCAACGTGCGGTGGAGATAAGTTTATCAACGTCTGGTCTGCAGATGGCGAAAAAATTGCGAGACTAAAGTGTTCAGAAGATGTTGTTGATATACGATGGAGCGATCCGAAAGTATCAGGAGACGATATAGAGGCAGACGAGGATGTAGATACTCACGACACTTGCGAGGACGATACTTATGCATACGAAGATTCACTGGACTTGCCCACGCTCGCGATTATTGGACGCAATAATACTGTCATGATTTGGAAAAATATGGTTCCCGAGATGAAAAGCGGCAACGAACAAGTGCTCCATTTAAGCGGCTTTCACGATGAAAAAGTAACCGTCACCGCGTGCGCGTTTTCACCAATTTTGTTTTCACATCGACTCGCTACCGCAGATTCGAGTGGTAAAGTAGCCACATGGGATGTTCAAACTGGATCTTTAGAATGCGTGACGAAGTATCATCACCGCGATGCAGTCAATGAAATTGCTTGGCACCCGCAAACTGGTGCATCTCTGACGACGGTTTCAAACGACGGTGACGGACGTGTGTTTGATATCGACGGAGACGTCAAAGATCCTGGGAGCTGTCTGCACACCTTGCGATGGATGGCAAAACAAATGACGCATGTAACGTATACAAATTGCGGACGTCTCATTTTAACCGCCACGTGCGATAGTTATGGGAATGGCGGTCGAGGTGCGTATCGCATTCTCGTTTGGTCGTCTGTGAGCGGGCGCTTGTGTAAATGGTACGACGATCACTCCAGTAGAATCACATCACTCTCTTGGCACCCGAACCCTGGAACAAGAAACATATTGCTAACTGGTGCTTCAGATGGTATTTTGAGATGTTTCTCAATCAGAGCGTCACCGAGTGGAGCGGGAAAAGCGCTCGTTCAACAAGACGAAAAATCTGGTGATATTTTAAGACTCGCGGGCGAAAAGTGGACGCGTACGACTTCAGCGCACAATTGCGTCCAACATAACGAATATGGTGGGTTTGTAGCAGTCGCGAGTAATGATGCATACGTTCGAGTGTATTCGAGCGATGCGCTCGAGCTCAAGCACGAGCGGAAATGCGGTAAGTTTAACGCGTCGGAAGAGTGCGCTTGCGCAGACTTGGCATGGCTCAAAGCGCCGATATCTACGAAAACCGACAACGGACTCGCAGAAGTGAACTTCTGGGGACTCGTAACAGCGACATCAACGGGAGAATTGAGACTATGGAGAATTCCTCGAAGTCAACACTCCATGGTCGCGGAAGATCAAAATCATGGCGAGAGTGGGCACGCGCTGCAAACTCTCGAATCTTGCACGTGGTGGGATCCGAACGAAAACGCCGACGAGGCTGTCCCAGAAAAATACAAAAACTTCCAAATTCAAAGCGCTTCGCGACGGAACTGGCACTATCTCGGACCTGGAATGAACGATAAACTTGAGCACAAAGCACTGGTTTTGAAGGGTTCTTCTGAAGAGCTCGAGTTCGATGGTATCGGTGATAACAAAGTAGTGAGCGACGCGCTGTTACCGGGCGACGGAGACGTATCCGAAGAAAACCTGGAAACGATCGAAAACGAGATGCAGATGTACATGACAGAGAGAAGGAACTTTATGAAAGATACGGCTAATTCTTCTAAAAGTAAACGCGCTTACCACGAAAGCTATTGCGAAAAAATTAAACCTTTGAGAGAGCGAAGAGGAAGAATCTATCGCAATCTGAAAAACTTAGACATGATTTAATATAATAAATGATTTGCACCAAGATGTGTACTCGTATATACAATTTTCTTAAATGCCGGGTACAACTTCATTCTTTTCTCATTGATCGTAAATTTACATTTTTGGCGTTTCAGAGTCATCGTCTTTGCGCTGCGACGAATCTGAGGATGGCGCTATGGACCTTTTGTAATCTTCGAGCACATCCTTGAGCTTTTGTTGCTCGACTCGAGGCTTTTCCATCATCTTTCGAAGTCGTTTGGATTGGCCTTTAATAGAATCGATGCGTGGGTTTATCTCGAGAGTAGACTCAAACATCATCAACGCTTCGTCGTAGCATCTCATTCCCAATTTACATAAACCCATGCCACTACGCGCGCCGAAATGGTACGGATTCAACCGAAATGCCTCCTCAGCGTCGGCGTATGCCGAGGCCAAATCGCCTCGCAAATACAAAGCCGTCGCTCGTTGATTCCAGGCTTCTGCGAACAATCCATTCGATTTTTCGATAATTCTCGTAAAGATATCGATCGATTCCGATAAACTTCGCGCTCTCTCCTGCTCGAAATCGCGTATTTGTTCTTTTATTTCCTCCTCAGTTGGTTCGTGTTCAACTCTCCCTTCTAATATGCGATTCATGTATTTTCCATGCATAATATCTCGTCCTTTTTGAAGTAGTAAATCGAGTTCCATGTCGCCGCTCTTTCCGAACAAAGTCCACATGCTTCGTTCAATTTGAGCGTGCGCTTTCGCGCTCACGTTTTTCGCTTTCGCGCTCACAGTGGGCATTCGAAGCGCTCGGGCGAGAGCTGGTAGAGCTCTCGGATCACCGATTAATCCAAGCTTCCTCGCTGCCATGGTAATCTCCTCTGTTTCAGTTTCATAAGCCGAGCTGCCTATTATGGATGTCGGTGGTTGGTTGACGCGTCGACATAAATCGCACAGCATGCTAAAATTAATATCTTCATCTGAGTTTTCCGGTTGAAGATTTTTTTTGATTTTCGAAGCGGCGTCGTAATCTTCTGCCGCGAGAGCGAGTTGTAGCTCCAACTCCAAGCTGTCGCACTTCTGTAAATACTCCTCGACTTCGTTTCTCTTCTGCGTCATCGTTGAAGCGTAATGCAGCGCATCGTTGGTGATGATCACTAATTCATCTTTTTTATCTTTATTATTCTCTTCTTCTTCTTCTCCTCCTCCTCCTCTTTGCTCGAACGAAGACGACCCCGAGTTCGTTAATCCAGAAAAACGGGTGATGCGTCTCTTCGTCAGCAAGAAAGAGAGAAAGATCTTCTTCTTATTACTATGATTGTTGTTGAAAGCGGCACCCCGCCGCATCATCATCGAAGACGACGACGACTCGACGACGACTCGACTGCACAAAGCCATCGAGATTAAGAAGGAAGAGGATGGTCGTTGTTGTGTTGTTCGTTCAATAAAAGAAGTATACTGGTAGTAAGTATGGAGTTTGTTTTTGTTTTGCAGAGGAAAAAGAATATAAAAAAATGAAGAACGAAGAAGGGTGGATGATGAGTGAGATTTCCCCCCTCCTTTTCATCCTCCACATAATTTATTAACAAAAATTCATTCACGCAGAACTAGTATTGCTTCTACTAAACATGGATGGAGAAGAAGAGTAATACGCGATGAGCAGCAGCAAGTGGAACATCAGGAAAACATCAGAGAAAGGAGACAAAGAATGGACGCGACATCTTCTCGCCACCAAAACTTTGGTGACGGACTCGTCGTTCGCGTTTACAAACACACTCGTCTCTTTACTCGTCCAATCGATTCTAATTGTTCTGTTATGTTCTTTGATTGCGTTCGTGTTGACGCTAAAGAAAAAGAGGCAGAGATACAAGAGAGAATTGAAAGCGAGAAAATTAGTGAAAGACAGCATCAATGCCGAGTTCACGACGGTCGAATCAGGTTCGTTCGAGTGGATTAATCTTTTGTTGCGACACCAATACAAGTGCGTTCTGAGTCAAATTGCGGACGAGCACGCGAAACGCGTGGCGGTTGATATTCTTAAAACGGTAAACAATAATACCGATATTAACGCGGCGGAAAAGAAGAAGAACAAGAAGCATTCGTTCATCGGCGAGGTGAGTTTAGAAGATTTCTCGCTGGGAACGACGCCACCGACCGTTAACTTGTACGTCGCGAGGTACAATCCCAAAGCGGACTACGTGCAGTTTGAGTGCGATTTCGATTGGGATACGAACGCGTCGCACGCGAGAATACAAGCACAAATAAAGCCTGGAATGTACTTGAAAAGTCTAAACGTCCCAGTCCACATTACTAACTTATCCATCCACGGTAAACTCATCATGGGAATGCGTCTGGTATCGAGGGAACCGGGCGTTTCCGGCGTCGATGTGTCCTTCAGAGACACACCCACCGTAGATGTTTCCGTTTCGCCCATGGGTCTGCCCGTCTCCGATATTCCTGGTTTACACGATTGGGTCATTTCATTCATCCAAAGCGCGATACAAAAAGATTTCGTAGAGCCGAGACGAATGTACGTAGACGTGGAGCACACGTATATGAAAATTGCAAAGAAGGCGCAGCTCGAAAATTCAAACGGGATACTCGTCGTCAGAGTCATGAAGTGCACGAATCTCGTAAACAGAAACATTAGCTTTGGGTACCCGTACGCGTCGATCTCGTATCGCGGCCGAAAGGCACGAACGGCTACGAGGCCGTGGTCGAAAAGAATTGAATGGGGATCGAGACATGAATTTGATTTGCCGGCTTTTGATGACGGCAACGACGACGCCGAGGACAATGTAATTAGCAACAACGCGTTGAATAGGATAAGTTGCGGGGAAGTGAGCGTCAAAATACTCGACCGAACGATAGTTGGATCGATCCTCAAAATCGGGGAAGCGACGTTCAAAGTCAATCGCTCGAAAGTTGTGAATGGGAAAAAGTGCGACCGCGAAGCTGGCATGCAACGCGTAGATATAGATTTAGACGTACACGGAGCGAGCAACCGACACAAAAAAGCACAAATAACAATAGAATGGGAAGTCGTCGATGCAAATATAAACGAGCAACCGACACAACGCGATTCTTCGGGCGATAATAAATACGATTCGGACGCAGAAAGCGACGCAAGTGAAGACGCTTTTGACGACGCAGAAAAGACGGGCGTACTTGACGGTGATTATGAAGAGGAAAAAGTGAACAACGACGCGACAACGACGAGGACGATAGAAGACTTCAACAAAAGCGCGTCGTCGAGAGAAAATGAGAACGCGTCGTCCCTTTTATCATCAAGTGGTAAAGCGATATCGCCTTCGAGACGACTTTTTCGCGCGACTGGATCGGATTTGATGGACTCGACGCCGACTTCGGCGACGATTAAAGCGTTTTCATCCTCGAATTCTCCCTCGGTCGCGTCGACGACTTCACATTTGCTGCACACGGCAAAATTGCAACGCATGTTGAAGGATGAACGCGATCGATTCAACGATAAAATTTTAGATCTGAAGCAAGAAGTAGAAGACGCGAGGGAAGAAGTCGAATTATGGCGAGAGCGTCGAAGCTCCGAGCTACGTCGAGCTATTCTCGAGGGCGCAGTATTTATTTCGCACACGAAATACAGGAAACTTGGGTTACGAAGAAGGGAGCGATATCGCTTTTACTACAACACGACGAATAATACTCTGAACTGGACTTCGCCGTCTTCAAAGTTTTGGTTCTTCTCGCAACGACGACAAACTTTATTAGCCGAGGGTATCGCTGACGTTCAAACTGGCTTCGACAATTATACAATCGGTCAAAATATAGAGAAAATGACGAGTGGAAATAAAGGGCGAATGAAAGCTGAGAGAGCGACGCACGGGTTAAATCCAAAGCGATGCTTTTCAATCATACTCCGAGAAACGACGGAACACGGGAGACAAATGCAAGGTAACGAGAACGAGAGCGTTCAAGCGGCGTCAAAGGGCAGCGCAAACGACGCCAGAAACCTTGAAAAATTGCGCGCGGAACGTTTGTTAACGATTGATTTAGAGCTCCCAAAAAAAGGTAACGGAAGGTCAGCGCGCGAATGGCAGACTGGAATCATAGAATGTTGCCTAAAAATGAATAGACAAGTGTAACTTTATTATGGACAAATGCAATCTAAAACAAACGCGTATTCGAACGCGACTTCTTTGAACTTCCGATAGCGGTCAGTCGCACTAAAGTGACCGGCGCTCAAATCCGTTTTCAGTAAAATCCGCGCCTCTTCGTTTTCGCACGACTCGCGCATGCGCACGGCGTATTTCGCGCTTTCCCAATAGGCGACGCGAGGGTCGTGCAAACCAGCGGTTATGAGCACATCAGGCTTGCGAGATTTTCGAATGTTTTCCATAGGAGAATACGATTTCATGTATTCGTAGTATTTGGAGCAGTTCGGATTGCCCCATTCTAGCCATTCGCCCGTGGTGAGAGGAATCGACGGGTCGCACATGGAAACCATAACGTCGACGAAGGGCACGCCGGCAACGACGCACTTGAATAAATCAGGCGCCATGTTCGTGACCGCACCCACAAGTAATCCACCGGCAGATCGACCAGAAATCGCGAGCGTTTCGGGAGAAGTCCAACCACTCGCGCATAAATACTCGCCGCAGTCGATAAAGTCATTGAAGGTGTTCATTTTATTCAAATATTTTCCCTGCTCTTCGTACCAATATCTGCCGAGTTCACCACCTCCGCGGATGTGCGCGACTGCGATAGTGATGCCCCTATCCAACAACGGAACAACGGAGCGATCAAACGCCGGATCATTTGAAATACCGTACGATCCGTATCCTTCTAATAATAATGGTCCTTGCCTTTGTCTCTTACCTTTCTTGTACGCAATCGACACAGGGATTTTCGTTTGGCCGTCTCTGCTCGTGACTTGGATTTGCATCGTCTCGTAATTCTTTTCTACGAAACCTTTCACGGCGGTTATTTTCTTCATAACTTTTGTTTGCGAGTCCATATCGAATTCATACACAGTTCGAGGATTCACCAAAGATGAGTGCGTTAGCAACAGCTTATTCGTATCATAAATTTTGTTCGCGCCGACGCACGATAACGATGCGGATGCGCGCGAAGGATAAACAACACTCGCGGCTGGCCATTCAGATCGATACCAGTCTGAAATGCTGCTATCGTCGTCGCTATTCGAGTCTTCGAGTCGTAGCACCCAAACTTGCGTAAATCCATCTTCTCTGCCATCGATAACTATGTGATTTTTAAACGTCATAATGCTTTCTAAAGTCCGCTTCTCGCTCCACGGAAAGCCTTTTCCTTTCAAATCCGTCCAGTTTTCCATCCCGGGTGTTTCTAAGCTCGTGACTTTCAAGTCAAAGTTGATTTTCTTACCGAGTTGATTCGTTAACACGTACAGTTGCTTATTGTTTCTGCTCGGCTCGACGTAATATCGATGATTATCACGCCTTTTCTCCACGAGTCGCGGTATCTCGCTCTGAGACTTTTTCAAATCGAGGAGCCAAATTTCGTTAGTTTCCGTGGATTCGCTTTCGAGAATAAGGAAGTTGCCGTTGTCGCTTTTACCAAAGCCAATATTGTATAACTCGTCGTCTTCTGAAAGCAAACATTCGTCCTCGGACTGCGGGGTACCAATGTTATGTCTCCAGACTTTGTTAGGTCTGTGCGCATCGTCCATAGTTGTATAAAATAATTGACTGTCGCCATTCCAAGAGACCGAACCGGTTGTGCCTTCCAAAACGTCAATCGGCATCTCCTCTCCAGTTTTGACGTTTCTCACTTTAATTCTGTAAGTCTCGTACCCTGTTTCATCAACGCCGTAGGCTAATAAATTATGGCTCGCTGACATGTTAAATCCACCGATTGAACAGTAGGACATTTGTTTCGCGAGTTCGTTCACGTCCAACACGATGGTTTCACCGCCACCTTTGGTGGTATTCGTTCTTTCTTGTCGACAGACGATTGGGTAGGATTTTCCTTTCACCGTGCGGACGTAATACTCAAAACTATCACCCCATTGAAATTTAACGTCCACATCGGTCTCCTCGATCGCTTTGACGATTTCGTTGTACAGATCTGTCTCTTTTTTTTTCAAGTGTTTCGTGTGCGCTTCCGTGTATTCGTTCTCTGTTTTCAAGTAAGAGAGAATTTCTTCGTTCTTTCTATCGTCGTCGCGCAACCAGAAAAGGTCGTCGTTGACCTTAACCGCTGGATCCATGACATTCTCGCCTCTATTCTCGCCGGGAACGATACCGAATGATACGGCGTGATCGATTCGCTTACACACAGGCTTTGGAATATTCATAATCTGTTTTGAATTAGTAACGCCGGCTTCGCTTCCTCCTCCTCCTGACACTGATGCTGCCCGAGTGACGATTTTCCTCGCCGTTGAATTTTTTCCTTTCGACGTGGTGCGCAGAAAAGTAGCCGTGAATGCGATTGCCGCGGCGATGGGGAAGATAGGCTTCATCGTGAACAAAGAAGGCGAGAATAGTAAACTCGTACAAATACCTCACTTTTTATTGTTTGTTGTTGGAGTGAAGAAGGGATAGGGGTTGTGAAGGGTTTGCTGTGTTTTGATTTTTTCTTTTTTCGTTTTCGTTTGTCCCTTAAATTCGCTTCAAAAAAAGAGACGCTCTGATGACACACCGCGCAGCAACACCTACGGGTTCGAATAGTTGGCAGACGACGAAAACGAAAGCGATTTATGATCGAAATCGTTATCGGTCGAGAATATATCCATCATCATTACCATCATCATCATCATCATCATCGCAAAACTGTGCTTATCACACGTCGCGGCGGGATGAAAATACAAATTCACCTAATACCATGAATAATGATAAAAACAGCCGCAGCAAAGGAAGGGAAAGAATGAGAACATTCTATCGCCGCCAAAGAGGAAGAGTGCCGTCCTCGTCATCATCGTTGTTTGCAGAAGGAGTATCGGATACCGACGACGTTTTAATTTTATACACGAAACCGGGGTGCTGCTTATGCGAAGGTTTAGAAGAAAAGTTGAAAGCAGTTTTAGAATTAGCACAACAGCGCGAGAGAGAAACAACAACAGGAGATGTTGATAATAATAGTAGTCAAAATAATCACGTCGCTTTGGACTTGCGAGAATACGCGTTGGAAATCAGAGACGTGTCGTTGAAAAAAGAATGGGCTGACGCGCACGCGGGTGAAATACCAGTTTTATTCGTCGGTAAGCGCGGTGACGCCGACGACGCGCAAACGGCGTCGAAAGTGAAACGACCAACCCCTAGAGTGTCCATTGAAAGGCTTAAATTCGACTTGGAGAAGCATTTAGTATCGTTAACATCGAATAATACTCGCGAGGACAATGCATCGAAGACGAATGAAGATGATACAAGAGGCGGAGGAGGATGGAAAGTCATCAGCGCGAAGCCGTTTTGAGAAAAAATGTTATCGCGATGTTGCAAAAATGAAACGTACGCACAGCCTGAATA
>Ga0255771_1003502_pt1 | contig 14849 bp, 9 predicted proteins | sample 011ome_19_FD_179969 | JGI IMG/M metagenome (GOLD analysis project Ga0255771, IMG submission 179969) | Coastal salt marsh microbial communities from the Groves Creek Marsh, Skidaway Island, Georgia - 011510BT metaG (version 2) | ecosystem: Environmental > Aquatic > Marine > Intertidal zone > Salt...
GACGACGACGTCGTCGTCGTCGTCGACGTCGACGTCGGATTCTGGCGAGAGGAGCGACGATGTAAACGCGGAGGTCGTGATGAGACCGTCGTTTTTAGGAAAACTCGGGCAATCCATGAACGTGGCGGGCATTTCGTTGTTCCTAAAACTCGCCGTCTCGGACGCGTCGTTAGCCGTGCCGCACATCGACTGCGAGTCGATTCAAGATATCGATTGGTTCAAGTTGAAAAAAGCCGGGTTCACGGCGGTTATTTTTGATAAAGACAACACGCTGACGATTCCGTACGCGACGGAGGTGCATCCGCCGTTGCAAGAGAGCATGAAAGAGTGCAAACAGGCGTTCGGGAACGAACGCGTGTGCGTGTATTCCAACTCAGCCGGGTTGGAACAGTACGACCCGGACGGGATCGAAGCGACGCATTTAGAAAGAGAGTTGGGAATTCGCGTGGCGAGACACAAAGAAAAGAAACCGAGTGGAAGCGGCGCCGAGCTCGCCAAGTTTTTAAATAGCAACAGTAATAATAGTAGCAACGAGAAGGAAAAGAGTAGTAAGAGTAGCGAGAGCGCGGGCGAGGCAAAAAAGGAAAACTCGCCGTGCGAAAAGTTCGTCTTTGTCGGCGACCGGTACCTCACCGACGTCGTCTTCGGTAACAAATCCGGAATGTTCACCATCCGGGTCGCCCCATTCGACGTCTCCAACGAGTCCAAAGCCATAGCCGCGGCGAGATCCATCGAGAGTTACTTCTTACACCGATGGAGAACGAAAAATAAAACCAAACCGACTCCGCACGCGCTCGACGAAAGAAACCGAGAAGAAGAGAGCGTCTACTTGAAAACCAACGCCGCTCGCTCCTGGAGAGAGGAGCGGTGAAAAACAAACCCCTCTTCTCTCGAGTCTTTTTTGTTCATCAGAGATCTCGCGTGACGACGACGACGACGACGCGTAGATTTTGAGCGATAATGTGAAAGTAATATCACGCACTATATTAGCACGCATAGCAAAAGAGACCACAAAAATCTCAACACGCACACTCTTTCTTTTTGGTTCGCCGCAAAGGCAGCGGAGGGGTTAAAACAACGCAGTCGTTTCTCTCTCTCTCTCTCTCCTAAAATGCCTTCTTTGCGACAAAAAAGAAAAAAAAAGGAGAGATGTTCTTTTTTGGGTGGGACTTTTTGATGGGGTTGAAGGCGGTTTCGCGGCTGAAAAAGCTTCCACGTCCTTTTTTCCTGTCGTCGCATGGATAGAAATTGGACTTCACGTTCCTCACACTATTATCCCCGCACGCGACGCACTCGCACCCCCGTAAACGTTTACCTGTAAACTTTACTCGTATACGCGCACAAACACACACACGCGCACGCATTGAGAGTAAAAGAGTTTAAAAAGTCAATCGATCAATCATGAGCAGCAGCAGCGCACAACAACACGCGTTCTCGGCGAGAGCGATTATGGCCGCCAACGCGACGTCGTTTCGAGCGAAGCGCGCGACGATGTCGAGGACGACGACGACGACAAAGAGAGGTTCCGCGACGATTAAATCTGCAATCGCCGAACCGGAAACCGCCGCCGGCGCCGCCGGGAAGAAAGCGAGAGATGATTTGCGCAACATCGCCATCATCGCGCACGTCGACCACGGGAAGACCACTTTGGTTGACTCCATGTTGAAACAATCGTCCGTTTTCCGAGACAACGAAAAAGTGGAGGAAAGAATCATGGACTCGAACGATTTGGAAAGAGAGAGAGGGATTACTATTTTGAGTAAGAACACCTCGGTGGATTACAAAGGGACGAAGTTGAACATCGTGGATACCCCGGGGCACGCTGATTTTGGCGGCGAAGTCGAACGCGTTTTGAACATGGTGGACGGCGTTTTGTTGTTGGTGGACGCGCAGGAGGGACCCATGCCGCAAACGAGATTTGTGTTGAAGAAAGCTTTGGCGCTCGGTTTGAAAGTGTTGGTTGTGGTCAACAAGATTGACAGAGAAGGAGCCAGACCGGATTGGGTCATCGACACTACGTTTGATTTGTTCTGCTCCTTGGGTGCCGACGACGAGTGCTGCGATTTCCCAGTCGTGTACGCGTCTGGTTTCCAAGGCATCGCCGGGGACGACTACACGGACATGAGCGACACTCTCGAACCGTTGTTTGAGGCTATTTTGAGAGAAGTGCCGCCGCCGAAGGTCGACATGGAAGCACCGTTGCAAATGATGGTGACCAACTTGGATTACGACGACTTTAAAGGTCGCATCGCGCTCGGCCGCGTGAACCAAGGGACGATTTCGAAGAACCAGCAGATCAAGATTGGCATTCCGGGTGAACCGACAAGAAACGGTAAGATTAACGAGTTGTTCGTGTACAGAAACTTCGCGAAATCGTCCATCGAGGAAGTCGGTGCGGGAGACATTTGCGCCATCGCCGGTTTGCCGGACGTTATGATTGGCGAAACCATCTTTGTGGATGGTGCTGAGCCGTTACCGAAACTCTCGGTCGAAGAACCGACGGTTCGAATGTCCTTGAGTGTGAACATGTCGCCGTTCGCCGGTAAAGAAGGAAAGTTTGTCACTTCGAGAAATATCAAGGACAGATTGGACCGCGAGTTGGAAAGAAATTTGGCGTTGAGAGTTGAACCGGGAGAAACCGCGGATACTTTTGTCGTTTGCGGCAGAGGTGCTTTACACATTACCATTTTGATTGAAACCATGAGAAGAGAGGGCTATGAGTTTTGCATCGGTCCGCCAGAAGTCATCTACCAAGAGATTGATGGCCGCAAGTGCGAACCGTTCGAAGAGGCCCAAATTGAAGTCGGTGAGGAATACACCGGGGCGTGCGTCGATTTGCTTTCGCAAAGAAAAGGTCAAATGCTCGATTTAGTCACCAACGACAAGGGCCAGACGACGTTGAAGTACTCGATTCCGACCAGAGGTTTGTTAGGTTTGAGAAACGCGATATTAACTGCGACCAGAGGTACCGCGGTGCTCAACACGAACTTTGAAGCGTACAAAGAGTGGGCCGGTGAAATTCAACAAAGAGACAACGGGTCTTTGGTTGCGTTTGAAACCGGCGCCGCGACGTCTTACGCCATGTTCTCTGCGCAAGAAAGAGGTATTTTGTTCATCAAGCCGCAAACTGAAGTATACGAAGGCATGGTTGTCGGTATTCACCAACGCGCGGGCGATTTAAAAGTCAACGTGGCGAAGAAGAAGGCGGCAACGAACGTTCGAAGTAACAAGGATGCTACAGTCGTTTTGAACGAACCGAAAGTATTGTCCTTGGATGATTGCGTCGAATACATCGGTCCGGATGAATTAGTTGAGATTACTCCGTTGAACATCCGCATCATGAAAAACCCGAAGATGGGCAAGAGAGCGGATCGCTCGAAGAAGGGTGGTGTTCAATAAGGGGCTATATAAAGCTCAGAACAAACTTTGCTCGTACTACAATTAATGAATGAACTTGTTAATATAAAACTTTACTTTACAGAAGCGTGTTGTTGATTTAAACTTTACTTTGATTGTACATACTCGTATCGTTATTTTGAACGCTAAAAAACTTATATATTCTCTTTCTTTTTCTTCTCTCTTTTACATTCCGGCTTCCGACAACGATTCAATCGTAATTAACCCCAACAAAGTCTTCTTCCCGTCTCCGCTGATGACTGGCAAATAATCCACCATCTTTCCGTTCAAATTCATACTCATTTGAGCTTCATACGCCATCTGCTCCGCCTCGCAACACCTCGGAAACGCTTTATTGTAGTTCATCAAATCTTTCACCAACAAGTTGCTCACTTCGGCGCCTTTTGCCACCGTGGCTCGTCGCAAATCTCCATCCGAAAACGTCCCTAACAACGTCATATCTTTATCCACTACCAACAAGCACCCGCATCCTTTCGTATCCCCAGCCATTTTCACCAAAACCTCCAATCCTTTCTCCTCGGGTGATACCGTCGGCAAACTCTCAATCTTCCTCATCACGTCCTGCACTCTCAACACCAATCTCTTCCCGATTCTCCCCGCTGGATGATTCATTGCGTACTCGTCCTGCGTCAACCCTCTCGCCTGCATGATATATACCGCACACGTATCCCCAAACATCATCTGTAACGCCGTATACGTCACTGGAGGCGACACCCGACTCTCGCTCGTCCCGACCGAACTCGATCCTTTCTCAAACGGTTGCAACTCCCCGGGCGCCGGAATGGTCACGTGCATGTCGCACAACTTCGCCAATTGGCTCTCCTTATTCGCCGTAGCCGCCACCAAAAATCCACCTTTCGCTTTCGCGTACGGAACCAAGTTCACCAACTCCTCCGTCGTTCCCGACTTTGAAAACAACACCACGATATCCCCTTCGTTCACGTTCCCGATATCTCCGTGCAACGCATCCACCGGCGCTAAGTGTATCGCTCGCGTCCCGGTCGATACCAAAGTCTGGCACACCTTCTTCGCGATGTACGACGATTTCCCGATTCCCGTAAATAACGTCGTACCTTTGCAATCTAAAACTTTCTGGCAAAACTTTGCCGTCTCTTCGAAATCTAAAGTTTCAAAGAACTGATCGAGAAACGCGCTCTGCGTTTGGAATAAACTCTTGATGGAATCTCGGGAGATTTGTTGCGGAGCGGCGGCGTGACCGGCGCGGACGCCACCGCAGCATCCCGTCAACACGTTAGACATATCGTTTTGTTTGTGCGCTTGTTTTTTACTCTCTCTCTTTCTGTCGTTGCGTTCGCTCGCGTCGTCGTTGCGTCGTCGTCGTTCGTCGCTCGTTCGCGGCTGTCTTCCGTCTCTCGGGAGAAGTTCTGGCGATTTTTAAAAATTCAGAGAGAGAGAGAGAGAAAAAATCTACGCGCGAGACGCCTAGTATGCTAATAATTAAAGTACTACTTTCGCGCATTTCTTCTAATTCTGAGCGTTTGGTGCTACAAGTCTCTGAGCAGAGCGTATTCGTCGTCCTCGTCGTCCTCGTCGATGCTTTCTTTTTCTTTTTCTTCCTTTACTTCTTCTTCGTCCTCTCGGTCTTCCGCTGCCGCGGTTTTCGGAAAGAGAGGGAGAGTAGACGGAGAAGCTGCGTTCGCGTCTTCGCGGCCGAACAGACGATGGTTCGCGCTTCGCGCGAGAAGGACGGCATCTTCGAAAGTCGCGTTGCAGTCTGCGCCTGGAAACTTGACGAAGTCGTCCGTTTTGAAACTGTCGACGACGATGTCGTCGTCGACATCCGGCGTTCGGAACGAGGTGCCCCACAAAATCGTCGGCTTTTTCGTCTCCGTTTCTTCTCCGTTTCGTTTCTCCTCGGAGAAGATTGTGTCGAGGACGTCCGCGAAAACGTCTTCGAGCGGTACCGTTCTTCGAGACTTTTGGCACAGATGGACGATAAACGTGCCTTTCGGACAGCATCTGGACGATTTTCCGGGACGCGCGGCGGATGGTATCGCGAAAAACACGCGCTGTTGAGCATCATCGTTACCATTAATAGACCGGTTCGTGACTAATACTGCTCGATTGATACAAAACAGCTTTGATTTTTCGCTACAGTTCATCATCGTTTCGTCGTCAGAGAAACCAACCATTTCTATATCGCCTTGCGCGTCTCCCAAAACGAGCTTTTCACACGTCAATACTCGCCCGCCGTTCGTCACAACTTCAATGCGTCTCTCACCATTTTTTCTCTCAATTTTCCTAATCGGCTGGCGCAACGCCGTGATGGCACCGCTCACCGCAGCCACGCGACAGAAAGCCTGCGCAACCTCTCCAGATCCGTACAACGGAATCAAACCGGCTTGCGGCGTTTCTGGACCGTACTTTCCCATGGAGCGAATGTACGTTTTCAACATTTCCGATGCTCTTCCTCGCATACTAGTCGTCGCACTCGGACAAAAACTCACGCAGTACGTTACCGCGTCGGACGTAACTTCGGAGAGATCGTTTGGTGACTCCATCAAGAACGCTTTCATGGATGTGTTCTTACTATTACTGCTATTACTAGTGCTATCGTTCGCGAAAGCGCGCGCAAACGTCCCCGAATCATCACCATCATCTCCTCCTCCTCCTCCCGCGTCCAAAGTGTACTCCGTCCCTGGCGCACCAATAGGCGCGTTCGCATCGTCTCCTCTCCCGTAATTCACTCCAGTTCCTTCCAACGCCACATCTCTCGCTTTCTTCAAAAACCTCATTAAACCTCTCTTCTCCGCCGGCGAGAGTCGCGCGTTTTCGAATATCTCCGAGCGAGACGCCGGCACCGGAACAAACTCAAAATCCTCGCTCTCCGTCTTCTTCTCCTCCTCCTCCTTCCTCCTCCTCCTCCCGGCAACGCCCACGAAGCTCTTCTCTAACGTCTTAAACTCCAAATATTTATACGCTTCGCTGTTGCACACTTCTTCCGTCAGCCGGTCGTCGCCCAGCGAAAACTTAAACGCCACGTCCAAACTGAACCTTCGTCGAGACGAGAAAACGACATCATCAACGTCATCTTCGCCACCACCACCACCACCAACGGTCTTTGTCGTTCTTCTTCTTCCGGCGATATCGCGCGTTTCCAACACGGACCCAGAGCGCAACAAATGCTCAGGCACGCGCCAACCTTTGTTTTTATTTTCTTCTTCTTCTTCTTCTTCTTCTTCCAAGGTGCCGAAACTGTTCCCGTACCGGTCGTTAGCGTCCAACACGAGGACGGATTTTTTTCCAATCTTCGCCGCGCTCGAGGCGATGAGAGACTCCGCGAGACCGGTTCCGAGCACGATGACGTCAAAAAATGTCGTCGGTAAAGACCCGGCCGGTTCGTCGTCGTCGTCGTCGGTCGTCGTCGTCGTCATCGCGCTTTTGGCGCCAGAAGGGGAATAGGAAGTGTGAAGGTTATCAAGTTTTTTTTTGCTTTTGTTGTTTCGTTGTTACACACAAGTTTGAGAAATTGTCACCGATCCGCGGTGCCGCCGCCGCCGTTTTTAGTCGCTTGGCGCATGCCAATTTCGCCAGTCAGCGGTTGCCTGGGGTCCAGAACTTCGTAATCGTCCGCGGAAGCTAAGTAATGCGAGGCTGCGGTGTTTTGCGCGCCGTCTTTGTCGAACTTTAAGGAGTGCGCTCTCCAATTTTTATCGTCGTCGTCGTCGTCCTCTCGTTTGCGTATTTTCTCGTTGCCGTCTTCGTCGAGGTCTTCCATGTAGTATAAACCTTCGGGGACAAACTTGGAGACGCCGACGAAACCGTTGCGGGCTTTTTTTTCGCTCTCTCCGTTTTCGTTATTTTTGTTTCCTTCTCCTCCCGCTTCGTGTAACTTTTCGTTGAACCTTTGCAACTTGGCCAGCGTGTCCTTCTCGCGTTCCACCACTCTTCGGTTTCTCAGCTTCGCCTCGGCGCGTTTGACTTCGTGGTTGGACATGAGCGCTTTATCATCTTCGGTCACGAGCGCCTTCCCTAGTCCTAGTTTCTTCAGTTTATTCTTCTTGTGTCTCTCTCGCTCTAGTTTCCTCTCCGCTTTCGCTTGCTTCTCTCTCGCTTTCTTCGCCTTCTCGATGCGTTTCCGCTCCTCCTCGGAGATGTGCACGTTCATCTCGGACAACATGGTCAACGAAGATTTCTGCGCGCCACCAGCGCCCACCTTCTCTCTTTTCTCGCGCATTTTCATTCTTATCTTTTCTTCTAATTCTTTCGCTTTCTTTTCGTTTTCAATCGTCTCTTCTTCCGTCTTTTTCAAGACATCTTTATACTCCTCGTCGTCCGCTTTGGCTAATTTTGTATTCGCTCGTTCGTCGACGACGTCGTGCGCGGACGCAATTTTTTGCTTCTTTGCTTTCTTCTCTCTCCTCTCGTCTTCGTCTTCCGCTACTTCCTCGTCGTCGCCGAACGATAACAATCCTACGTTTGCTTTCTGCTTCTTTTTCTTCGCTTTCGGTGCCGCCACGACGTCCTCCTTTTCCTCTTTCGCCGCGGCGGGAACGATATCGTCGAACGGATTCCAAACCACCACCGCCTTCAAAATCCTCGGCAGCGGATCCCCGACGGGCGTTTCTCCTTTACACTCGCAATCGCCAATTCTTTGGACGTTATAAAACGTCTGGCCGACAACTTTCCCGAAAATCGTGTGCTTCCGATCCAAATGTCGACACTCGTTGAGCGTGATGAAAAATTGCGAACCTGAGCCGGGTAAAGCGGTTGACACTCGTTGGTGAGTAAACGCGATTAACTGCACGCGCGCGCGAGAGAGAGAATGAAACGCGACGCGCGCGTGAGGGAACAAAAATGAAGAAAAGAACGCGCAAAACACAGAAAAAAATTGTCTCGACGCGACGCGACGCACCGTTCGAATCTCTCTTCCCTTCGTTCGCCATCGCCACTTGGCCTCTTTTATTAAACTTAATCCGACTGTGAAACTCATCTTTAAACTTCTTCTCCACCCCGGACCCGCGTCCACTCCCGCTCTTATCTCCGGTTTGCACCATAAAATCCTTCAATATCCTGTGAAAAACGTTCTGTTCGTAGTAGCCGTCCACGCAGAGCCGGACGAAAGCGCGGCAGGCGAGCGGACACTCGCTCGCGAACAGTTCGATTTCGATATCCCCAAAGGTGGTTTCCAGGACGACTTTTCCTTTCGTCGGCGGCTCTAACGAGTACACGTCCGACATTTTATTCTTTTATCTCTCTGTGTTTTTATCTCTGTCTCTCTCTCTCTCGAGCGCGAGAAGACGGACGGACGGACAGATGTGTGCGCGCACGCCAGGTGCAGAGAAGAAGAGTTGTTGTGTGGGGAAAATTTCGTTGTGGGGAAAAAAGTCTCATCACGTTCCTCACTCTCTTTCGTCGGGTCGACGACGGAACAAAAGAGAAAAAGAAGAGCGCGTTTTCATTTTCCCGCGCGCGGTGGCGACGCCTGTTTCGCGAATCGTCGTTCGTCGTTCGTCGTTCGTCGTTCGTCTGACGAAGAAAGGAAGAAGAAGAAGAACAAATGGATTCGCCGCCGGCGACACAACCACAAGCCGCCTCCGCGAAGGAGGAGGAGGAGGAGGAGAAGAAGAAGAAGAGCAGACGACTCCCCGCATCCGATGCGAACGCGAACAAAGAAGTCGGCGCCGTCGTGACCTCCTCGAGAGGAAAGCACAAGCGAATCGCGTACACGCAGGAAGAGGCGCGATTGCGGACGGTGAAGGATGTCATCGAACAGATGATTGAAGCGGTGAAATCGAACCAGACGTTGAACTTGAACAACGCGAAGAATAAAGCGGCGAAGAAGTACGGCGTGGACGGGACGGTGCGACTGACAGAAATAATCTCCGCGGTACCGGAGGAACACAAGAAGAGTTTGTTGCCGCAGTTGCGAGCGAAACCGGTGAGGACGGCGAGCGGGGTAGCGGTGGTCGCGGTGATGTCGAAGCCGCACAGGTGTCCGCACATCGCGACCACGGGGAACGTGTGCGTGTATTGCCCGGGCGGACCGGATTCTGATTTCGAGTATTCGACGCAAAGTTACACCGGGTATGAACCTACGAGCATGCGCGCGATTCGAGCGAGATACGATCCGTACGCGCAAGCGAGAGGGAGAGTCGATCAGTTGGCCAGATTAGGGCACTCGACGGACAAAGTTGAATACGTGTTGATGGGAGGGACGTTTATGAGTTTGCCGATGGATTACAGAGATTATTTTATTAGAAATTTACACGACGCGTTGAGTGGAGCGACGAGTTCGTCCGTAGACGAAGCCGTGAGGAGTTCGGAACACGGGAAACACAGATGCGTCGGGATGACGATTGAAACGAGGCCGGACTATTGTTTGGGTCCGCACTTGAGGCAAATGTTAAAGTACGGATGCACGAGACTTGAAATTGGTTTACAGTCGATATACGAAGATGTCGCCAGAGACACGAATAGAGGCCACACGGTAAAAGCAGTCAATCGATGTTTTCGCGAGGCGAAAGATGCGGGCTTTAAAGTCGTCGCGCACATGATGCCAGACTTGCCGAATGTTGGCATGGAGAGAGATTACGAGTCGTTTTTGGAAGCCTTTGAGAACCCCGAATTTCGCATGGACGGATTAAAATTATACCCGACGTTGGTTATACGAGGTACCGGTTTGTACGAGTTGTGGAGAAATGGATTTTACCGTTCGTACTCGCCGGAAAAGTTGGTCGATTTAGTGGCGAGGATTTTAGCGCTCGTACCTCCCTGGACGAGAGTGTACAGAGTGCAAAGAGATATTCCCATGCCGTTGGTGACTTCTGGCGTCGAAAAAGGAAACTTGCGCGAGCTCGCTATGGCACGCATGGCAGAGTTAGGCTTGAAATGCCGCGATGTTCGCGCTCGCGAAGTTGGAATGCAAGATATTCACAACCGCGTTTCTCCCAAAGACGTAGAATTAGTAAGAAGAGAATATACCGGGAACGGCGGATGGGAAACGTTTTTATCCTACGAAGACCCGAAACAAGACATTTTAGTCGGTTTGTTGCGTTTGCGTAAATTGACCAAAAACGCCGGCAAGAACAACGTGGAATTGAAAGGAAAAGTTTCAATGGTGCGCGAATTGCACGTCTACGGTTCCGCGGTGAAAGTATCTACGCGAGAGGCTGGCAGATTTCAACACCGAGGCTACGGCGCAGCGTTGATGAAAGAAGCCGAACGAATCGCGAGAGACGAACACGGCTCGACAAAAATGGCTGTCATTTCTGGCGTCGGGACGAGAAATTATTACCGCAAGTTAGGGTATGAGTTAGAGGGACCATACATGGTGAAAAGTTTGAAGGATGATGGCTTTTTCTAGATGACGATGTCCGCGCTGTAAATTAGGTATAGATATACACTAGCATACGCTGCAATAACATAAACAACAGCGATAGTAACGATGAATGTAATTCTAAAAATCATCTTCGACGGCGTGCAGTAATTCTGTTTGACACAAAACGCACGCATCCGCGGACAGGTGGCACTCTACTACGCATCTCTCCGCGACGTGCGCCAACCCAAAATTATACACCGTCTTGAGTAAATTAAATGAGCCTTTGACTTGATCCAGCTCACTCGTCACCCCGTTACTACTCACCAACGCCTCTACATCACCTCTATTTCCTAATTCATCGTCGTATCTCGTCGCAAACCCTTCGTTTGGTCCTAAACCAATGCCGTAAATATCCACGCTCGCGCAATTTAAAAGCGCAAACATGATCGCCTGCGCTTCTGTCGTCATCGGCGAGATCCCTTCTATAGCCTCCGCCACAAACTCCATAAACTCCGGGTGGAAAGCTTCAAATTTCAAGCGTTTCTTTGTGACTGCTCCGACGCCGTTATCGTGTACTCTGTGCATCCTCGCAAAAGCTCTCAGGGAATTCCCGTTGGTAATATTCGCGATCAATGTCTCCTCCGCGCCTTCGCGAACGTACTTTTGACAGAACGGCAACTTGGCATCGCCACAAATCCTAACCGTCGTTCGCGATCCGACGCTTTGTTCGAACCCACGCGTCGGTAAATCGTCGACGCGAATAATCGCCTGATGTTGATCGATATTCGGTCCGTTTTCGTAAGACAACAAAACGCCTGATTTCCCAACCACAGCGCAACTCGTCCAAGGCTCGTCTTTTGGCGTCACCACGTCCGTATCCGCTAACCTGTTCAAAACCGTTTGTTCGACTGTCCCTACGTTTACAAACCCTTTCCCCGGAGCTCCACTCTTCCCCTCTTTGTTCCCGAACAACCCGCCAATCAACCCGCCCGCGTTTGCGTCGTCGCTTCTCTTCGACGCCAATTTCACCGTCAAAGCAGACACTCTCGCCGTCCCTGCGCTCCCGCACGATTCTTTATTCAAAGTCACGGCGCCTTCAAACGCGATTCCTTGCGTCTTCAAATCATCAATCTTCCCTCCCTTTCTCGCTTGCTGCGCGCTCTTCTCTTTCTCCTCTTTTTGCGCCGGACTCAACAACCGCAACATCTTCTCCCTTTCATCCGGCTCCTCTGAATCAACGTACACTTCCGGTAAATCGATGTGCCCGTCGCAACTTTTCCCTCCGTACAAAACCGCGCACACGCACACGTTCTTCACGCACGTCGCGTGCTTCCCGCACGCCCCTTTCGCGTCCAGCGCGCACCTATTCCCACCTCCCGAATGCGTTCGAAACCACTCGATGCCATCTTCCACCTTCTGCTCGTGTTTCAGCGTTTGCTTCTCCAACTCTCTCGCGGCGGAGGAAACGCCGGCATCGTGCTCTCCGTACCGCGACGTCGAAGAAGAAGACGAAGCAGAAGAACGCTTGTCGTCGTCAAAGAACGAATCGACGACGAAGGAACGCGCGAGGATGAAGACGACGAACAGCGCGATGCCAATCGCCAGCGGATTGTTGCGTCTCATCATCGCGTTGAAGGAAGAGAGAGAAAAAGAAATCGGATCGTTTAAGCTTCGCTTCATTAAATGCGATGGGCGCATGGCGGCGGACGAAGGACGTTTTTTTGTTGGTGTTGGTGGTGTTGGTGGTGTTGGTGCGTCTGCGCGCGCGCTTTGCTCGTCGTCTTCTTCTTCTCTGCGATGTGATGAAGTTGTTTCACGGTTCCAATTCAAGCACATTCTTCTTATTTAGGGTTTAGGGTTTATGAGTAAAATACGCGAAAAGTCAAACGAGAGAGAGAGAGAGAGAGACGCGCGCGCGCTGTGACCCGGGGACGCGCGAATAATGATGTCGTTTCGACGACCGCGACGAAACGACGAAGAGGGCGCTCCAAGAACGACGCGCGGGAGGAGGAAACTGCTCGCCGACGACAAAGAGGAGAACAACGGTTTGCTCGCGTTCGTCCTCTCCTCGGCTTCGTTCCTCTCCTCCTCTTCTTCTTCTTCTCCGGGTTTTCCTCGCGGCGCTTCGTGGTGGAAAGCGATCAGAAGAGAAGCGCGAGAGAGAACCGGCGCGCGTTCGACGTGCGCGATATGCCGAGACGAGTTTGGACTGGAGGCGATGGAGCGCGCGCAAGTGCTGACGTCGTGCGCGCACTGTTTCCACGAGCAGTGTTTGAGAAGTTTTGAAAGTTTCCTCGAGTCGATGTCCGATGGTCGTCGATGTCCGTGCTGTCGAGCGCCGAGGTATCGGAAGATTAGGATACACGATGCGCGAAAAGAAGTGGTTGTAAACGCGGCGTTGAAGATACAGAAAACGTGGAGAGGTTTTGTCGTTCGAAACAAACTCGGACCGACGAATGCGATCGCTCGAAAGAGTTGGATGGCGAGTAAACTTCGCGCGTTGCGAAAGCGCGTCGAGAGAAGCGCCGAGGAGAGGAGGAGAACGAGACGACATCTCGCGGAAGAAGATCGCGCGGACTCTTCTCTTTCTTCTTCTTCTTCTTCTTCCGACGACGACGACGAGATCGATACGACTACTACCGACTGGAACGCTATCATCGCCAAATCGCTCTCCTTGGAAAACGACGAGTGTTCTATTTGCGCGCTTCGCTTCGCCGCTCCGACCACCACCGACGACGACGACGACGACAACGCGCGAAAAAAAGTCGCCTATCTCTGCTGTTCCCATCGGTTTCACAAAAACTGCCTCAGAACGTTCGAAAAACATTTAAAAGCTATCGGTCGCGTCCCGTTTTGTCCGTGTTGTCGACGACGGAGCTATTCCAGGAAGTGTCTTTAGTTACGATGACGAGAGTCACACAGTTGGACAAAAAAAAAAGAGAAATCGCCACTTTTGAACACCGCGACGCCATGACGTCTTTAAACTTAGACTTTAGCGTGTTAGACCGTCCAGTTCGCAAAGAGGCGGACGAGTTGACGTCGACGTGAGTGCGCCGCTTTCAAAGTTCTTCTTTTTGTCGCGCGTTTCCTTCCTCTTCTTCTCTCGGCCCCGCGATCTTAGGGAAAAAGCGAATCGTTTCTTCCGCTCTCTCTTCTCTCTTTCTTTTTCTCTCGTCGCGCGCGACGCGGCGGTGCGCGTTTGAAAACGTAAATCGCGCTCTCTGCGCTTTTCTTTGTCGCGTCTTTCTCCGCGTCTCTCTTTCTCTCTCTCTCTCTCAGACTGACGCGCTTCTTTTGCGTGTGCATCTCTCGTCTCTTTTGCGAAAACAGTTTGGAAAACGACGTCCTCTGCGGCATCAACTCGCACGATCAATACTTCACGTTACCTCGAGTGGAAGATTTCTCTCGCTTTCAGAAAGACGTCGTGGAACACGTGAAGCCTCAGCACGGGACGACGACGTTAGGCTTTATATTTGAACACGGGATCATCATCGCGGTCGATTCTCGCGCGTCGCAAGGGCCTTACATCAGCTCACAAACGGTGAAAAAAGTCATCGAGATCAACCCGTTTTTACTCGGGACGATGGCGGGAGGCGCGGCGGATTGTCAGTTTTGGCAGAGAAACTTAGGGATTCAGTGTCGGTTGCACGAACTCGAAACTGGGAAGAGGATTACCGTGACTGGTGCGTCGAAGTTGCTGGCTAATACTTTGTATGGGTATCGCGGACGCGGCTTGTCGATGGGGACGATGGTCGCCGGATGGGATACGACTGGGCCGGGTTTGTTTTATGTCGACTCGGATGGGACGAGATTAAAAGGGAAGAGGTTTTCAGTTGGTTCGGGGTCTTTGTTCGCGTACGGTGTTTTGGATCAAGGTTTTAGACACGATCTGAGCATAAAAGAAGCGGCAGAGTTGGGGAGGAGAGCGATTTACCACGCCACGTTTCGAGACGCGTTTTCTGGAGGCACAGTGAGCGTCTACCACGTTGGACCGGATGGATGGACGAAAATGAGCGGGACAGATGTTGGAGAGTTGCATTACGAGTACTACCCGGCGGACCCGGTCGCAAATCCAGAAAGGCACGGTGGAGGCGAGGGGGAAATTTTTGTGCCAAAGAAGAGAGAACATGAGATGAAAGCGGAAGAAAAG
>Ga0255771_1003528_pt1 | contig 14776 bp, 10 predicted proteins | sample 011ome_19_FD_179969 | JGI IMG/M metagenome (GOLD analysis project Ga0255771, IMG submission 179969) | Coastal salt marsh microbial communities from the Groves Creek Marsh, Skidaway Island, Georgia - 011510BT metaG (version 2) | ecosystem: Environmental > Aquatic > Marine > Intertidal zone > Salt...
TGCAAAACCCACAATGCACGCAGGCCCGCAGGATTTCATTGGACCGTTCAAAATCAGGGTCCGTCAGTTGTTCGGGTCGGAAAAACGTTTGCATGCTATGCGACCTTGCTGTGCATTGGAAACAAATGGTTGGGGTCAAATTTTGCGTGAATGCCGTGCAAAATATCATCAACACCCTTTGGTTGCGGCTGTAACATCGGATGCCCTGACCCAAAACAGGTTGCATGCCCTGAAATGTGCTGTAGGTCGGCGCGGACATCGCGACCATTTGGCAAAATCGCCCAAATCACACCCCCTGACCAATCCATGAAATAATCACTGACACCCAAGGCTGCGACAACAGCGGGGCCATCTGTCGGCTTAGCAGACACCCGCCATAAGCTACCAGAGCGCCCAACAAGTGGGGCCAGTCGGCGCAGTCCCAACCACAGGTCATGCGACGCTGCCGCGTTTATCCGGTCAACATCACCAAATTTGCACAGCAGCTTGGTGATTTCATCGGCGCGATAGGACACTGACTTATCAAAACCTTCGATGCGTACATAGGCGCAGCCACATGCGGGATCATACGCGACCCCTGTTACATCAAAGGGCGTCGCCATTGCGCCCGTCAAAACCGCAACAGCCCCTTCGGGGTCTGTGACGGATACCGCTAAGGTCGTTTCGGTTTCGCAAATCGGTAAAACCTTGAATGACACTTCGGTCAACACGCCCAGTTGCCCCCAGCTGCCTGCAAGCAATTTCACCAAGTCATATCCAGTCACGTTTTTCATCACGCGACCACCGTTTTTGATGATCGTTCCAGTGCCATCGACACAGCGCACACCCAACAAAAAATCGCGTGCCGCGCCTGCTTGGATCCGGCGCGCACCGCTGGCGTTTGCGGCAAATACGCCACCAATGGTACTGGTGCCTGTTGTGCCCAAAACGTCATTCATCAGCACGGGTTCAAAGGCCAATCGCTGATTTTCTTGCGCCAAAGTCTGTTCAATCTCAGATAGGGGCGTGCCCGCACGCGCAACCATCGTCAAAGCGCCGGGTTCATAATCCACAACACCGGCCAATTTTTGCAGCGATAACACTGCACCCACAGGGGTTTGAACCGTCCGTGTCCCGCCCCCTTGGATGACAACCGAACCTTTGGCCGATTGCAGATAGGACGATACATCATTTTCACAGGTCGCATAATGGATCATATCACAATCCCCCATCACGACGCGATGCCGAGGCCGCCAATGGAAACACTTTGGCCGGGTTTAACAGCCAAGCAGGGTCAAATACGTCCTTGATGTTCATCTGTGCATTCAGATCATCGCGCGTGAATTGATGATCCATCAAATCGCGTTTTTCGATGCCGACCCCATGTTCACCGGTCAAACAACCGCCAACTTCTACACACAGCTTTAGGATTTCCGCTCCAAAGGCTTCGCATTTTTCCAATTCACCGGGTTCATTGGCATTGTACAAAATCAGCGGATGCATATTGCCATCCCCTGCGTGGAACACATTACCCACGCCTAGGCCGAATTCACGGCTCATTTCGCCGATGCGTTTTAGGACATAGGGCAGTTTCGACACAGGGATGGTGCCATCCAAACACATGTAATCATTGATCTGCCCCATCGCACCAAAGGCCGATTTGCGGCCCAGCCAAATACGCGCGGCCTCTTGCATATCATTTGCGCGGCGCATTTCGACGGGATTATGCGTGGCCGCGATCGCCAATATTTTTTCCAACTGTTCTTCGATTTCGATGGGGCTGCCTTCGACTTCGACGATTAATAATGCCTCACAGTCGGGGTATCCCGCCTTGGCGAAATCTTCGGTCGCGCGGATACAGGGGCGATCCATAAATTCGATGGCCACCGGCAACACGCCCGCACGGATAATATCAGACACGCATTGTCCCGCCACTTCGTTGCTGTCAAAGCCCAGCAAGACAGGCAATGCGCCCTCTGGTTTGTGGATGATGCGCAATGTGGCCTCGGTCACGATGCCCAACTGACCCTCGGATCCGCAGATCACACCCAACAGGTCCAAATCAGGGGCATCCAAATGTGCGCCGCCGATGTCCAAAATTTCACCCTGCATCGTGACAATACGCACACCCATCAGATTGTTTGACGTCACGCCATATTTCAAACAATGCGCGCCGCCAGAGTTCATAGCGATATTGCCCGCGATCGCGCAGGCCAATTGGCTGGACGGATCTGGGGCATAGAAAAAACCATCTGCCTCAACCGCGCCTGTCACGCTTAGGTTGGTGCGCCCTGTCTGGACGCGGATCACGCGGTTATCATAATCCGTGTCCAAGACATCATTCATCCGTGATACGCCCAGAATAATACTGTCCGACGTGGGCATCGCCCCACCTGCCAGTGACGTACCAGATCCGCGTGGGACCACTGGAATATTCAGATCGCTACAAATTTTCAGCGTTTGTGCGACCTGTTCCGTCGTATAGGGCAGCACCACCGCCATCGGCGGACAGCGATACGCAGATAACGCGTCGCATTCATAGGCGCGCGTTTCCATAGGATCATCGATCACACAATCGGACGGCAAAATCGCGCGCAACCGCAGCACAAGTTCTGATTTTCGATCCAGACGATCCTGGCTTGGGACTGGCATTTCCATGGGGCACCTCACTATTGGTAAGATAATATAACCAATTTTGTGAATTGGCAAGTCCGTCTTTAGATATTAAGTCTGTTACATGACTTGGCTTGACCGACTACACCTGTTTTCAACCTACGACTTTGTGGCACTTGGTATATTGCTGCTGTCGTGGCTTATTATTGGCTATATCATCGAAAACGCGCCCGAGCACCGGCAATCGACTACACAAATCATGGTAAAATATCGTCGAGACTGGATGGTATATATGGCTGAACGTGACAATCGAATTTTCGATAGCCAAATCATGAACAGCCTACGCCAAGGAACATCATTTTTCGCATCCGCAACGATGATTTCGATTGGCGGTTTGGTGGCGATGCTTGGTAACGCAGATCGTTTTGCAGGAATTGCAAATGAATTAACCATGGCCAAGGATCCACACCTTGTTTGGGAAATCAAATTGTTTGTCGTTTTGTTTTTCGTCACAAACGCATTTTTGAAATTCGTGTGGTCACATCGTTTGTTCGGATATTGTGCGATTGTCATTGCCGCCGTTCCCAACAAGCAAAGCAATCCCTTGGCCGATCATCGCGCATACCAAGCTGGCGAAATCAACATAACCGCCGCGCGCAGCTATAACCGCGGACTGCGGTCGGTGTATTTCGCAATCTGCGCATTGTCATGGTTGGCTGGCGACTGGGCGTTGATTTTGGGCACAATAATCACAGTTGCCGTGCTATGGCGCCGCGAATTTTTATCTGCGTCGCGAACTGTATTGCTGAAAACACCCCAACTTTAGGCATTTCGCCCCTCGCGCAGCCAAGCCCCAACAGCTGCGCCAATCGCGCATAGCAGCATCAACCAAACAGGCAAAATTGGTTTGGTCGTGATGTCTAGCAACGATTTTGATTGATTGCGCACAACCCCCATCCAGCCATTTCCCGATGCGGGCCGTCCCCGCGCAATATCACGCAAAACCGGAAATTCCGATCGTGCCCAAACCGCGCCACCAGCTGCGTTGCCTGCCCAATTTACCAGCAGGTCATTGGTCGCAAGGGGGGATTGAAATTCGACAGGCGACACAGCGCCTTTGGCAAAAACAATCGCTTGGGTATCATCACGCAAATCATAAATCCCATTTTCGGTCGCAGTGATTTGTGCCTGAAACACGCCTGGACGGATTGGGCGCGGCAGAATTTCGGTGGTATCACCTGAGGGCGCGGTCAAGGTCAGCGGCGCCACCTGATCGGCCAAACTACGCCGCGTTATCACAATATCCGAGCCCTGTTGGACCGCGCTCAGCGCATCTTCTTCAAGGTCGGGTTCCTGCATCAACCAATGCGACACGCGGCGCAGTAATTCCTGTTGTGGTCCGCCCTGTTCAAATTCACGATACCACAGCCAAACTTGGTCTGATGCAATCATCGCAACGCGTCCCTGATCCACGCGGTCTAGTACCAACAGCGGTTTGCCCTGCGCGCCTGTCATAACCGTTTGACCACGGGTCACATTCAAATCCACCTGTCGGAACCAACGACCCCACTCGGGGTTGTTTGGCAAATCTTGGGTCACGGGGTGGCGTGCGCCCAAATCGGACACCTGCGGAACATAAGAATCGGTGATAACCCGCGAATTTGAAACCGCCGGTAAAATATCGCCCAATGGCGACCGTGAAATCGAATTGGCAGACGCAAAATCTGGCCCAGCCGACACCAACGCCGCGCCGCCATTGCGGACATAATCCACGATATTTTGCAAATAAGCCGAGGGCAAAATACCCCGCCGTTTATAGCGATCAAATATGATCAGGTCGAAATCATCAATTTTTTCCAAAAACAATTCACGCGTGGGAAAGGCAATCAGCGATAATTCCGACACAGGTACGTCATCCTGTTTTCCGGGGGGGCGCAAAATGGTAAAATGGACCAAATCAACCGAGCTGTCAGATTTCAGCAGGTTGCGCCACACGCGCGCACCTGGATGCGGCATGCCCGATACCAACAACACACGCAGGCGGTCACGAATAACATTGACCTGCGCAATCGCGCGATTGTTCTGGTCGGTAATTTCACCCGCCAGCGTTGGAACCGTCAATTCAAACACGGTTCGACCTGCATGGGGTGGATCAAGTTGCAATGTCACATCCTGCCCAAGGGGGACATTAAATTCCACAGGGTCAGACGCCCCAACGCGGGCCGTTACTTTGACGGTGGATTGTTCAACGGGCAGCGCACCTGCGTCTTGGACCATCAGGGTGATTTCCATTTTTTCGCCCAAAATGGCATAAACAGGCGCCTGTTTGATCAGGATTTGGCGATCAAAATCGGACGGATCACCCGTTATGATGTGATGAACAGGCACCTCTGACCCCAAGGGGTCTGTATCATGAATTTGCCCGTCAGAAATCACAAAGATGGATGATAATTGCTGTGGCGGAATTTCAGCGCGTACCTTGTTTAACGCCTGCGTGATGCGTGTACCTGTGTTGTCAGGACCATCGTCCAGCGCGATTTGACGCACACGCACGCCTTGGCGGGTGCCCAAGCGGGCCAGCAAGTCATCCAAGGCCTGTTGGACCTGTTCAGGTCGATCCCCCAACCTGTTTGAAGATGACCTGTCAACGATGACGACGGCGATATCCTCTAAATCAGCGGATTTAGTATCGCGGATCATGGGGTTGGCCAGCATCGCGATGACCACCGCATAGGCCATGCCACGCAGCCACCACCCCGATAGCCCCTGCCACCATGCCAAACCAGTCGCCATACCGCCGACCAGCGCCAGACCAATCAATACACCCAAAGGAACCAATGGGACAAATATCACATCAAACATCGTCATTGCCCCAAGCGATCCAATAATGCAGGCACATGCACCTGATCGGATTTATAGTTGCCGGTCAAAACATGCATGACCAAATTCACACCAAACCGCAGTGCAATTTCGCGCTGACGCTCGCCCGCGCGGCCCCGCCCCACAGGCACCAACGGTTCGCCCCGACTGTCCATCGCCCAAGCCGCGGCCCAGTCATTTGATCCAATAAAAACGGGGCTGACACCATCATTTAGCGGACGAAATGGCAACCCATCCACTGTTTGCGTATCGGTCGGTGCCTCGGCCCATAATTGCCCTGATCGATAGCGCCCGGGGAAATCCTGTAATAAATAAAATGCGCGGGTCAAAACATGATCCGCGGCGACAGGTTCTAGTGGCGGAATATCCAAATCCTGCAACAAACGCATTAATTTGGGGTTTTGCGCTGAATTTCCACGGCGTAATTCAGCATCCATAGTATCAAATAAAATCACCCCGCCTGAGCGCAAAAACGCATTCAGCGATGACACGGCACGCGCAGATAGGCTGGGCTGCGTTTCGATTATGGGCCAATAGATTAGCGGATAAAATGCCAATGTGTCGCGTTCAATATCCAAACTAACCGGGGCAGAGGGTTCCACAGATGTACGGAAAAATAACGTATCACTGAGCCCCACCATCGCGGCAAGGGCCAGCGTGTCGACCCGCGCATCACCCGTTTTGATATGCGCCAACGCAATTTCATCGGGCGCACGCCGCGTATCGGCACGCACGTGATCAGACATGATCCCCAGCGCGACAACCATGACCGGAATCGTTGCAAACACACGCCGACCCGACACCATCAAACTGGCCAGAACATCGGCACACAATAAAACCAAGGCCGCAATCAACAAAAATGGCATCCACTCTACCGAATTCTGTGGTTGGGCATCGGTGATCACATTCAGGTTTGATGGCCAGACAACCGGTTCAAGGGCAGGATACACATCCACCAAATTTCGCGTCATCACCGAATTTTGCGACTGATATATCCCCAACGGTGCGTCTTGGGTGATCCCAGATTGGGACAGAACTTGTTGGGTTAATACCGTTTTGTAATCCGGATCTTGCAATAGGCCGCGCGCATCCAGCGTTTGCAAAACGGTCCATTCCGTGTCGGGGTTTTGCGCCATCGCAGCCCCAGCCGTGGTTGGTCGCACAAGGCGTTGCAGCATTTCGACGAACAATCCGGACAGTGGCAAATTTGACCACTGTGGTGTGGCGGTGACGTGAAACAGGCTGATCCGCCCCGCCCCAAGTTGAGCCTGGGTGACCAAAGGTGTGCCATCTTGTAAACGGGCCAAAACCTTGTCCGCTAAGTCCGGCGATGGTTCTGCCAAAACTTGGGCGCGAATGGTCACATCAGATGGTATATCTAGCTGATAAAATGGCGATAGCGGATCAAAATCTGCCAATGTTTTTGGCGTCTGCCAGCTCATCGTGCCGCCCAAGTTGCGGCCCCCTTGACGCATTTGCACGGGCAACAATGGATCATCGGCAAACTGTGACGCCACATTTGCCATGGCAGGTCCGGCGAAGCGTAACAAATGCCCCCCTTGTGTGACCCATTCTTGAATGGCATCGGTTTGCGGCAAACGTGCGGTATCTGCAGCGATCATTACATCGGGTTGAACCAGCATCAGCTGATCCACAGATCCACGTACAATATCACCGTAGGGTGCAATCGCTTGTTCGACATAGTTTAGCGGATCCAGAACATCTAATTGTTCGTTTTGCGCCGTATCGACAACGATACCCACTTGGGGGCGGCGCAACTGATCTGCAATGATGTATTGCGCACCAACATAGGGATGTTGGACAATCCTAAATCGCGTGATCCGTGCCTGCAATTCGCGCGGTATGTCCAGGGACACGCGTCCGGCAGGGGAAATCGGGCGTGTTGCTATTGTAATCGGCTGACCGCTGGGATCCACACCCTCGACACGCAATTCCAATGACGACAGGTCAGCACCCTGTGCTGCGACCATGACGGTCAAAACCGTGTCGGATTGATCCACGCCCAAGATCATGGGAAAGCTTTGATCCCGTTGATATATCTGTAAATCACCACGGGACTGAAACGCTTGGATCAGATCGGCACGCGCACCGGCATAATCCAAACCATCCGACGCCCAGAACACGTCAAAGTTGCCCTGCGTGTCACGCAGGATGTCCAAACTGCCTTGCCAATCAGGATCCCATGCGGCTGCCTGCCAATCACGCAAATTTTGTGCCGCTTGTAGTGCGGGTTGCCATAGAACAGGCGCAGGCTCGGCCGCATTCAAAATCGCTATGCGTTTGTCTGCAAACGTAGGGGATGCAATCAATTGGGCCATTTGTTGTTGAACCAATGCGGGGGCATTGGCCTGCGCCCACCCGCCATCAATAAATATCAATATTCGGTTCTGGGTCCGCTGCGGACCATCGGGCGCCCAGCGCGGCTGGGCCAGTCCAACAACAATCAAAACCACAATCAAACTGCGCAAGACGATTAACCACAGGGGTGTTTTGTTTTTATCAACCTCTTGGTCGTGCAATCCCAACAACAGCGGCACCGCAGCAAAGACATGGGTTTTGGGGCGCGGCGGCAAGGCACGCAAAATTACCCATAATACTGGCAAACCGATTAAGGCCAACAACACATAGGGATATACAAAAACAATTGGACCTAGTGCCATTATGCAACCTGCCCTTGTGACAACAAACTGTGCAAGCGCGTCACAGCATTTAGCAGCGATTGATCCGTGACAACCCGTTCAACCCGCCATCCAGCTGCAACGGCCATCTGATCCAGCAGGTCGAACCGTTCCGCCAACCGCTGCAAATACCGATCGCGCAAATCATGCGCCCCTTGCGTTTCATGGTGCAGCATCCCCTGCGGATCGGCAAAAACCACCGGCCCGCGAAAGGCAAAGCCCACTTCGTCACGATTTAAAACCTGCACCAAAATGCCGCTAACTTGGCGATCATGTGCCATTTCCAATGCCCTATGCGTTGACGCCAGATCCCCCAAGAAATCGGAAAAAATCGCTGCCTTGGATTTGGGAACCAATCTAGGCCCATGGCTGTCTGCTGTATCGGGCGTATCAGAAAATGACATCATCATGCGTGCAATTTGACCATGGCCATAGCCCACCGGCACGCTGTTATCCAAACTGCCCACCCGTTCGCCTGCGCGAACAGCCGCCCCTGCCAAGGCCGTAGCCAATACGACAGATACCGCCCATTTGCTGGGGCTGTCCCGATCATGCATATTTGCGCTGTTGTCCACCGACAGCGCCAGCGATTGCGCCGTTTTCCATTCAAAGGTGCGCACATACAGTTGGTCAGCGCGCGCAGAGCGCCGCCAGTCAACGGATTTTTGCGTATCTACCCCAGCGGTAAAGGGGCGAAATTGCCAAAAATCATCCCCGACCCCAGGCCGCCGCCGCCCATGTTCACCCGCCGCCACCGCTTGCGACAGCTGTTCGGCCTGCAACAACAGCGGAGCCAGACCTGCATCCAGTTGGGCCGCGTCGGTTGCTAGGGGCGACACATCTGTCATGCAGCCTGGCCTTGGGCATCTAAATCGGCGACGATTTGCGCAATGACATCTGCCATGGACACGCCGGCCGCCTGTGCAGAAAATTTCAACGACATCCGATGCGACAGCACCGCAGGGGCCAAATCAACAACGTCACGCATCGTGGGCGCGGACACACCGCGGATCACGGCATGCGCGCGCACCGCCAGAACAAAGGCCTGTGACGCCCGTGGCCCCGGCCCCCATGACAGATGTTGGTTCGCCAAGGGATGTGCGTCAGCAGTCCCCGGACGACAGGCCCGCACCAATCGCAACACAAAATCCATCAAGCCCTGCCCAACAGGCACCTGTGCCAACAGCCGCTGTGCGGCGACGATATCGGCTGGGGAAAATACCGGATCAGGCAGATCATCGGACAAGCCGGTGGTGGCCAAAACGATATTTCGTTCCGTGTCCAAATCAGGATAACCTACATCAATACGCAGCAAAAACCGGTCTAACTGCGCCTCAGGCAGGGGATATGTGCCCTCTTGCTCTAGGGGGTTTTGGGTGGCCAGAACCAAAAATGGTGCCCCCAAATCACGGGTTTGGCCCGCTGTGGTGACCTGTTTTTCCTGCATTGCTTGTAACAGGGCAGATTGTGTACGCGGGCTGGCGCGGTTGATTTCATCAGCCATCAGCAATTCACAAAAAATTGGCCCCGGAATGAACCGAAAGGATCGTGCTGTGTCTGGGCCTTCTAACACTTCGGACCCTAAAATATCGCTGGGCATTAAATCGGGCGTAAATTGAATGCGGGACGTATTTAACCCCAAAACATGCCCTAGCGTGGACACCAGCCGCGTTTTACCCAAACCCGGAACACCGATTAACACCGCATGGCCCCCAGCAAAAACGGCAGTCAACGCCTGATCCACCACGCGCGTTTGTCCAATAAATCTGGTATTGATCGCTGTTTTTGCCGCGGATAGGCGTGCAGACAGGTCGTCGATAGATTGTACCAGATTTTCAGGATCAGACATTTTGCACTCCAATAAGTTTGTTCTATATATTAGGTGTAATGCAAATTAGGGAAATGGCAAAACGAATGTGTGGCAAAATTTCACCGAAACCCAACGCAGAGAATTTGGCAACCGCCGCCCGTGCAGCCCAAAAAACCAAAGGTTTGCCGCCCGTTCATCTATGGAACCCGCCATTTTGCGGGGATTTGGATATGCGCATTGCCCGCGATGGTACATGGTTTTATCTGGGCACCCCGATTGGGCGCTTTGAATTGGTCAAACTGTTTTCATCGATCCTGCGCAAAGATGGTGACAAATATTTTCTGGTCACACCCGTAGAAAAGGTGGGCATAACCGTCGATGACGCCCCCTTTGTTGCGATTGATTTTACGGTCAAAAATGCAGGCCCAGACCAAGAGATTTGTTTCGAAACCCATGTGGGCGATGTCACAATCGCCAATTCAGACAACCCCATTCGCGTCATGCGCGATCCGCAAACGGATGAACCCGCCCCCTATGTTCATGTGCGCGCAGGGCTAGAGGCATTGATCGATCGCAAAAGTTTTTACAGGCTGATTGATATTGGCACCCATGACACATACCAAGATGTATCTTGGTTTGGTCTGCGCTCTGGCGGGCAATTTTTCCCAATCGTTCCATCCGCCGAATTAGAGGGTTAGTGCGCGGTTGTGGGCTGGCGCACCTTGGGCTTTACATTCGACATATTGAATATTAAGATTTTAAGACAATTGAACAGGAGCCCCCCATGATTCACCCCCGCTTTGCCCCAATTATGTTTGGCTTTCTTGTCTCGGGGCTGATGTCATTGATCGTGTCTGGCATCGCAACCCTGCGCGCCATCGGATGGGATGTGGGATTTGGCGCGTCATGGATGAACGCGTGGATCATCAGTTGGGCGATTGCATTTCCAACAATCCTGATCGTATCCCCCATCGTACGCCGGTTCGTTGCCGCAATCACAAAACAACCGTCCTAAGGGGCGCGACACACCTAATGCGCCACGGCCCAGTTGTCGCCCTGCCCTGCATCCACAATCAGCGGTACATCCAAACGCACAACAGGATCGGCTGCATTTTCCATCACATCCTTGGCCCGTGCGATCAGCGTATCGACCGCCTCTGCATCGACTTCAAACAGTAATTCATCGTGGACCTGCAACAACATCGTTGCGGGTAAATCCGCAATCGCGGCCGGCATGCGCACCATTGCACGGCGAATGATATCCGCTGCGGTCCCTTGGATCGGGGCGTTGATGGCCGCACGTTTGGCAAAGCCTGCGGTCGGTCCCTTGGCGTTGATTTCAGGGGTATGAATGGTACGCCCAAACAGGGTTTTTACACATAGGTGTTCCTTGGCATAGGCGACGGTGGCGTCCATGTAATCCTTGATCCCGGGGAACCGTTCGAAATAGCGATCGATAAAGGCCTGTGCCTCGGCCCGTGGGATACGCAAGTTACGCGCCAAACCAAACCCAGAAATGCCGTAAATGACGCCAAAGTTAATCGCCTTGGCCTGACGGCGGATATCGGATGTCATCTGATCCAATGGCACGTCAAACATTTCCGATGCCGTCATGGCGTGGATGTCATGTCCATCACGGAACGCCTGTTTCAAACTGCCAATACCGGCCACATGGGCCAAGATACGCAATTCAATTTGGCTGTAGTCCAGACTGACCAATACCTTGCCCTGTGGGGCGATGAATGCCTCGCGGATGCGGCGGCCCTCTTCTGATCGGATGGGGATATTTTGCAGGTTTGGATCGGTCGATGCCAATCGGCCCGTATTGGCCCCCGCAATAGAGTAGGATGTATGCACCCGCCCCGTGGTCGGATTGATATGATCTTGCAAGGCATCGGTATAGGTGGATTTCAGTTTCGACAACTGCCGCCAATCCAACACGCGCGCAGGCAAGACATGTTGGGTCGCCAAATCCTCAAGGATATCGGCACCGGTGGCATAGGCGCCTGTTTTGCCTTTCTTGCCGCCCTCATACCCCAATTTGTCGAACATGATTTCACCCAGCTGTTTGGGTGAACCCACGTTAAATGACTGGCCTGCCAATTCGTGAATTTCCGCCTCAAGTGCGGCCATTTTTTGGGCGAATGCATTGGACATACGGCTGAGTGTATCGCGATCCACCAAAACGCCTGCGCGTTCCATTTTGGCCAAAACCGGCACTAGGCTGCGTTCCATCGTTTCATAAACGGTGGTCACGCTGGCCTGATGCAATTGGGGTTTAAACAATTGCCAAAGGCGTAGGGTGATGTCCGCATCTTCGGCTGCATAAGGCGTGGCCTGATCGATGGGTACGCGATCAAAGGTGATTGCCGATTTTCCTGACCCCAACAGTTCTTTGATCGGGATGGGGGTGTGGTTTAGATACCGATCGCTGAGCGTATCCATCCCATGCCCATGCAAACCACCATGCAGGGCATAAGACAGCAACATCGTATCATCAAAGGGTGCAATATCCTGCCCCAAATTCGCAAAAATCTTGGCATCGTATTTGATGTTTTGACCAATTTTTAAAATCGCAGGGTCGGTCAATATTGGCCCCAAACGGTCAAACACTTGGTCCATGGTTAGCTGGTTTTCCACCAAGCTTTCGGTGGCAAACAGATCATCCGCCGCGCCATCTTTGTGCGCAATGGGAATATAGGCCGCGACACCTGGTGCCGTGGCCAATGAAATACCCACCAATTCTGCGCGCATTTCATTCAGTGACGTGGTCTCGGTGTCCACAGCGACATAGCCCAATTCAGTGATCTGCGCGCACCATGCGTCCAATGTTTCCACGTCACGAATGCAAACATATTGATCCGCGTCAAACCCAACCGTTGTTGCCGCAATGGGTTCTGATGCCATTTGCTGTGGGGTATCATTGATTTCCGGCGCAGTGCGGTTAAATTTTTCCGCGACCTTTTTCGTGATGGTGCGAAATTCCATTTGCGCCAGAAAATCCAACAAAACCTCGGGCTCGGGATCACGCAATTCCAAATCATCCAGCGTGAAGTCCAGCGGTGTGTTGGCATCCAATTCGACCAACCGTTTGCTAAGACGGATTTGGTCGGCGTGATTTATCAATGTTTCGCGGCGCTTGTTCTGTTTGATTTCGCCCGCCCGTTCCAGCAGCGTTTCCAAATCACCATATTCATTGATCAACAAAGCCGCAGTTTTTATGCCGATCCCGGGCGCACCGGGCACATTATCAACGCTGTCACCGGCCAAGGCCTGAACATCAACCACGCGTTCGGGAAACACGCCGAATTTTTCAAACACCCCGTCACGATCAATCCGTCGGTTTTTCATGGCGTCAAACATTTCGACACCGCCGCCGACCAGCTGCATCAGATCTTTGTCAGAACTGACAATCGTCACACGCCCGCCCGCGTCACGCGCCTGATGGGCCAGTGTCGCGATGATGTCGTCGGCCTCATATCCCTGAATTTCTTCGCATGCGATATTAAAGGCGCGGGTTGCGTCACGGGTCAGGGGGATTTGGGGGCGCAAATCCTCGGGCATGGCATCGCGGTTTGCTTTGTACTGATCATACATGTCATTGCGAAATGTATGGCTGCCCTTGTCAAAAATGACCGCCAAATGGGTGGCCGCATCGGGGCCTGTGTTGCCCTCAATATACCGCAGCAGCATATTGCAAAACCCGCTGACTGCGCCCACGGGCAACCCATCGGATTTCCGCGTCAAAGGGGGCAAAGCATGAAAGGCGCGAAAAATAAACGCCGACCCATCAATTAAATGCAAATGATGTCCTGAACCAAATGACATAATGTACCCCGCTTTCTGTTGGTTTCAGGTGTACACAATCACGGAAAAATTGACCAGCCAGAAACAGAGTGGGAGACACATCCTGCGAAAATTAAGTTCATTTTTGAACAACACAAAATTTAAAATTCGGTTGCAAAATTTACGCTTATCACGACCGCCCGTGCCGCCAAGATACAAATATTGAGTGGTATATTCTGGATATTGATCCGCCTAGGCCTGCAGCATCCAAAAAGAGCCTAAGTGGTGTCTTAGCCACAGCCATTTCCGGTTTTAAGTTGCTTTGTGAAGCCCCCGATCATAGCATCAATTTTGCCAAGCAGCTGGTACATAATTGGCCCACCGGTTGATGAGACTACAACAAGATCCCCTTCATCACACTGTGGGGTGATAGCATGGCCCTGCGCTTCTTCGTATCTAAACAATGACATCGCAGCAATGGACGTTACTACAATTCCTGCAGTTAATATCACTCAATCGATGGCAACCGCACCTTGTTCATTATTCGCAAATCCACGCAACACTGTCACTAATTTGTCTTTGAATAACATGTTCATAAATCCAATCCAATCAAACCAACCCAGTTTCAGAGAAACTACGCACCGTTACTATCAAAACGACTGACTTTATGTAGCACATTAGTAAAGCCCCCTTATTTTAACGCACTCGGTGTTTCTGCAATATGTCCGTGCGGTCATTAATTTCATACCGTCAAAACACGATGAATCACCAACAAGCCTGATAGCTTGTGTGGTAGTATCGATTCACATTTGGGCTAAAATGTGACACGTCCGTGGTAAAAGGATGTATTCAAACACCCATCACTGGTCTTGATGATCGCGTTGAACCAGTTTGGCATCGCAATATGGGCATTCCACCCAACCTTTGTCCGTAGGGATTTGTAACCAAACGCGGGGGTGGCCCAAGGCGCCTTCGCCACCGTCACAGGCAACGCGATAGGTTTCCACGA
>Ga0255771_1003571_pt1 | contig 14666 bp, 9 predicted proteins | sample 011ome_19_FD_179969 | JGI IMG/M metagenome (GOLD analysis project Ga0255771, IMG submission 179969) | Coastal salt marsh microbial communities from the Groves Creek Marsh, Skidaway Island, Georgia - 011510BT metaG (version 2) | ecosystem: Environmental > Aquatic > Marine > Intertidal zone > Salt...
GAGGTTCTTCGGGTGGGACAGGCGGCACCGCGGCGCGGCGGACGACTTGGAGGAGGAGCTTCTCGGCGCGGAGCGGCGCGAGCGCGTCGATGACTGGGAGTTCGAGGCGAGCGACCTGTCCACGTCCGACGAGGAGGACGCCGAGCCGGAAGCCGCAGCGCCGGAAGTGCCCGGCGACGAGGGCGAGGCGGACACCGCCGCGGACACCGCGGAGGGAGCCGCGGGGGAAGCCGCGGGGGAAGCAAACGCGAGGAATCGAGACGGCTCGGGTGATGCGTCCGAGCCCCGCGAACCTCCCGCGGAGATGCGCGAGGACGAAGCCGACGAGACCTCCGCGTCGCCGGCGGAAAAACCCTCGGAAGTCGCCGGAACCGAGAAAGGGAAGGGCGACGGCGGCGGGTTTTCGTCCGAGTGCAACGTGTGCATGTCCGCGCCCGTGCAGGTGGTGCTGATTCCGTGCGGGCACGCGTGCCTGTGCCGTAAGTGCGCCCGGCGCATGCGTCGGTGTCCCGTGTGCAGGACGGAGGTGGAGCGAAGGCAAAAGCTGTATTTGGCCACGGAGTAAGCGCCTGAAAAATAGTGTTGTGACATACGGTGTACTTCTAGCTATGTACGCTTCTCGCGCTCGCACGTCCGCCCGTTCCGCTCACTGCATGCCGCCGGCGCCGCCCTGCGAGTACGCCTGCAACACCACGTTGCTGATGGCTCGTGTGGCGTCGACGTAGCGGTCGGTGCACCGCGCGATGCACGTTTGCTCGCCGCTGCTAAGGCTCGTGCCGGGCTTCGGGATGCATTTCGCGAAGCACTTCTCGCGCACGGTCTGCGTCGGTCGGGGAGGAAGGGGAGCCGGTCGGTCAGGATCCCCTGGGATCTGCGGAGGGCGTCGAAGCAGCGTACAGCGGGATTCGCGTTTCGGGGAAGTCGATCTCGCGCTTTACGCGAACGCACCGTGAAGAACTCCTGCGCGTACGCGTTCGCAAGCTCCGACTGGACCTGGTGCATCACCGCCTCCGAGTTTTGGCCGTCCATCCTGAACGAAGACGTCGCGCGGGCGCGTCGCGTAGTGGCCAATCGGAGATCGGAAGAGTGGAACGAATGCGACTGTCGAGAAGAACTTGGTATCGGCAACATCACAAACATTATGACTAAATGCCCATACGTATTTTCGAATCCGAACGGAAGGCTGACAGACAGCGACCGCACCGCCGCCTCTCGATCGCGACGAAAAGCGGTTGTCCCCACTCGCACACGCGCGACACGGGCGTCATCGGTTCGGCCGAACAAGCAGTCGGCGCGCGGGTAACCTCGCGCGATGGCGGCTGAAGCGCCGTCTCCCCTGGAGGCGTCTAAGCCCATCGCGCCGTGGTACCACGAGAAGATGACGAACGGCCAGACGCCGCTTCAGATGGGACTGAACTTTGGATTGGTGGGCACGAGCTGCGTGGTGGCGCAGGGGACGGTGCACTGGACGAGGACCGCGATGGTGCAGCAGCAGCTGGCTGGCATGCGAGGCGAAGTGCCGCTCGGAATGTTGGCGCAGACCGCCTCCATCTGGCAGAGCGAAGGGCTCAGAGGCTTGTATCGCGGGTTCTCGGCCGCGGCGTTGCGCGAAGCCACGTACAGCTCGCTGCGTTTCGGTTTGTACGAGCCCTTGAAAGTCGCGCTGGACACCAGCGGCGGCGAGGAAGAGCTCCCCGTGTGGAAGAAAATCACCGCCGGCCTCGTCGCCGGCGCGGGCGCCGCCGCCATCGCCTCCCCCACGGACCTGCTCATGATCCAGATGGCGGCGTCCAAGCGGTTCCCGCCGCCGTCCATGTTCCAAGTCGGCCGCGAGGTGATCGCCAGGGAAGGGGTGCTGGGTCTGTACAAGGGCCTGGGCACGACCGTGGCGCGCGCGGCGGTGCTCGGGGCTACGAAGATGGCGACGTACGACGTCGTGAAGACGGAGTTGCGGAACAACGGCTGGAAGGAAGGGCCGGAGCTGGTGTTCGCCGCGTCCGTCGTCACCGGTCTCGCCATCACCGTCACCACGTCGCCGGCGACGAACATGCAGACCATCATCATGAGCGGCAACGCGCCGGGAGGCGGGGGCATGCTGGGCGCGGCGGCGGACATCATGCGCAGGCAAGGTCCCGTGGGGTTCTTCCGGGGCTTCGGTATGCAGTGGGCGCGGTTCGGACCGTACGCGGTCGTGCAGTTCGCCGTGTGGGAGTCGCTGCGAAACGCCTGCGGCATGGGCGGCATCTGACGCACGCCTCGACTGCCTCCAGGCGGAAACGCTCTGGGTACGTCTCGCGAGCGCTGTACAGCGCCTCGCGACGCGCCGTTCACCAGGGGAAACGAGGGGTGGCGCGAAGGGTCGTGACGCGACCCGACGCGCGCGTAGTATTAGCGACTATGTATTCGTGTAGTACCGGAAGGCTTGGTCATGAACTCTCCAGAGCGTCCTCGTTCGCCGGCGCCGACGCCGGTAAATCGCCGTTTCGCACGAATGGATCGCCGGATCTGACACTCTGAACCACAACCATTCCGGATATCTTCGTCGATCCAGCTCAGCACAAGAGCAGATCGTCGGCACGCCGTGCACATTGCACGGTGCGTCACGGGTGACGCGATGGTCGGTGTGTGCCGCGCGCGCGTGCCCGTGATGAGATCGATACGCGCCGGCTTGACGGCCGCGCGCGCTGTCCAGCGTCCGTGCCCCGTCGCTGTTCGTCCGACGCGATTTACCATCCGACCGCTCGCGACTCGCGTCGCCGTCCCCGCGGCGTCGACGCCCCGATGGCAACGCTCGGCGGGGGACACGCACTTGCGCTCTCCGTCGAGTCGTTTCGTCTCGACGAGCGCGCGCGCGGCCTCCGCGACGGACGAGGCTCCCGCCATGGGCGACCTCGCGGCGTCCCCCCCCGCGGCGTCCGGCACCGAATCCCCCGAGACGTTGCTCTTCCTCGTCGAGGGCATGCGGTGCGGGGGCTGCTCGGCCGCGGTGTCGAAGGTGCTGAACGCCGACCCCGGCGTGGCGCGCGCCGCCGTGAACCTCGTGACGGAGACCGCCGCGATGGAGCTCGCGCCCGGGGCGGACGCGCTCGAGACCATCGCGCGCGCCAAGTCCGCGACGGAGGCGAAAGGATTCCGAATGTCGCCTCGACCGGTTGGGCGCGCCGCGGAGGAAGCCGCGGCGGCGGCGAACGCGCGAAAGGAGGAGGAACTCGAAAAAACACAGTGGGACCTGTACAAGGCCCTCGGGCTGACTGGTCTGTGCCTCGTGACGCACACCACGCACCACCTGCACCACTTCGGGCTGCACGAGTACGCGCACGGCTCCGTGCTCACGGCGCTCGGCCAGCCGTGGGTGGGCGGCGCCATCGCCGCGCTCGCGCTTTTGGGCCCCGGGCGGAACATCATGCGGGAAGGGTTCAAGGCGCTCGCCAACGGCGCGCCGAACATGAACTCGCTGGTGGGCGTCGGCGCGACCGCGGCGTTCACGCTCTCCGTGGTCGCCGCGTGCGCCCCCCCCGTCCTTGGCGAGTACGGCGTGCCGGTCAGCAACGACTTCTTCGAAGAGCCCGTGCTGCTGCTCGCCTTCATCCTGCTCGGCCGCGCGCTCGAGTCGCGCGCGCGCGCGCGCGCGGCGTCCGACCTGCGCGCGCTCTCCACGCTCCTGCCCCTGGACGCGAAGCTCGTCGTCGCGGACAAGGCGGAGGCGGTCGACGAGAACGACGAGGACCCCATGACGGTGGTGGTGGACCGGCTCGCGCTGCGCGCCGGGGACCTGGTGCGCGTGTTGCCCGGCGAAGTCATCCCGGTGGACGGCGCCGTCGTGTCCGGCGCCGCCGCGGTGGACGAGGCGACGCTCACCGGCGAGCCCCTGTTCGTCGCCAAGGCGGTGGGCGACGACGTGAGCGCGGGAACCGGCGTGTTCGAGGGGCCGCTCACCGTGCGCGCCAGCGTGGCTGGCGACGGGAGCGTCGCCGCCGGAATCGCGCGTACCGTTGCCGACGCGCAAGCGCGCGCCGCGCCCGTGCAGCGCCTGGCGGACGCCGTCGCCGGGCCCTTCGTCTACGCGGTGATGGCCGCCTCGGCGTCGACGTTCGCGTTCTGGTCCCTGCTCGGCGACGCCGCGTTCCCGGGCGCGCTCCTCGAAGCGTCCAACGGCGCGGGCGCGACCCTCGGCGCGCTGAAGCTCGCCACCGACGTGCTCGTCGTGGCGTGCCCCTGCGCGCTCGGGCTGGCGACGCCCACCGCCGTGCTCGTCGCGACGTCCGCGGGCGCGCGGCGCGGGCTGCTGCTGCGCGGCGGCGACGTGCTCGAGGCGGCCGCGAACGTCGGCGTCGTCGCGCTGGACAAGACGGGGACCATCACGGAGGGCAAGCCGCGGGTCACGGGTGTGGCGGCCACCGGGAACGCCGTCAACGCCGACGTGCTTCGCTTCGCCGCCGCCGTCGAGGCCACCACCACGCACCCGCTCGCCGCGGCGGTCGCGGCGGCGTCCGCGGCGGCGGGGGAGAAGACGCCTCGCGCGAAGAACGCCGAGACCGTCCCCGGGCGCGGCGCTTCCGCGCTCGTGGAGGGCAAGCGCGTGTTCGTGGGTGAGCCCTCGTGGGTGGAGAGCGCGGTGGGCGCGGGGGGGGGGACCGCGGCGGCGCTCGGCGCGGCGGCGGCGGAAAACTCCGAGGCGCTTGGCGGCCCCGCCGCCGCCGCGTGCAGTTTGGTGTGCGTGGGCGTCGAGGGCGAGGGCGTGATCGGCGCGCTCGCGCTCGCGGACCGGATCAGGCCGGGTGCCGCGGCGTCCGTGCGTCGGCTGCAGGAGATGGGCATGCGGGTGGTCGTGCTCTCCGGCGACCGGCAGCCCGCGGTGGACGCGGTGGCGCGCGAGCTCGGGTTGACCGGCGCCGGCGCCGTCGCCGTCGGCGGGCTGCTCCCCGACGACAAGGCGGCGTTCATCGAGCGCCTCAGGGCCGAGGCGAACGGCGCGGGCGTCGCCATGGTGGGCGACGGAATTAACGACGCGCCGGCGCTCGTCGCGGCGGACGTCGGGATGGCGGTCAGCGGGGGCATGGAGGCGACCGCCGCCGCGGCGGGCGTGGTGCTCCTGGGCGAGGGCCAGGGGGGGGAAAAGTACGAGTCCCCCGGCGGTGGCGTCGGCCAGGCCGCGGACGCGATCGAGCTCGGGCGCAACGCGCTCGGCAAGATTCGACAGAACCTGGGATGGGCTCTGGCGTATAACCTCGTGGGCGTCCCGGTCGCCGCGGGGGTGTTGCTCCCGGAATACGGCATCAGCCTGAATCCCGCCGCGGCGGGCGCCGCGATGGCGTTTTCGTCCGTCGCGGTGGTCACGAACTCGCTGCTCTTGAAAACGCCGAGGGGGGAGACGGACGTCTCGGCGCGCGCGGCGACCGCGCCAACCTCGCGATAGCCGACGTGCGCGGTTTACGCGGCTGATCGTGTTACAACACTGAAATAATAGTCCCCTCTGAACCCTGGACGCTCGCCGGCGCCGTGGTGGGTCTGAAAAAATCATAAAAATCATACACCCGACGACGCCGGAAACGCCGCCGCCGAGGCGTCCTTCCCGGTTTCGCGCTCGCGCCCGCGTTCGTCCTCCCGCGCCGGCGCGAACGTGACCACGTTGGAGACGCCCTCGGGCTCACGCGCGTACACCTCCTCCACCAGCCGTTCCGAGATGGCCCACAGCTTCTCCCCGAGCGCCGCGTCCAGCGCCTCCTCGCCCGGTCGCTTGACCCCGAACTCGGGCCGGAACCACCCGCGAAGGAACCCGCCGCCCAGGGGGTGCGCGTCCTCGCCCGGCACGTCGAAGGACGGCGGCCCGCACAGGTACGCGCCGGACATCTCGCCCGTGTTCTTTCCGAGCACCATCTGCGTGGTGAAGCGGCCCGCGTTCTGCACGGTGGTCGCCAGCGGGGGGTGGTCGAACATGAACTTCAGCATCGCGCGCACGGGCGCCGACTGCAGCCGGAACAGTCCCGACGACGGGACGAAGCCGGGGGAAAACGCGTTGACGACGACGCCCGCCGCCTCGGCGCGCCGCGCCAGCTCGCGCGCGAACAAAACGTTGCACAACTTGCTGTCCTTGTACGCCTTGTTCCCGTCGAACGCGCCTCCGTCGCACATGGAGAAATCGCCCGCCTCCATGCCGGCGAGGTCGCCGAGCGTCGGCGTCGCGCCGTTGCGCCCGTCGGGGCTGGTGGGATCGTGCACGCACGACGACGTCACGGCGACGCGCGAGCCGCGGCGCATGCACGGCAGCAGGTCGCGCACGAGCGCGAAGTGCCCGAGGTGGTTCACCCCTATGGTCTCCTCGAACCCGTCGTGCGTGCGCCGCGGGGCGCCACGCGCGCTCACGCGGTTGCCCGCGCGGTCGGGGGCCACGCCCGCGTTGCACACCACCGCGTCGAGCGCGACGCCGCGCCGGCGGAAGCGCTCGGCGAAGGCGCGGACGCCCGCGAGTCTCCCGAGGTCAACCACGACGGGCTCGGCGCTTCCCCCGAGCGCCCCGGCGTGCGCCGCCACCTCCTCCGAGGCCGCGCGCGCCTTCTCCGCGCTCCGAGCGGCGACGAGAACGTGACACCCCGCGGCGCACATCTGCTTTGCCGCCTCGAGCCCGATGCCGGAGGACGCCCCCGTGATGAGCACGGTTTTGCCCGTTCCGTCGAACGTCGCGTCGACGCCCAGGGGCAAACGCGAATCGCGCGAGGCGGCATGTACGGGCACCGCGCGACGCGCGACGGGCCGGCGCGCTCGGCGGCGCGCGAGCGGCGCGGGCGCGCACACAGCGGACGTCGAGCCAGCGAAACATGATGCGGATGCCATCATCCCACGCGGTACCGTGCCGGAGGGGCGGGCGGCGCGCAATCGCGATTGCAGCTGGATATCTCAAAAAGCGCGGATGGATTCACAAAAAGGGGGCTTTTTGGTTTAGGCGACGTATCAGAGCCCGCCCTGTGAGGCTCTCGGCGCGCCAAAACGACGTGTCGACGTGGCACAATCAATCGCCCGACGCCTCGGACGAGACATTTTTTCCTGTTATAGGCGAGTGGAAAAACTTTCAACCTTCGCGACGCTTCCCTAGCTAGCAACTAGATAATATGTATGCGTGACGACGCGCGTCGTCTCGGCTCCGACGCCGCGCGAGGGTCGGAGCCACGTCTCAACGTCTCGCCGTGACTGGTACTGGTGATACACGTGGGTTCGCGGCGCGTGCGCCCTTTCGCTCGAGGGCGCGCGCCCGGGACTGCTCTTCGTAAAAAATACCGCGCCGCCGGTCACCGCGGCGTCGCGGGCGGCACGTCCTCCGCCTTCACCGCGGCGGAGAAGGGATTACACGCCTGCGCGGTGCCCCCCGCGGCGTTCCCGGACGCGGCGACGAACATGGACATGAGCATGGCCATCGTCGCAGGGTCCGCCGCCGGCGCCGGCGCCGCGCCCATCCCGAGCATCGCCGCAAAGGGGTTGTGCGCCGGCGCGGGCGCCGGGGGCACCGTCCACGGCATGTGGAACGACGGCGCCGCCGGTTGTGATGCCACCTTGGGGCTGTTCGACATCGACGCGCCCGCGTCACTGAGCCCCGGCGCGAGCAGACGCGCCTGCACGAACGCGGCGCGCGACGCGAACGTCGCCCACGGCTCGGCGCCCAAAACTGCCGGCGCGCCGTTCGCGTCGACGTACGCAATCTGCAGCGCGCTCGGGTCGTACCTCCCGCCCGCCGGCCGCGCGGCGCCGACGAGGTCCGCGAGCGTGACGTGCAGGGCGTCGAACGAGTCGATCGCGCCGAGGTCGATTTTTCGTCGCGCGGACGCGCCGCGGCCCGACCCCGCGGGCGCCGGCACGAGCTCGACGTCGCACTCCACCGTCCGCGCCGCGCCCCCGGGCGCCTTCGCGGCGGGCGCCGCCGCCGCCGGCGAGGTGGGCAACGCGGGCGCGACGCCCGCGAGCGAATCGATGGAGATGGGGGCTTTAGACGCAGTCGGCCGGTGCGTCGCACCCGCCTGGCCGGGCCCGGGGAACCCCGAAAACGCAGTCGCGCCCGGGAATCCCCCGAACGTGCCGAACGCGCTCGACATCCCCTGACTCATCGCGCGCAGCACCGCTTCTTTGTGCCTGAGCTCGTCCAGCGCGGACGCCGCCGCGTTCAGCAGCGGCGCGGCGAGCAGAGGGTTTGGCGCGCCCGCAAGCCCGTTGACGTGCGGCGGGAACCCGGCGATCGGCGCGCCGTGCGCCCAGCCGTTCTCCTCTCCGAGCCACCGCGGTCGTTTCGCGCCCGCCGCGCCCTCGGCGGCGCCGCCGCGCTGCTTGCTTCTCCCGCCGGCGGACCACCGCATGTGCTTCTGGCAGTGCTTGTGCCCGGGCATGGCCATCTCCGAGCACCGCCAGTTCTTCCCGTCGTTGCGGCTGCACCGCATGCGCCCCTCGGGAATCTCGATCGGGGGCGCGCCGTTCCGCCGCGACGCGCCGAGTTTCGGCTCCTTCTTCGCGGCGGGCGCGGGTTTGGACGGCGGGCGCGCCGCGCGGCTCGGCGCGTCCACGTTCGTCGCCTCCGCCGCATCCTCCGCGGCGTCGATCGCCCCCTCCGTGGTCTTCGCGCTCCCGTCGCTGTCCATGCGCGCGCGCTTCGTCACCGGCTTGCCGTCGTCCGCGCGTTCATTCTCACCGCTCGACGTCTGCCCGCGCTCGCCGCTGCTCGTCTGCCCGTGCCTGTCCAGCGGCCCGCCGGGGGAGGTCTTCCACTTCTCGTCCGACGCCTTGGCGCTCGCGGGGGCAGCCTCGGGCTCGGTACGCGTCGTTGTCATCTCTTCTAGTCTGTCTTGCAGTACGTGCGGGTCAACTCGCGGGATTCTCCCGTCGGTCTGCGCGCGAGAAAGGAGAGGAGGGTCAGCGAAAAACGAAAAACACGAAAAACACAACGAGACGCGTTACGAAACGAGGATAGCCGAATAATATCGCAAGATGCGTCAGCATGTCCACGTGAGCGGCCCGGCCGGCAGGGCGTGCCGGTCGCGTGCGCCGCGGCGACGGGCTCGAGAAGCGCGCAGTCGTGACGACAGGGCGGCAGAACGCCACCGCCGGGCAAACCGCTCGTTCCTCGCGCGTCGTTCCGCTCGCAGCGACGCGTTTCCGGGCGCGCGCGACTCGGAAAAACGCGCTGTCGCTCGCCGCGTGTCCCGCGAAAAGCCGTGAATTTCTCTTGAAACGACTCCGCGGGACCGCGCGTCTCCGCGAGGACGCGAAGCTGGAGACGCGCCACGAGCGCACGGAGCACCGTTCGACCACTCAGAGATGCTGTGCCCGGCGCTCGCGCGCGCGCGGCGCCGGTTCCCGCGTGTCGACGCGACGTGCGCGCGCGCTCGTTCGAGAAAAAAGCATGCCTGACTCGTTGACGCACCGCTCTCCGCGTGGGCGTGCAAAAAGCGTGGGCTCTAGATGGACGTCAGTACGCGAGGGACGACGGCCCGTCGTGACGGTACCGCCGCGCTTGACTCGCGTGAGAAGTATTCTCTGTGGCGCGTCGCGGGAATGTCTCGCGCGCGCTGTGAAGTGCCCGCGGGGCGCAGGCGCGACGCGCTCCGGCGACACGGAGCGAAGAAAAAAACCGAGCCACGTGGCGTGTGAGCCACAGACTGCCGAGTCACGCGCGAATTTCAATCAAAATCGGCGACAGAGAGCGGTTTTTAGACCAGAATTTAGGGGTCAACTCGAATGACAAATCTGTTACTCGAAAATCGCGCCAAAATCGGTCAGGATTTTTTTTTTGGAAAGATCGAGAAGATCTCGACAGTCGAGACAGTCGAGACAGAGTCGCGAAAAAGCCGTCCGCCGTCCCTCGCGCGTCACGCGACTCTCTCGGTGACCTTGGCGAAGTCCACCTTGAAGTCATCGGGCAGGACCTCGAAGGTGATTCCCGTCCGTTGCACCGCGTCGATGAGCGCCTGCCCGCCCGCCACCGACGGCGTGAGCACGCCGCCCACGAACGGCAGCTCGTCGCGTCTGCACGAGAGCAGCAGAGTCGTCTCGACGGAGACGCGCGCGGTTTCGTCGTAGCCGTCCCCGCCGGAGACGCGCGCGCGCACGCGCGCGCCGTCCTCCGCGACGGCGTTGACGTAGTAGTCCATGAAGAGCTTCCCGCGCGTCTCGTCGTCCAAACCCTGGCCGAGCTCGTACAGCTTGCCCTCCGCCTTGAGCTTCTCCTCCTCCTTCTTGGAGGAGGTGTTGGCGCTCGCCGCGGCGCGCGCGGAGGCCTCGTCCGGGAACAGCAGGTGCTCGCAGTAGTTGAACTTCATGCCGTACGGGTCCTCGCCCATGTCCATCAGGAGCCAGTTCGAGCGGCGCACGAGGCGCGTGTCGTAGAAGGCGTACGTGAACGGGCCGGACCACCCGTCAAAGTCGTCCCAGTGCTCGATCTTGTTCAGGCACTTGTCCGAGTCCTCGGCGCGCTTGCCGTCGCCCACCGCGCCGCCCAGCGCGAACGGGTCTGCCATGATCTTCGCCACCTTGCTCATGGCCTTGGTCATCGCCGCGCGCGTCGCGAGCGTCCCGCCGGAGGGCACGCCGCCGTTGCCATGCATGAACGTGTGCATCCGCGCGATGTCCGCGTCCGTCTTGGCGCGCAGCGCGCCGGCGGCGTAGAACGCCGCGACGTCGGGCAAGCCGCCGGCGCCCGCCGCGTTGGGGCAGACGATCACGCGCCGCTTCTTGGCGTAGTCGTGCAGACCGACGAGCTTGTGCGTGAACGGCACCTCGCCGTTGACGTCGACGTAGTCACAGTCGTACTCCAAACACGCCTGCACGAGCAGGTGCGCGTTGGTGTTCATGAACGGGCCGGCCACGTTCAAAACGCACCGCGCGCAGAGCGCGAGCGCGCGGATGTCGCGCGCGTCGGCGATGTCCGCGCGGAGCACGTCGGGCGCGTAGGCGACGTCGGGGAACTTCTTCTTGATCTCATCGATACGCGCGTGGAGCTTCGCGGGGGTCCGCCCGGCCAGCACGAACGTGATCTCCGTGCCCAGTCCTTTCACGTGCTCGTAGATGTACTCCAGGATGAGCTTGCCGGTGTACCCGGACGCGCCGTACACCACGAAGGCGTGTTTCCGGTCCTCGCGCGCGGTGGTCTTTCCGAAGCGCTCCTGGAAAAACGCGCGGAGCTCGTGCTCCTTGAGGGAGTCCCAGTACTTGTCGAACAGCTGCTTCTTGCCCTCGAAGAAGTGCTCGGTGAGGCCCTTCTCCACGTACTCCTTGCACAGCAGGGTCTCCACGAAGTCCAACGGGCGTTGCACGGACTCGGACGTGGGGTGCGCGACTTTCAGGGTCATCGGGCGTGTCGAGGCGAAGAGATGCGCGGCGGACGAAGGGGCGGAGGCGCGAGGGGACGAGGCGGGAAGCGCGCGGGCTCGGCGAGGCGGCGTGCGCACGCGGGGCACGCGGGAAGGCGGTGCGGTACGCCGTGCGGGCTCGGATGCGCGCGTGGAAGTGGTCGCGGCCTCGGGGGGTCGCGCCTCCTCGGGCGTGCCGATGGAAAAACGCCTGTTGTCAACTGTCGGTCTCCCGAGGAAAAAGTTCGACGTGTCGAGGCACCTGTCGCGAACGCGAACCGATCGCGGCACCGGGGGAGGGCCGCAGTCTGGCAGTCTGGAAAAGAGAAAACCAACCCGCAAAATGAGTAAATGACTCGTGCCCAAAACTGGCACCGTGAACGGCAAACAACGCGCGGAGGGACGCCGGGTTGAGCCACAACGAGCGGGGCGCGCGCCACCGCAGGGGCGTCTTGGATCGAGAGGCGCACCCGCGACGTGAACACAACGCTCGAGGAGTGGCTGTGTGACTCGTCCGTGGGGTTCCGCCGGGTTTGACGGAGCATCCATTTGCGGCATAATTGGACCGCGACACATTTCGTGTTTCCCCGCCTCTGCGCTGAGCGTCTCCTCGCTGGGAAACCGGGCGCACGGCCGTCATGGGAAGAGGAGCGGCGGCCTTGGCTGGCCACAGGAAACGCGATGAGTCGCATACCGTCGCTGAGCCCGCGATGCGCGGGTCGCTGAAGCGGGTACGTCTCGCGTCCGGCCCACCCGGTCGTGCCTAATTAGGGCGACGCTCTCGCCCGATCGGACCGAAAACCGTCACGACGGATGAAGACGCGTCAAACACGCGCGACGCTGACCCGTTCGTTCTCCGTTGATCTCCCGGTTCCGCACTCGACACAGCCCAAGTTCCGTCCCCAGCCTCCTCCCGAGACGGAGTACTACCCCTCGAACATCATGTTCGACCGGCGCGTGATCCGCGGGAACACGTACGCGGCGCAGCCCATTCCGGCGGCGCCGCCGACGGAGCGCGCGCGCCCGAAACCTCGCGCCGCGCCGCGCCGGCGCATCCCCGGCACGCCCGAGCCTGTCGAGGGGCGCCGGCACATGGACATCCAGACCGAGGCGTACCTGGAGGAGCTCGCGGACACCGTGCCCGAGGCTGAGGTGATGACGCAGACGGACGCGTTCGCGGATCGCCCGCCGACGCCGCTGTTCGTCCCGATGAAGATCGGCGTGGACGTCGAGACGCAGATCGAGAACGGCGACTTGTTCGACTTCGACTTCGAGGTGGAGCCCATCCTGGAGGTGCTCGTGGGGAAGACGCTCGAGCAGGGCCTGATGGAGGTTATGGAGGAGGAGGAGCTCGCGGCGATGCGCGCGCACCAGGAGCACTTCGAGCAAATCCGCAACGCGGAGCTCGTCGCGACGCAGCGCATGGAGGCGGCGGAGCGGCGCAAAGCCGAGGAGCGCGAGCGCCGCATCGCGCAAGAGAAGCAACGCATCGAGCGCGAGAAAGCCACGAGGGAGAAGGTTGCGGCGCAGACGTTCGCGCGCGGGTACACGTCCGGGCTTCTCGGGAACGTGTTCGACAAGCTGTACGACTCTGGATTTTTTTACGACCCCGTGCAGCGCGAGATCGAGACCGATTTCGTGCCTTGGTTCGAGGACCAGGTCGTGGCGGAGTGTTCGAGCGCGGCGGCGTCCCGCAAGTGCGTCGACGAAATCATTAAGAAGGCGTTCATGGACGCCGCCGCCGCGCAGGCAGCGGGCGCGGAAAACCTGCAGCGCGAGGTTGACGATGCGCGGGCTCGGAGAGCCGCCGAGGCGGAGGCGAAGGCGGCGGCGGCGAAGGCGGCGGCGGAGGAACGCGTCGCGCTCGCGCAGACGGCGCTGGACATCTTCATGAAGGTCCCTGAGGGCGAGATCCCCGAGGGCGAGCCCGCGCCCGAAGCGGTGGTGTCCCAGGAGAAGTTCGAGGAGGCGAAGCACACGCTCAAGGAGACGGCGGCGAGGACGGAGAAGGAAGAGGCGGAGGCGCTGGAGGAGGAAGAGGCGAAAAACGCCCACGCGCTTCGCCTGCTGAACCTCCTGCTCACGCCACCGGAGGTGGCGGAGGGGGAGGAGGCTGCGGAGCCCGCGCTGACCCAGGAACAGCTGGACGAAGCCAAGAAGGCGCTCACGCCGGAGCCCGAACCCGAGCCCGAGGCGGAGGGAGACGCGCCCGCGGAGGGAGAGGGCGACGCGCCCGCGGAGGACGAGGCGTCGCCCGCAGAAGGCGAGGCGCCGCCCGCGGAGGGTGACGCGCCCACGGCGGAGGGCGATGCGGCGGAAGGCGAAGCCTCGAAGGAGCCCGAGCCCGCCTTCGAGCCCCCCTCGGCCGACGTCCTGAAGCACTTGATCGAGGCTGGGACGGTGACGGATGAGAAAATCGTCGCGGCGCTCGTGTCCGAAACCCCCGAGCCCCCCGCGGACGCGATTCTCGACCAGCTCCTGGAGAACGAGGTCCTCACCGACGACCAGATCGCCAAGGCGCTCGTGGCAAAACAGCTCGAGGACGAGAGCGGGGAGGGTGCGGAGGAGGAACCGGCGGCGGAGGAACCGGCGGCGTAGAATCGTAGAACTCCGACGCGCGCTTGTAACGAGCTCGCGCGGTCGCTAAACTGAATCGTCCGGATGACGCCGAGACGACATGACAACGTCTCCCCTACTTACCCCGTCCCTATCCCAGCGCTCCGGGTTTCAAAACTCGTCCCCTCGCGCGGCCAAGCTACTCGTGAACCGCTGCGTCAGGATGTGGAACACCCTGCTCAGCCACACGCACCCTAGCACCACGAACAGCAGGTTTATTCCTCTGACCTCCCCTCCCCGCATGGGATTCCTACGCTTGAACCCGTTCGCCGTGCGCTCGGGAAACCCCTCCGGAAGCTCCTCTTCGAACTTCACCGACTTCCAAGGACTCGCACCTTGTCCCGCCCCCCTAATCGTCTCGCCCAGTATGCTCTTTGGTATCGGCGTCCCCTCGCCGTCCCCCGAAGGCGTCGAGGGCGTATCCTCGTCTATCGCATCGCGCGCATCGTTTTCTCCAGCTTCGACCGCCCCGCGGCCGCTCACTCCGGCCGCGTCGTTGCCGCTCGCGCGCGTGATCATCAGACCAAACGCGTGCTCGGCGCCTCCCGCGGCGTTTTGCCTCGGGAGCGCCCGCGTTCACCTGGGCGAGCGTGGGACCACCGCCGCCTTAGATTTGATTGTGGTGTTCGTACCCGAACTTGAGGTGACTCATGAAAATCGTCGAGGATGACATTTTTATTCGGTGCAGGCAGCCAGTTCTTGTTTGTGACTGAACTTGCCTTGGGC
>Ga0255771_1003584_pt1 | contig 14627 bp, 16 predicted proteins | sample 011ome_19_FD_179969 | JGI IMG/M metagenome (GOLD analysis project Ga0255771, IMG submission 179969) | Coastal salt marsh microbial communities from the Groves Creek Marsh, Skidaway Island, Georgia - 011510BT metaG (version 2) | ecosystem: Environmental > Aquatic > Marine > Intertidal zone > Salt...
AAATTGCTGAAGCGGTGCGCAACGGAGTCATCAAGATGAACATCGACACCGACACGCAATATGCGTTTACCCGCTCGATTGCCCACAGCATGTTCACCGGGTACGACCAGGTCCTCCGAATCGATGGCGAAGTGGGGAACAAGAAGGCCTACGACCCCCGCGCCTGGGGTAAAGAAGCCGAAACCTCAATGGCGAAGCGCGTCGTGGAGGCGTGCGAGCAGCTGGGTTCGGCTGGTAAAGCGCTCTAGTTAGCGCAGGCGCCCACCCAGGGCGCGCTCATCAGTATTGCCCGATGCGTCTTTTCGCAGCTCTTTGGGCAGTGAGAATTGCAGGTCTTCTTCAGCGGTTTTGACTTCGTCCACGTCGCGATAACCCGCCTCGGCAAGATCAGCGAGGGTTTGTTCGACCAATACCTCAGGCACTGACGCTCCTGAAGTCACGCCGATAGTGGCAACGCCTTCGAGCCACTCTTGCTTGATTTCGCTGGCGTAGTCAACGCGGTACGCCGCCTTCGCCCCGTATTCAAGAGCCACCTCGACAAGGCGCACGCTATTGGACGAATTCTGCGAACCCACCACGATTACGAGGTCACACTCAGGCGCAATCTTCTTGATTGCGACCTGGCGGTTTTGCGTGGCATAGCAAATGTCGTCACTTGGGGGATCTTGAAGGTGCGGGAATCGCTCGCGCAATCGCCTGACAGTCTCCATCGTTTCGTCCACACTCAAGGTGGTTTGACTCAGCCAAATCAGATTGTCAGTCTGCGGAACCTCGATTGCCATCGCTTCATCAGGGTCGTTGACAAGGGTGGTGCTCTCCGGGGCGTGACCCATCGTGCCCTCAACTTCTTCGTGCCCGGCGTGACCGATGAGAAGAATGTGAAAGTCCTGGCCCGAAAAACGCACCGCCTCACGGTGCACCTTTGTGACTAAGGGGCACGTGGCGTCGATGGCGTTAAGTTCTTTCACCCGAGCTTCTTCCACCACCATCGGTGACACCCCGTGGGCACTAAACACAATGGTGCTTCCGGCCGGAACTTCTTCCACCTCGTCGACGAAGATGACTCCGCGCGATTCGAGCTCTCTCACCACGTGAATGTTGTGAACGATTTGCTTTCTCACATACACCGGCGCTCCATAGCGTTCTAGCGCCTTCTCGACCGCAACCACCGCGCGATCAACTCCCGCGCAATAGCCACGAGGAGCTGCGAGAAGAATGCGCTTTGCGCCCGAGACCGGCAGGTCCACTAAAGGTTCGCGCCGAGGAGCCACGGTCGGCGGGGTGAGCAGTGTCGCCGCCGCACCATTTGAAATCGTCACAACGCTCCAGTGTAGTGAGCTCACACCAACCTCAACTGGAGAGAAGCTCAGTGCTCTGGCCTACTCTGGAGCCATGTCTGGAGGCGTCGCGAACGATTCAAGCCCCGACGCTCCGTGGAGCCTCGAGCGGCTATCGGAGTCATTGGGGGTGTACATCGAGCGTCTCGGTTCAGTGTGGGTCGAAGCAGAAATCACCCAGTGGGGCGTTTCAGGCGGTCATGTGTATGGCCGGATAAAGGACATCGAGGCCGATGTCACGGTGGATATCACCGTGTGGCGCGCCACTCAAGAGAACATCCCCGAAAACGTGGGTCAAGGCGATCGCGTCATCGTCAAAGTGAAACCCAATTGGTATGTGCGCGGCGGTCGCCTGTCAATGAACGTGTTAGAGATGCGTTTGGCCGGACTAGGAGAATTGCTCGCAAAGATTGAGGCACTGCGCGCGAAGCTCCAGGCCGAGGGCTTATTTGACCCCGAGAGGAAGCAACGCATTCCCTTCCTGCCCTCCCTCGTCGGTCTGGTCACGGGAAAAGACTCTGACGCCGAGAAGGACGTGTTACGAAATGCTCAGCTTCGCTGGCCCGAAGTGCGGTTTCAGGTTGAACACGCGAGCGTTCAGGGGGATAAAGCTATTCCAGAAGTCATCGCAGCTCTCGATCGTTTGGAGAGTAACCCTGAGGTAGACGTCATCATCATTGCCCGAGGGGGTGGCGACTTCCAGCACCTTCTTCCCTTCAGTGACGAGGCTCTGGTGAGACGTGCTGCAGCGTGCAGGATTCCGGTGGTGAGCGCCATCGGCCACGAGGCAGACCGTCCCCTGCTCGATGAGGTGGCGGACCTTCGCGCTTCGACACCCACCGACGCCGCAAAGCGAGTCGTTCCGGACGTGAGCGAAGAGCGAGCAAAAATTTCGGAAGCGAGGCAGCGGATAAGGGGCAGGCTCGAGATCCTTGTCAGCGGAGAATGGGAAAAATTACGCCTCTTCAAAGAACGCCCCGTCCTCTCCCGTCCCATGTCGGTAGTGGACGCTCACGCTGAGGACATTTTGCGTTTGGTGCAGCGAGGAGTCGACCGCACCGATTCTCTGCTCGAGCGCTACCAAGCGGACATCAGCAGTCTGAAAGCAAGCATGCGTGCACTGTCACCACTTGCCACTTTGGAGCGGGGTTACGCCATTGTCCAGGCGGAATCCGGCGCGGTTATCACCGAACCAAGCTCGGTCAGGCCCGGGCAGCCGCTCGATATTCGGGTGAAGGGTGGAACCATTCCTGCTGCCGTGAGAAAGGATGACTCCTAGAATGTCCTCGATGAGTGACAAGAAGAAGGCGTCAAACGATGTTGCCTCGGACATCGCCTCGCTGTCCTACGAGGAGGCGAGGGATCAACTCGTCGAAGTGGTCGCCACTTTGGAGCAGGGCCAGACCACCCTTGAGGAATCTATTGCTCTGTGGGAGCGGGGAGAAGCTCTTGCTACCCGGTGCGAAGAATGGCTGACAAACGCCCGCGAGCGCCTCGATAAGGCCCGCGCCTCGTCTAATGACTGAGCCAACAACCCCCGAGGAAATTGCTCAGGCCAAAGCGGAGGCTCGCCGACTGCGCCGACAGCGTCAAACGGCGAAGAACCTGGTGGCATCGTTGGTGGCGTCGCTGGGAATTGTTCTCTTTCTTGTGCTTGTTGTGGCGCGACCGAGCAACCCAGTCGCTGACCCCATCGACTACACGGGCGTAGGAGCCGAGACCGAAGTCAGTACTGGCTATGACCTCGCGGTTCCTCGATTGGATGACACCTGGAGTGCCAATCGCGCCGACTTTCGGAAAGAATCGGGCCTCGAGGTTTGGCGCGTGGGCCTGATTTCCAGCGCGGGAGGCTTCGTGCAACTCGTGCACTACGTCGGCGACGTTGAAGACCCGTTGGCGATGATTCCGGCAGAAGGAATTGATTCGAGCGAAATCCTCAGCGGCGCAGATGGCGAGGCATTCACGTGGTGGACACGGGACCGCGCAGACGTTGAAAACGTAGGCAACGACATCTTTGTGGTGTGGTCCGAGACGGCGAATGGTCTTCTCGTGATTCGTGGCACTTCTCAAGCAGGAGTGTTGTTTGTCGCTTCAGCCATCATCCAATCCGACCCACAACTCTTTGGAGGACCGTCATGACCAACGTAACGCCGGCCGACGTATGGAAAGAAATGGTCGCTGGAAATGAGCGTTTCATCGCTGGCAAGCCCATTCACCCTCGGCAAGACGTAGAGCGCCGAGCAGAAATCGCTGAATCTCAGACACCTCGAGCAGCACTATTTGGCTGCAGTGATTCACGGCTCTCGGCGGAAATCATTTTCGATCTAGGGCTTGGCGACCTGTTTGTGGTGCGCAATGCGGGCCAAGTGATTTCGAGTTCGGTACTCGGGTCGCTCGAATACGCCGTCGAAATGCTCACTGTTCCGCTGATTCTGGTTCTCGCCCATGACAGTTGCGGTGCAGTCGAGGCGGCCGTCCAAAAAGATGCCCAGCCCGACTTGCTTTTCCCACCCCACGTGGACGATATCGTCTCTGACATCCTTCCCGCAGTGGTGCGCACGAGGGAAGCCGCGGGCATCAGTCAAGGAGAGCGGGTCGATTCCGCCGAGGCCGGCATTGAGCATCTTCGCGACACGATTTCTAGCTTGCTCGCCCAATCTGAGCTCATTGGTCAGCGTATCGCTGAGGGTAAACTGGCGATTGTGGGGGCGAACTACCGCCTCGCCGAGGGTCGCGTCATCAGCGACGTCGTCGTCGGAGATATTTCCTAACCGTGTTGGGTTTGCCACTGCGAAAGGGCGAGTAATGACTGCCACACCTGAAGAGTTCCGCATCGAACACGACACCATGGGCGAGGTCAAAGTTCCAGCCCACGCCCTCTACCGCGCCCAAACTCAGCGCGCCGTGGAGAACTTTCCCATTTCAGGAAGCGGGTTGGAGCGCGACCACATCATCGCACTCGCCCAGGTGAAGAAGGCCGCTGCCCGCGCTAATCGTGAATTAGGAATTCTCGACGAGGCCATTGCGCAGGCGATCGAGGATGCGGCCAACGAGGTCATCGGTGGTGACCACCTCGACCATTTCCCAGTAGATACCTACCAAACAGGGAGTGGAACGTCGTCCAACATGAACATGAATGAGGTGTTGGCAACACTCGCCTCCCGCGCGTCCGGCACCGACATTCACCCCAACGACCACGTCAACGCTTCACAGTCGTCCAACGACGTCTTCCCGACCTCGGTCCACGTTGCCGTGACCGGTGCCCTGATTAACCAACTGATTCCGTCGCTCGAGCACTTGGCAATCGAATTGGAAAAGAAAGCCGGCGCCTGGTCTGGGGTGGTGAAGTCAGGGCGGACCCACCTCATGGACGCCACTCCCGTCACCCTGGGACAGGAATTTGCCGGCTATGCCCGTCAGGTCCGATTGGGCATCGAGCGGGTCAAGGCATCCCTTCCTCGGGTTGCGGAGGTTCCTCTGGGAGGTACAGCCACCGGCACGGGAATCAACACCCCAGTCGGTTTCTCCGCGCGGGTCATCGAGCTTCTCGCCGAACAAACGTCGCTTCCGATCACCGAAGCGCTGGATCACTTTGAAGCCCAGGGCGCCCGCGACGGTCTGGTCGAAGCGTCCGGTGCACTGAGGGTCATCGCAGTGTCCTTGACCAAAATTTGCAATGACCTGCGCTGGATGGGCTCGGGCCCTAACACGGGCCTCGCCGAGTTGGCCATTCCCGACTTGCAGCCGGGAAGTTCGATCATGCCGGGCAAGGTGAACCCTGTCATCCCGGAGGCCGTCTTGATGGTGTGCGCGCGAGTGATCGGAAACGACCAAACGGTCGCCTGGGCTGGAGCAACGGGAAATTTCGAGCTAAACGTAGCGATTCCTGTGATGGCCACGTCGTTGTTGGAGTCGATTCGCCTCCTTGCCAACGCCTCGACGGTGCTGGCCGATAAGACGGTGGTCGGCCTCGAGCCAGACGTCGAGCGTGCGCGGGCCCTCGCCGAGTCGTCGCCTTCCATCGTGACGCCACTCAACCGCGTCATCGGCTACGAAGCAGCAGCAAAGGTGGCGAAGCACGCGGTCGCCAAAAAGATGACCGTTCGAGAAGCCGTCATCGACTTGGGTTTTGTCGAACGCGGAGAAGTCTCCGAGCAACAGCTCGACGAAGCCCTCGACGTGCTGCGGATGACGGCACCGGGCCTTTAGGCGACCGCCTGGCCGCCTTCCAGTAGGTCGGTGACCAAGGCCGCAATAGGACTGCGCTCCGAGCGGGTGAGCGTGATGTGCGCGAAGAGCTGCTGGCCCTTCAGTGCTTCAATGACGCTCGCGACACCATCGTGGCGACCCACTCGCAAGTTGTCGCGCTGCGCCACATCGTGAGTGAGCACCACCCGTGAGTTTTGGCCAATTCGAGAGAGCACCGTAAGCAACACGTTGCGCTCCAGTGATTGGGCTTCGTCCACGATGACGAACGCATCGTGAAGCGATCGCCCGCGAATGTGTGTGAGCGGCAGCACTTCGAGGATTCCGCGCTCCATAACTTCATTGACCACGTTCTGAGACACCACCGAGCTCAACGTGTCGAAAGTCGCTTCCGCCCAGGGGTTCATCTTTTCCGCCTGGTCTCCAGGCAAGTACCCCAGTTCTTGACCGCCCACGGCGTAGAGAGGGCGGAACACCATTATTTTGCGGTGGAGGTTGCGCTCCAACACCGCCTCGAGTCCCGCGCACATCGCCAGTGCGGATTTTCCGGTTCCCGCCCGGCCACCGAGCGACACAATGCCCACGTTGTTGTCGAGCAGGACGTCGATCGCCAGACGTTGCTCGGCGGAGCGGCCATGCAAACCGAACACATCGCGATCCCCACGCACGAGGTTGATGGCTCCCTTGCCGTCGACTCGGCCAAGCGCTGACCCACGCTCACTGGAAATCACCACACCGGTATTGACCGGCAGGTCTTGCACCAGGGGGGTTTTCAGTGACTCATCGTCGTAGAGAACCTGGACATCATCTGCGCCGAGATTAATCTCCGCGATACCCGTCCAACCCGAGTCCACCGCGAGCTCAGCACGGTATTCCTCTGCAGCGAGACCGACCGACGCGGCTTTCACACGCATCGGCAAGTCTTTGGAAATCACCGTCACCGCGAGACCTTCGTTGGCAAGATTCACTGCCACCGCAAGGATGCGGGAGTCGTTGTCGCCTAGCTGAAGGCCTGAGGGCAATACCGACTGATTCGAGTGGTTGAGTTCAACCCGGAGTGTTCCGCCATCGCCCACAGAAATGGGAAAGTCGAGACGCTCGTGCTTCGCGCGCAAGTCATCGAGGAATCGCAGCGCCTGCCGTGCGAAGTATCCGATTTCGGGATCGTGCCGTTTCTTCTCTAATTCACTGATGACCACCACCGGGAGGACAACGTGGTGCTCAGCGAATCGAAACATGGCACCGGGGTCGCTTAGCAACACTGACGTGTCGAGAACGAAGGTCCGCTCCCTCGTTTCCTCCTTCTTGCTGCTCTGCTTTTTGGTGGTGGACCGAGGGTTAGCGGCTGGTGTCACCGTGTCTCCTTAGTGGATCGGGTACCCGTTGCGATGACGTTACGCCAGGTTCAACCTCCGATTGAGACCGACACGCGGTAGGTGCCCGCGTCGCCGAGGTGAACAGTTAGTGACCGAAGCGACGCTGACGTCGACCGAAGTCACGGATGGCCCGGAGGAAGTCAACCTCTCGCAAATCGGGGCCGAGAGCTTCGAGGAAAAAGAACTCACTGTGAGCGGCTTGCCAAATCATAAAGTCACTCAAGCGCTGCTCGCCCGAGGTGCGAATGACTAGGTCGAGGTCCGGCTGGCCTCCGGTGTAGAGGTTGTCAGCGATGGCCTCAACGCTCACCGACTTAGCGAGAGTCTCGAGGTCACCACCAGATTCCATGTGACTCTTCACCAAGCGTCGCACCGCCTGAGTGATGTCTTGGCGACCTCCATAACCCACCGCCAGGTTGACGTGAAGCCCTGAATTCTTTTCGCTTCGAGCAGCCGCCCCGTCAAGCTGCGCCAGTAGGCCTGGCGGGAGGTCCTCGCGGTGACCCACGTGTTGAATTTTCCAGTTTCTAAAACGCGAGAGCTGGTCAGCGAGCGATTCGATAATCGTGGCCAAGGCATCCAGCTCTGTCGCACTGCGGCCCCGAATGTTGTCGGTGGAGAGCAAATACAGCGTCACGACTTCAACGCCGATGTCGTCACACCACGTCAGGAATTCGTGAATCTTGTCGGCTCCCGCGCGGTGGCCATGTGAGGAGGATTCGAGGCGTTGCTTCGCCCATCGCCTGTTGCCGTCAAGAATGAGCCCAATGTGTTTGGGGTGGTTTTTTCCATCCAACTGACGCTTGAGTCGTTGGATGTAGAGCCGGTAAAGAAAACCCAGCCCAGGAATCACACTTCGGCGAAGCACGCGACTACCTTAGTCGCATCCGAGACTGCCGGCGAAGGCTAACCAGGCTGTGGATGGCGTTAGGGAGCCCTGCGTAGGGTGAAGGCATGGGCGCGCGGGACAATCACGAACACGAAGAGTCAGGAGCTCTCTCCCTCCCACTTCTTGAGGAATCGATTGAATACCGGCAACTCGATCACAAGCCGTCTTGGCGCGGTTGGATTCACTTGGGAACATTCCCCTTCGCTCTTGCTGCAGGCGTTGTCCTCGTGGTTCTCGCCAGCGGCACGACGGCGACCATCGGATCAACGGTCTTCGCACTCAATTCGCTACTTCTTTTTGGCGTGTCAGCGGTTTATCACCGGTTCGACTGGTCACCTACGACCAAAGCAGTATTACGGCGGATCGACCACGCCAACATCTTCTTACTCATCGCCGGCACCTACACCCCCATCGCCCTGCTCGCGCTGCCCCCACAGCAAGGCCAACTGCTTCTGTGGTTGGTCTGGTCAGCAACCTTCATAGGTATCGGGATGAGGGTGCTGTGGCTCAATGCCCCGCGTTGGATTTATGTGCCGATTTACCTGGGGCTCGGATGGGCGGCGATGATGTACATCGGTGAGCTGTTTGCGGCCAATGTCGCGATGATGGTGTTGGTCCTCGTCGGTGGAGGGCTATACACCCTCGGCGCAATCGTTTACGGCGCCAAATGGCCCAACCCTTCAGTCAAGAATTTTGGATTTCACGAGATTTTCCACTCATTTACCGTGCTCGCATTCTTCTGCCATTGGACGGCCGTTCTGCTTATTGCGATGAGCCCTCTAAGCCCCTAGCCTCCCGCTCTTCGCGGTCGAGCTTCTCAGCAATTTCGGCGCGGTAACGCACACGCCTCACCCTCTTGACCATGTCAAGAATGAGGAGCAGGGCACCGATCGCGACCATAAAGGTCACAGTGAAACCAACAACACCGGGTGTCACAAGAATCGGGTCTACTTCAATTGGCGGAATCAGTTCCTCGGCCCACAGAATGGCCTTCAACATGGACCCTTCTCCTCAGGATGCTCAATTGACAGGGCGCTACTCTCGTTATCTACGCTAGCGGAAGATGGTGGCGATGGGTCGAGAAGATGTGGAAGCATCGCCGTCTGTCTCACATGAGATCAGCCGTCCCGCAAGTCGTTACGGCTTGAGTGATAAGGCCGCCACGCGAAACAAGGCTCTGGGAGTGCTGGCCGGCGTGGGGGCATCAGTTGTCCTTGTCGCCTGGTTATGGTGGGCCGGCCTCGCTCAGCCCAATGCGCAGTTTGAGACTCGAGATTTGGGCTGGCAAGAGGTCGATGAGAGAACCATCAGCGTCTCGTTTGAAGTGACAGTAGAACCCGGAACGCCCATGTCGTGTGCGATTCAAGCGCTCAACGCCCAATACGGAATCGTTGGCTGGGTGATCGCCGATATTCCTCCGGCTGAGGAGCGAACCAGAGTGTTTTCCCAAGAGGTTCGAACCAGTGAAACCGCTGTGACTGGCTTGCTCTACCGCTGCTGGTTGTCTTAGTCTCGAAAGAACCAACCGGACTCCGCTGGAGCCCGGTTGTTATTCGTAAGGGGAACAAATGTCGAACTCGGGCTCACAGGTGTGGCTCACGCAGGAGGCCTATGACCGGCTTGCGCTCGAGCTGGAGCAACTCACCACAAAGGGTCGCCAGGAAATTGCCAAGCGAATTGAGGTTGCCCGCGAAGAGGGCGATTTGAAAGAAAACGGCGGCTATCACGCCGCGAAAGAAGAGCAGGCCAAGATGGAGGCTCGCATTCGCACTCTCACGGACACCCTGAAGCACGCGGTGGTCGGCGAGGCACCGGAAAGCTCTGGCGTTGTCGAGCCCGGAACTGTCGTCACTGCTCACATTCACGGGGATTCAGAAAAGTTCCTGTTGGGCTCACGGGAGCTAGCCGGTGAAACCGACCTCGATGTATATAGCGAGCAGAGCCCACTCGGCGCTGCCATCCTGGGTTTGAAAATTGGCGAGTCGACCACTTACACCGCGCCGAGTGGGGCAGAAATCGCCGTCGAAATCATCGACGTCGAAACCTTCCAGCCTTAGAACTCCGTGCGGGGTTCGTAGCCTTCCCGGCGAAGGGCTTCGAGTACTTCTTCGGCGTGCTCAGGACCCCGAGTTTCGATGTGAAGCTCGAGTTCGACCTGGCTAATTTGCAGACCGGTGCCGTGCCGAGTGTGCAATACCTCGACGACGTTCGCGTTGGCGTCGGCGACGATTTCTGAGGTCCTCGCCAACTGTCCCGGGCGGTCGGGAAGAGGGATACGCATCTTCAAGTAACGACCCGAACTCGCAAGACCTCGGGAAATCACTCGCTCCATGATCATCGGATCGATGTTTCCACCGCTCAGGACCACAACGGTCGGCCCCGTCGCTTTAACAAGCCCCGACATAATCGCCGCAACACCGACAGCTCCGGCCGGCTCCACCACCATTTTGGCGCGCTCCAACAACACGAGGATGGCGCGGGCTGTTTCGTCGTCATCGACGGTGACAACTTCGTCAACAACTTTCTTGATGATCTCAAAGTTGAGCTCTCCAGGCTTTGCCACGGCAATACCGTCCGCGATGGTGGGCTGAATTGCCACCTCGACAATTTTTCCGGCTTTGAGAGAACCCGGGTAAGGCGCAGCATTTTTTGCTTGAACACCAATCACTCGAATCGTGCGACCCTCAGCAGCTGCCCGTTGCTTCATGGCACTGGCCACGCCAGAAATCAGTCCGCCACCGCCAATGGGAACAACCACGGTCTCAACGTCCGGCACCTGGTCCATGATTTCCAGACCCACCGTCCCCTGGCCGGCAACAACGTCGTGGTGATCAAACGGCGGGATGCGGATAGCACCGGTCTCTTCGGCAAATTCACTCGCCGCCCGAAGCGGCTCGGCCATCGTCTCGCCCGTGAGGATGACCTGTGCGCCGTAGGCTCGAGTTGCCTGAAGTTTGGGAAGAGCGACACCCGTGGGTGTGAAAATCGTCGCTTTAATGCCAAGCTCCCTCGCCGCAAATGCCACACCCTGAGCGTGGTTGCCGGCGCTTGCCGCCACCACGCCGCGTTGCTTTTCTTCGTCAGTGAGCGAAGACATGCGGTTGTAGGCACCACGAATCTTGTAGGAGCCGGTTCGCTGGAGGTTCTCACACTTCATAAATACCGTTTGTCCCAATAGCTCGCCGAGGTAACGCGACACTTCCATCGGAGTCACCTGAGCCACTTGGCTCACGACACCGCGCGCGCGTTCGAACTCTTCCAGGCTGGGACCGGGAAGAGGAGACGTCTTCGGTGCAGGATCAGTCATCGTCACGAGCTATAACCCTACTTTCGGTTGAAGCCACGGCGTAATCGCCGGATCACTCAACCATTCGCGCCGAGACAGATAGCCGATAAAAACGTTCAGATACGCCACAATCGGCACGGCAAATAGGACACCCGGAATTCCCGCAAGGAAGCCTCCCGCTGCGACGGCCAACACGACAGCGAGGGGGTGCACTCGAACCGCAGCACCCATCACGAGCGGTTGCAATATCTGCCCCTCAATCTGCTGAACGGCCAACACAATGGCAATCATGATGAGTGCTGCAATCGGACCCTCATAGACCAGCGCGATGAACGCCGCAAGGCCCCCTGCCGCAAATGCTCCGATGATGGGCACAAACCCTCCCAAGAACACGGCGACAGCGATGGGAATCACTAGTGGCAAGCCGAGGAAAAACGCCCCCAGACCAATACCGATGGCATCGACGACAGCGACAAAGATTTGCACCGACACAAAACGAGTCAGGGTTTCCCAACCGCGTTGGCTCGCCCCGGCAACCGGTGCTCGGGCCCCCTGGGGCAAAAGCCCGATCAGCCATCGCAGAATCCGCTCACCATCGTGGACAAAAAACACCAACGCAAAAAGTGCCAGACCCGCTCCCACCAGGACTGAGCCGACCGACGAACTGATGGAGAGTGCGCCCGAGAGAATCCACGCCGAATTGAGGTTCAACTGCTCTGCGAGCTGCTCCAACCAGTCATTCAGTTGGGTTTCCGTCACGTGAAGCGGGGACTCCAATAGATAGACAATAAAGTCCTCATAGGCCAGAACACTTCGCTCCTGTAGCGACATCCACTCCTGACGAATTTGCTCGACCACGAGCCAAATGAGGGCGGTGACCGCGCTCAGAAACCCCACGATGGTGAGCAGGGTCGCCAACCAGCCCGGAACCCGGTATCTCCTGAGCCACTGGGCAACCGGGGCGGCCAAGACAGCGAGAAGCACTGCAATCAGGAGGGGTACGACGATGAAGCTCAGTTGAATGATGAGCAACACGGCGACAGCGAGAGCCGCAACGATGGCAATAAAACGCCACGACCATGCGGCGGCAAGGTGGATTCCCACCGGCACGCTAGAAGTCTTGGCTCCTTCGCGGAACCATCGTGGCGTTCTCATGGGCACCAGTCTAGGTTGTCGCCCCGTTCTGGCTTAGAACTTGGTCTGGTTCTCGAGAAGTCGACGAATCCGGTCAGGAATCGGCGGATGGGTTTGGAACATTCGGTCAATGACCCCCGGTTGCATGGGATCGGCCATCCACAAATGGGCCATCGAGGCCTGCTGGCGCTTCAACGGTCGCCCATACTCCCCCAGTTTGTGAAGTGCACGAGCCAAACCCTCGGGGTGTCTCGTGGTCAGAGCTCCCGTTGCATCGGCAAGGTATTCGCGCTGTCGAGAAATCGCAGCCTGGATGAGGGCAGCAAGAAGGGGCGCCAAAATCATCGCCAGCAGTCCCACCACCAAGACGACCGGGTTTCCCCCGACGTTGTTGCGCCTCAGCCCTCCAAAAAAGGCCATTCGGGCCAAAAAGTCTGCAATGAATCCCACGACGACCACGAGGCCAAACACGATGGTGGAGACCCGAATATCAAGGTTCTTCACATGAGCCATTTCGTGGGCCATGACGCCCTCGAGCTCTTGGTCATCCATCAATTCCAGAAGCCCGGTTGTGGCTGCGACTGCGGCGTGCTCTGGATCGCGACCGGTCGCAAAAGCGTTGGGAGCTGGATCATCCACGATGTATACCTTGGGGGTGGGTAGGCCCGTCGTAATCGCAAGGTTCTCGACGATTCGATACAGCCGCGGGTTGTCCTTCTTCTGAATCTCGCGGGCACCTGCCATGGCCAACGCTTGAGAACCCGCTTGATAGTACTGAATCACGACATACACGAGGGCACCAATAATCGTTGCACCAAGGATGACCCCGGACCCATCACCGAGCAGGGCCTGCGCCACAAATCCGATACCGACCACTAACGCGACAAAGACCGCCATGATCAACACGGTGTTGCGCTTATTGGCGGCAACGGCACGATACATGGGAACTACCGATCTATGAAAAAAGCAACGTTAGCGACAAGCGGATTTAGAACTTCACCCGAGGGGCTTCAGCGATAGCCTCTGGGTTCTCCACCTCGAAGAAGTCTCGCTCTCCAAATCCCAGGTTGGAGGAGAAGACGTTGTTGGGAAACACCATGATTTTGGTGTTCAACTCTCGAACCCCTCCGTTATAGAAACGCCGGGCACTCTGAATTTTGTCTTCTGTGTCGACCAGTTCGCCCTGCAACTGAAGAAAGTTCTGGCTGGCTTGAAGCTGGGGGTACGCCTCCGCCACAGCAAAAATGCTTTTCAGTGCTTCCTGCATCATGTTCTCAGCCGCGCCCGCCTCTGCTGGGCCCTGGGCGGAAAGAGTCGCAGCTCGGGCCTTGGTCACATTCTCAAAGACTTTGGACTCATGAGTGGCATACCCCTTGACCGAGTCGACCAGGTTCGGGATCAGGTCGGCGCGGCGTTTGAGTTGCACAGTGATGTCACTCCACGCCTCGTCAACACGAACATTGAGGGTGACCAGGCTGTTGTACGTAGCCCAAAGGTAAATACCAACGATGGCCACGAGGCCAAGAACAACTCCGAGAACGATAAAGGTTTCCATGGTGTTGAGTGTAAACCGCTTGTATTAGTGGCGCTCTAGGCCAACTATCAGGCTGGTGCCCCGGCGGGGACTCGAACCCCGACTGTGACGATTTTAAGTCGCCTGCCTCTGCCGATTGGGCTACCGGGGCCCGCTGGCAGTCTAACCGGCGCGAACCGACGTCTTTTTGGCCCTACTCGCAGCCTTCTTGGCTTGCGCAGGAGCAGGGCGGGCAGCAAATTCTTCAAAGAATGCCCTCGGCCGAGCGACGGCACGCACACTGGCCACATCTCTGCCCCAGAACAGCTGCATCATCCAGTCGGACAGCACACGTGCTTTACGCTCCCACATAGGCATCGCAAGACCGTGGTAACCGCGGTGTGCTAGCCAGGCGAGGAAACCTTTGAGAGCAAAGGGACCCACCTGCATGACTCCCACACCAATTCCGAGACCTGCGACGGCACCGAGGTTCTTGTGGAAATAGTCTTTTGGTTCTTCCCCGCGCAACACAGCCGTGATGTTCTTCGCCAACTGCTTCGCCTGACGAACGGCGTGCTGAGCGTTCGGCACGCAGTAGCCGCCCACTCCACCACCGGAAAGGTCCGGCACCGCGGCCACATCGCCCGCCGTCCACATTCCCTCTAAGGGGCCGCTGTCATCGGTCACACGAAGGTCTGCTTGGGCTCGAATCCGGCCACGGTCATCCAACGGGATACCTGAGCCGCCGAGCATGGACTTCGCTTTGACACCAGCGGTCCACACCACAATGTCGGTTTCCAGAATCTGGCCGGTCGATAGTTCGAGACGGCCACCCACCGCGCTCAATAGCTGGGTGTTGAGGTGGACGTACGCTTCACGCTTTTCC
>Ga0255771_1003628_pt1 | contig 14543 bp, 7 predicted proteins | sample 011ome_19_FD_179969 | JGI IMG/M metagenome (GOLD analysis project Ga0255771, IMG submission 179969) | Coastal salt marsh microbial communities from the Groves Creek Marsh, Skidaway Island, Georgia - 011510BT metaG (version 2) | ecosystem: Environmental > Aquatic > Marine > Intertidal zone > Salt...
AACTTCCATCGAGCGTGCACGGAGATGGAGGCGGTGACGGCGGAGGAGGAGGAGAAGGAGGAGGACGCGGCGGAGGAGAAGGAGGAGGAGGAGAAGGAGGAGGAGGCAAAGGTGGCGGTAGTGGTGGAGGGAACGGAGGTGGTGACGGCGGAGGTGGTGACGGCGGAGGCGGTTTCGGAGGTGGCGATGGAGGTGGAGGAGAAAGAGGAGGAGGAGATAGAGGTTGTAAAGGTGGAGGGAACGGAGGTGGTAACGGCGGCGGCGGGGACGGTGGCGGCGGAGAAGGAGGTGGCGGTGGTGGTGGAGGAGAAGGAGGCGGAGGAGATGGAGGTGGTAAAGGTGGATGTAATGGCGGCGGAAACGGTTGGGGAGACGGTGGAGGTGGGGGAGGAGGCGATGGAAGTGGGGGTGAGGGAGGAGGTGAAGGCGGTGGGGGGGGCGGCGAAGGCGGAGGAGATGGAGGCGGAGATGGAGGTGGCGGCGAAGGTGACGGCGGCGGCGGCGGCGAAGGTGGTGAGGTTTGCTCGACAACCATCGCCGTACTGAAACTCATGATGCACGCTCGCGCTATCGCCAGTCCATCTCCAAGGTCTTCATAAACTGTATCGGGAACGACATCGAAAGTAGAGTCAGCATTCGGAGCTTTCAGTAAAGCAACGTTAAGGTGCGATCCAGTGTACTCGTATGGTAATTCGAGAGTGACACAGGTATCAAAAATTTGTCCGTGCGGCATCAAATTGATTATGTTTCCAATGGCCGTCGAACGGTATTCTGGTGGTATCGTTCCACCCACATCTGTATTATCGAGCTCTGAGATGACGATGTTCACATCATCTTGAAGCGATGAAGCTGGAAAATCGAGAGACATGCTGAGACCCTTTTTCGAAGGCATATCGCTGGACTGTAATTTCGTTCGCTTAAACTTTTCAATCTTCTGAAGCTTAATTTTCTTCGAAATGTATTTCGCACATCCCGGGTCTGCCGAATTGCTCGCGCAGTATTCCACGATCACAAACATGCAACCTGGTGCAACTTTCTTGTACTGAATGCCATTGATTCGGTCGGAGCATCTCATGCTAAAGCAAGGGCAGCTTTCGTCGGAACCACACAAGGTAAACGGACACTTAAAATCTTCCGCAAATAAAGGAGGAAGGGGTGGTTTCGGTGGGGGCGGCGAAGGGGGCGGAGGTGGAGGTACCGGTGGTGCCGGTGGAGGTGATGGCGGAGGTGGACTTGGTGGCGGTGGTTTTGGAGGTGGACTTGGCAGTGGCGATGGCGGAGGTGGCGATGGCGGAGGTGAAGGCGGAGGTGGCAACGGAGGGGGAGGCAAAGGGGGTGGTAAAGGTGGCGGGGAAGGCGGCGGCAAAGGAGGCGGAGGTAAAGGAGGCGGAGGCGAAGGGGGAGGAAAAGGGGGAGATGACGGAGGGGGAGGTGACGGTGGAGGAAACGGAGGAGGAGACGGTGGTGGGAAAGGGGGAGGCGATGGAGGAGGAGGAGAGGGTGGAGGAGGGGGGGATGGAGGAGGCAAAGGACAACTTCCATCGAGCGTGCACGGAGATGGAGGCGGTGACGGCGGAGGAGGAGGAGAAGGAGGAGGACGCGGCGGAGGAGAAGGAGGAGGAGGAGAAGGAGGAGGAGGCAAAGGTGGCGGTAGTGGTGGTGGAGATAGAGGAGGAGGTGAAGGTAGAGGTGGAGGTGGAGGTAGAGGTGGTGGTGAAGGAGGCGGTGGCGACGGCGGCGGCGGCTTTGGAGGTGGCGATGTCGAGGGAGGGGGGAACGGCGGATGCAGTGGAGGAGGAAGTGGAGTTGGTGGCGATGGCGGCGGTTTTGGAGGAACTGGTGGTGGCCATGGCGCTTGAAATGGTGGTGAGGGGATTGGCGACGGTGGCGGGGGTGCGACCGCAAAATCTTGCCGAGTAAAGTTAAACGGTGATCGTGCATCTGGAATACCCGCCGCAAGACAAATTCTGGAATAATTTGTTCCCGAAGATATATTCGGGTTGAAGGTGATGTCACACGTCACACAAAAGGTCGCATTCGTACAAACTACGCACCCCACAGAGCATCCATTATCACCATAAGCTTCTCTTTTTATTGGATCGAGAGAGACTGCCGATACTGGAGCGAGGAGAGATGCATCGAATCCCCTATTCGTGTTTTCTGCACTCAATGACGCGACGAGAACTTTGGAAGTGCCATCGTCCGCGTCGAGATTCATCTCCGCGTCGTAAAAGAAGCGATATATTAACGAGTCAGAACTCGATGAAGCGTCAAAGATAAGATGATTTTCATTTAATTTCTCTTCCATAAGCACACGTCTGTTATTTTTCGCGGTTTCTGATAACACTCCCGCACTCACACCGGATAGAAGAGGTGATGGCGGTGGTTTCGGAGGTGGTAAAGTCGCCGGAGGTGCGGAAGCAGTCTTCAGATAACAGTGGTATCCCTCTCGACTGTTGAGTTTCCCTCCATCGAAAACATTTGAAGGCCCACACAGGGACGAACCTCCATTGCAATAAGTCTGATAATTTTCACCATCTATACTTTGCATACCTCCCCATTTGTTGTTTTGGAATGTATTCGTCGATTCAACAACATAAGCGTTCCAATCCGTAACTAATCGACACTCAGGTGTTGGCCAAATATCCCGAAGTACAACTTCTGCAGCTAAACACCACGCGAATACGATACACTTTGCCTTGCATAGAATGATTGCGTCATGAGCATTAGTACCGCTCGTGTGGGGGAATAAATCGTAACAGCTTTTTGAGAATTTTATCCCATAATTTCCATTTGATTGGCGGCACTCACCTTCACCAAGATACGAGTAATCAAGGTCCGGTGGAGGTGGCGGAGGTGAAGGTAGCAATGGTAACGGAGGGGGAGGCAAGAGGGGGGGGAGCGGTGCAGCAGGCGACGGCGGTGCAATATCTGGCTTCGCATAGCAATGATGACCTGTTAGAGAGTGCACTCTGCCACCGAAAAAACGTGGCGCGTCGGCGCGGCAAGTTCCACCATGACAGTGAGTTTGATACGTTTCGCCACCGAGAGTTTCTGCGCCTCCCCAAAAATTGTTTGCAAGCGTGTTACCAGATTCTACTACATAAGCCGTCCAATCCGTTATTAATTTGCATCCAGGAGTGAGTTGCGACTCTGCATCGAGCTCAACTTCTACGGCAAGGCACCACGTGAACTCGAGACATTTGTTTCTACATCGGTTCCTAGCCTCGTGCGCATTTGTTCCTACGACATGCGGATTCAAATCAGAATATTCCTTTCGAAATGTCATCGGGGACTCGAGGCCGTTACTCACCATACACTCGCCTTCTCCGAGATATTCGTATGGACTTGAGCACGATGCCAGGATTATCCTATTACTAGGTGAACTTGAATATGTTAGAAGACCTTTGGAATATAACGTGGACGGATTTGAAAGACTTTGATCAATTCCCGCCACGAAAACAGCAGTTTCGTTAGTCACGTTGAATGAAGTACCCGCAAGCCTTTTATACTTCAAAAGGTAAGCTTTGAAAGTTCGAAAAGAACCTCGTTCCGCGACTCTCCCTCTTTGCGTCCACGTTGAAATAGGATCATTTAAAATACCGAAAGGTGGCTTGATGTCAGGTTCGTTACATATTGTCCAAGTGCCAACAAGAGTATCCATGCGGCCACCAACATGACCTCTAGGCATTTCAAGAAACAAATCCTCCAGCCACAACTTCGTCGCATTGGCGTCGTAACCGGCCAAACCGTTGAAACATATACCTTTCGTAAACTCTGGACCGCATCCGAGCAAAAATGTCAACGCATTTTTGAACGCATTTGCGCTACCAGGCGTATCGATGAGTGTAAAGTCAGTTCGCGTCGCTCGTCTGATTCCAGCGGAGGGTTCATTCCACGCCAGCGCAAGAAGTTCCGATTTGAACAGATTCAAGACAGCAATGCTACTTCCATACGCGCTCCTATAACATGGTAGTATTCTGAGAAGAACATTATACCTTGTCGCCGATCTAAACATTGAGCTTTCCCCTTCAAGTATGTAGGGGATGACCACATCCAAGAAATACCTTAGTGGACCATCACTGGTCACACCAAAAGGACATCCTACTAATCGTGCGCCCGCTGAAAGAAATTTCTCCAAACTCTTAGGATAGAAACGCGCGACGTGCAAGAATTGTCTGGCAGCCTTTTCGAGGATTGTAGTATTCGTAATTGATGTCATTTGATAGTGCGTGAAAATTAAATCCCATGCTTCAGGGACGTGAGGATTTTTCTCCAACGTGGAAAGTAAGAGCATTATGACCCGCTCTTGGGTGTTTAAGCCGCCCATATTATAATAGAAGGTGCGAAATAGCTGCATAGCAAGCCGAACCTCTAAATAACTATCCAGGCCTTCGTTCATTGCGCGAGGTATCGAAGATATGTAATCTAAGGACGTTTCAATCCCTTCTCCACGTCTCCGGATATCGTCTGTAGGGAGCGGGTTCACATCAGTCAACCACGTCGATACTTCACCAGCAATGAACCCAAACTTATTCATTTTCCATAACCCACTTGGGCTTTTATTAAATGCGATTGCTGCTGAGTGACCTCCGGGTTGTTGGACCATTGTCGCCGGTCCGCCTCTACATGCAACATTTCCAACATGTAGATACGACAACCTGGCGCTCCCTCCCCCATCTTCGGCAATCCGAGGTAGAGAGTCTTTGTACCAATTCGAATTTCGACACACGTTTGCGTCTGGTTTATTGCTGTCGTAATTAGAACTGTATCGAAACCAAGAAGTAGCGATGCCGGCTTTACTGGTACGATTGAGATCAACGTACTCATCTGGGTTATCTGCCTCCGCGTCTTCGTATCGGCTCCAAATCCAGTCGCACTCCTCAGTGGGAATATGAGCAATTGGATGTATCGTTAGTAATGGCCATGGTGCATCTGTAAGAGGGAAAGCGAGATCTTTTCTACCCACTTTTTTTATCAAATAATCCAGAGCGGCGATCGGAGAAGGGTTCTTCAATCTTGACGTGGGTGCGTTGAATTGCTTCCCATGTTGCGCACAGTAATTTCGCAACTTTGTGAATTCAACATCTGCGGTAGCCCCGTCTTCTCCCTGCTCGGGAGAGGTTGAGTTTATTAGCGAACCTATGTTTCTGTATCTCTGCGAGAACGCGAGAAGAACGTCGGGGATGTTCGAATCTACTATTTGCTCGTCGTCGAAAAAGTTTTTCAAAAAGCGAAGGTTTTCCACAACTTTAGGATGCGTCGGCATCGATAGTGAATAGAGCGATTTCCTCAAACTCACGCCTTGATCTCCCGTTTGAGTTCTAATAAAGTCCCAAATTGTATCCGATTCTGGGATCGAGGATTGAGATTTTGCATGATTTTCGTTCCAATCAAGCAAAGCGTTTGTTAACACTTCCGTCCATACTTCTCCTGAGTCGATCGTAACGTTGAACAGCTCACCGAAAGCCTCGGACCCCATGTACGGATATTGCGTGAATACGCCGCGCTTGGCAAACACGTGAGACCTACTTGATCGCTCAAATGCTGGCGACGCTGATCTGCTTAATTTCTTAGTTGATATAAAACCGCAATTGCCGCTTTCGGGGTTATCATCAATGTCAGGCGTGAAAACCACACCTGGACATCTAGCGGTATGCGAGCACGCCCTGACGCACTCACTGACAGATGCATTGAACGTCTTCTCGCTCGTATGCGCGCGCCGCTCGAATAGAATAAAGTCATCGATTGGGTCGAGTAATTCACTCGCTTCTGCTTTCAAAAAGTGGGTCCATCCTGATGGCAAAAACAAGGAGGCAGGGGTTTCTGTGTAGCTACAGGTGTCAAATTCAGCCGGCTTTGTGGCTGCTTCACAATACGCAGTATAGCATATGGCCGAAGATGGTATACACTTAACACTACGCCCGCGCACACCGGTGCTTGCGATCCCAGATCCTATCGGTGCCTTCTCACACGCACTCCATTCGCTTACGTTCCACGAAGGTGTCGCGCACGATTCTCCATTATCGATGCCGCGTTTGAGAGTACACTTCCCGTCCGGATCTTTAGCCCAACCGTTGAGGCAAATGCATGTGCCGTAATCAGCCATAACCTCACACCGACCATAATGACAATCTACATTACATAGCGAACCATGTGATTCGTACTGATCGCATAGTCGAGTTGTAGGTGGCATTGCCCCTGCTATACATCTTTGTATCTCGGCGCGCGTACCGTTTGGCCACACGCATGCGTTCATGCGCGACTGGGTGTTCCAAAGATTTTTCTGAATTATATCGTTACGCGAAATTTCCAGGTCCGCACGACGCTTTTGTGGAGTCTTTCCGCACCTTTCCCACGCAAGTGGCACCCATTGAGCGTGGAGAACCTCATTTAACTCCGTCAAATTTTTCGAGTAGCACTCCTTTTCACTGGTGGACGGCACAAAACAACAGCCATATTTCTCGCACGTGGCTTTTCGAATGTTGACATTTTGAGTGTTTCCTTGAGAGTCCAATTCATATGGAACACAAATTGTTCGCGATGTGCCTACTTTCAACAAGCATTGCGGATTGCAACTAAACGCGTTACACGATTGCATGCCGTTTGGCTTTACATCGAAATGAGCGCATTTAGAATCGTTCACTGCGTCAGATAAAATCTGGCGCGATCTGAGCGCGCAAAAAACTTTACGAAATTGTACACCGCTTTCGCAAGGTTTCGAACATATGCTCCAAGGTGTCGTGGCCCAGACAACGTCGACGTTTCCTACGAAATAATCAACGCCTTCCTCGTTGGACATCACGACGAAGGAGGCCAAATCCGATATCGTTACCGGGTGCAGGTATTCCACCGGGGTAAAACGAGTTTCTCCGAGATAGGAAGTTGATGATTCGTAAGAAGGAACACTCGAAGGTACAGCAGTCAAGGTCTCATCGCATCTTTCTTTGTATATTCTGCATACTTTCGTTTCGCGCGCATACGTAAACGTCGCACCTGAAGCTGGACTAAACCCGAAGGGATTGGCGCCGCCAGCCAGACACTGGCTCAAGGATTCGGTGGTTTGTGAAGAAAGAATCTCTGCATTTGCGCAGTCCAACTTTTTACACGACCTCGAAGTATATCCATCCGCAATTCCAAGACCAATAGCTGAAACCGGCGAGCACAGCAAGTGTCTGTCGTTGAACGAAGAATCTTCCATTACAGAGGTTCCCCATGAATCGGTGTGGCGCATACCGACGAGACCGACACCAGTCGCGATGTATCCCTGTGCGCACGACTCGTCCATCTCGTAATGCGTACCTTTTTTTACTGCATTGCTTTTTGATGCAAAAGTTCGCGCTTTCACTTCATTAGAACTATCAACGGTAAAACCACTAGGCGTGCCGCAACGCGGAACTACACCCGCCTTGGCAGATGATTGATTCGTGTCGTGTGTAAAGGCTAAGCCGGTGAGAACCTTGCCGACAGGGCATCGCACGTACCCGGTGGGATATCCTAATGCTGGATCCAAGTCGTTGCGTACGTATTGCAAAGTACTCACCGGTTTAATGAAGAGCGAATCGATGCGAACCCAGTCGTAATATCGCTCGTCCTCTAAGCACAGCGTCGTGTTGCTGTAAAAAGCGCACTCGCTCAACTTACCAGAGGTCAGCCCTAACCCAGACTCGACACACTTCATCGATTGAATGGGGGCGTTAAAATCATCGGTAATCATCACAACTTCTTCGCCTCGATATTTAGCGTTATGAAAAATCGAGTCTTGTCCCCAATATCGAGTGCGTTTCAAAATCGCGGAAGAAAGCTCCTCCTCGCAGTCGCAATACCCCCATTCGGTTTGCTCAGCATTCGTGTAACATATTTTTCGCCCTCTTTCGAAACCCGCACCTCCAAGGGACGCCGATAAATGCAACGCTGGTATGAAGCACTTCGACTGGTATTCAGTAACATCACTTCCATCCGCGTTTGCGTGGATCACGAGAGACTTTTTATGGAAGCACGGACTAGAATTCGCCGTCCCGCCGCACGTAGGCTTCGCGTAGTCTAGATACAAGCCTCCAGAGAAAAACACACTTTCTGATGTCTGTAACGAGCTCAACTCAGCTGAATCTGCAGCTATGTACCGATATGTACGTTTTGGTTCTGTGCCTAGCAGACCACCATCGCTGTGATAAATTCGCTGTCCGTGTAAAGGAAAAACTTTCGAATCCCCAGAATGTAACGAAACGTGCGAAAGTTCTCTCTCGGAGTAAAACTTCGAACTTGCTCCTGCACCTAAGTAATTCTTTGAACCAATCAACGGGTCTATATTACGTCGCAACTTTGCAATACTACCTAGTGTCAACGAATCCGAAGTGAAATTTCCCGTTTGAGGAAATATCTTTTCGGTAAATCCGCCAAAATCCCCGCTCACCCTCATACTCATACTTCCTCCGCCGAGGGCGAGATTGGGAATAATTTCGTTTGGAATTACCTGATTCCAATGCGATTGAAGCATATTGTGCGTACCATTCGAAGCAAAGTTCAAAGATGGCTGCCAATCCCAAGAGTGCATTCCGCGATCGCGCTCGTCGCGTCGCATGTAAAATGTAATCAATAAATCTTCATTTCTCCCTTGGCGAAGGCGTATCTTGACCGAACTCGATCGCAAACGGCACGTAGAATGTGAACTGGCCGATCGAGTGACTACATCAAATCCCGCGCATCGAGCGTTCGATGTGCACCTTTGCGCGCAAAATTCGATAAAATAGGTTTTTCTAAACCGTTCTTGCGAGATTTGTAAAGTATGGAGAGTGTGAGGAGGAATATACTCCTCGAAAGAGGCTGAATCGTAAGACTCGAACAAATCGCCACCATGAGGGAGTCCGCAACGCTGCGTTTCGTAATAATCAGACTCAGTTTCGATCGTTACGAAACCTAAATCGTCCCAAGAGGCTGGCGCGTTACAGTCATTCGCGTCTAAATCACACATACAAACCTGATGCCTATCGTCCTCGTATAAAAATCCGGGCACACGATACCGCCCATCGGCGATGAAATCGTTCCATTCCATGTACGGTTGATGAATACTCGATTGATTCGTGTGCATTTCATCGCTAAATGGTCGCATGTGCACGTAATTAGCGCTCGAACGCACCGAGTGCCCGCTTTGCTTCACAAGCGTCTTTGATGCCGCAACGTCTGCAGTCCCGTCCCATGCGCCCATGCACCCAATACGCTGTCCTCGCAAGATCTTCACAGAGGCTCTCGCCGGAAGTGTCGCCGTACCGCGTTCGACAAATACCAGCGGTGTCTGTACACCAGTTAGTATTTTACCAACTAATACTTTAATCTGATTGTAATGATAGGTTGGTATGCAGACGTTTGAGCCTCTCGGTAATCCGTACTTTTCCCCTATTCCGACGGCACAAAACGTACCGCTTGAACAGTCCGAGTGCCTATCACTCCTCGACGTTTTACTAAAAGAAGTTGGCGTGCAAGAACCCTCATACGCCTTGCACGGCAAAACGACGATGTCGCTCGACCGCACCGTCCTTAAATCGTCCGTCAAATATGTTTTTCTTTTGCAGTATCCATCCATCCCGTTGGTGAGACCGGCGAGACCGCGATTGATTTCAACTTCTCGCTCGTACACAGAAGTATACGCAGCAGCACTTATTGGTTCCTTGTAGTCGTTATAATACGCAGCATTGAATCCAGATGCATTACTTGCAGTGTTCACTGCATAGTCTGCGCAACACGCTGGGTATATGTGCTGGTATTCATCCGTGTACGCGGAAACGCAATGTTTGGCGTTGCCCCCCATTTGCTCCATAGCTGACGTTAATTTGTTCCAGTGTTTATACATACCACGACTGCGACTCGGATTTGCAACAAAAACACCAGTGGAATCGTTCTCATCGCATTTGGTCGACGTCCAAACGAACGAAGTTGGGCAATATTGCGCAGAATAAGCTTGTGGTAAACCAAGGGCGACTTCGTATGCTGTGCACAACCGAGCGCCTCGAGATTCGCACAAATCCTTATTTACCCCGTAGGACACGCCTGGGTTGCACGTAATGTCGTTCCAAGCGCAGCTTCGATTTAAAGAGCTCGTCCAGTAATCATGATATTTAAAAGCTCTGTCTTTGGGATAATTACCGTAACCAGAGACGCCTTGCGCGCCAGTCGCCTGATAGCACCCAGACGCCAAAGGGTCGTTCGTGAAGCTCGCCCACGTTTGGTTCGGGGCCGCATCAAAAATCTGAGTGCCACACGAACGCAGAGACGGAAAGCCGCCGTAGTGTTGGTCATATCCGCCACCGTCGGGGTTATTCTCCCAAATCCTACTCGCTTGTAAAAGAGCGTCTCGTACCGAGAAATTCGTCCCGAGCTCTTCGCACGTTTTCGTGGATGGACACGCGCCTTGGCAAAATTGTTCGATCGATGGTTTATCTGCCGCTACGCACTCTGATTCTGAGCTCGCAATCGATCCACTCACGGTATTTACACATTGCACGGTTCGAAACTGTTTAAAAGTACACTCTGCTGAAGATGCCGAGTACGTTATATAACCGGTATTTTTACACTCGGACCACGCGGAGCTCGTCCATCTTCCCGAGACCGCCGATCGCCAGACGTACGATTCATACCCAACCACATTTTGTGTTTGTAACGGGCGTCTCCTACCAAATACCCCGCACAGGAACAAATCACATTTTTTCTTCGCGCCTAAGAAAGATATCGCCGAACACCGAGACGCCATGGCTGCGCGACAGGCGCTCTGACATTCGAGGAGTGTTCTCGATATCGTTGAACTCAAGCGCATGCAATTCTCGATGTACGTATTTCCTCCTAAAAACACCCACTTCACAGTGTCAACTACTGCGCTCGCATTGCTTATACTATTACTATACTCTCCACACGGGTCTGTCGCGTTCAAAGGATCCGAGTATCCTACGTGATACTCGCACAAGTTTCCTCCGTCGTCGCTGGCTCGACAGCAACTGTCGCCACATTTAGTAATCGTCGTTGAAACTGCACTTGAACTGTCGCGCTTTACCGCGCACTCGTTCGTGCTCGAGCCTATATACTCAACTTGCACCAAAGATTGATAACAACTAAAGGCAGAAGCCGATTCTCGTGCGTTTGCGAAGCAGCATCCGTACAGCTCGCATCTCTCCTTTTCCGCGGAAACCGACGTTTTCTCCACCTTATGAATATTTTCGTAATACGGATTGCACGGTTTTCTATCTTCTGCAATCGGAACGAAACACTGATCTTGACACGAGTGCGTGTGACACACTTCAATCTCAACTTTTCCATCGTCGTCTTCTCTTCCACTATTAATACCACACAAACTCGAATCGACGGCTTGGTTCGTCAGTAAATCTTTACACGTCCTTCTCGAGCGCGTCCGAAAGCCACCCCCGCACGTTTTAGAGCACTCCGACCATTCACTATTGACGCTTCTCACATACACCGCTCTTCTTCTATTTTGCGCGTACGTATCTGTATAACCCCATTTCTTCTGACCTTCATCGTTGCTATAAGTAAAAGTCACGCTAGACGAGGTAAAACACCACGGTTTTCCTTCCCAGGATTTTTCTAATGTCGGTTCGAAATATTCCACGCCTTCGTATTCGAAAGGAAACACACAATTTTCTCCATTCGCTGTACCGCCCGTGGTTTTTGTCACTTTTACGTAGTGTGTTTGTATTCCTTCTCTTTGCACTAATTCGCTCGAGTCTGGCAAGGACGAAAGGAAAATTGCGTTTGAATACCCGCTGGCGAATATCGCTCTCAAACCGTCCTCGTTTGATTCCAAGAGCGGCCCAGTCACCCTCGCTTCTTCGTGATACTCGTCCATTTTTTTGTTCGATATAGCAAACGCTTCCTCCAACTTCACAATCGCCTCCGAAAACGCTCTAAATTGTTGCTGCGTGTACGCGATTCTAAAATTGTTCATTCCAAACTGACTCGCGATTGCGGCTTTGCTATTCGCCGTGTCGCTCGCTCCAGAACACCTATAAAAGCCCGCGCACCGATGATCCCTCTCGCACGCTCTCGTAATCTCTGCTAAGGTTCCATTTACTGCTGCGTAGGCTAACTTTCGTATCAGGCTTGGATGAATGACCAAATCATCGTACGTGACATTCTCTATCCGTTTCGTTTCCGAACTCCGTCGTTCCTCTACTAATACGTTCGCGTCGTCGTATCCCGCAAAATCTTCGTCCATATCCACCCCTCGTTTCTTTCTATAAAAAGTATGCACTTTTTCAACCTCGTCCGCGACTAAACCGTACCCTCGACCGACTAAGATGCACTCATACGCCGACGTAACTTGCGTAAGCTCTAACGTAAACCCAGCGCACTCGTACCCGTACCTGTCGCACTCCGTTTTGCAACCCAAAAAAGTCGACACACGTTTCAAAAAAGTTCCCGAGACGTGATGTCGGTCGACATGCACGTGGTAATTCGTCGGCTGCGCTTCGATCGTTTCTGGTGACAGCAATGATTGCATCAGGTTTCTTCTTCTACTACTTATTCTTCTCTCGCGATACGAAGAAGAAGAAGAAGAAGAAGAAGAAGAATAGTTTGTCTCCTTCGCGTCGTTGTTCAAAATTGAGTCGGCAAATCGGATTTCGACCGAGGATTTTGGCGTTGATAGATGCGTTTTACTCTTCTCGTAATCCTTTACGAGTTTTAACGGCGATACTACGAAAACGATTAATAAAAGAACGCTCACTATCAGAGCCACCGCGCGAAAATGCTCTCGTTTCTTTTTCTTCATCTTTCGTTCGTGAGCGAGTGGCTGTGATTATATCTCCTCTCTAAATTCTTAAATTTGACTTGTGTAAAGTGGTTGTAAGTGGCGAATTAATTCTCTCTCAAAAATCACTCTCAGAGCACAGATCACGAAAACAATATGTACAATATACAAATTACACCACTTTTTACACAAAAACGCGACACAAGAAAAAAAAACGAATAAAAAAATGGTGTCCATGATGTCGACCACGAGCGCATTCATCTCTTCCCCGACGACTTTGAAGTTGAGAAAGAAGTCTAATACTAATAAAAGAAGTAACAACAGTCTTTTGAAGATAGCGAAAGCGATTTCGGTCGCCGACGTGACCGGTCCGGTGAAAGAGACGATAAAAGATGTGCAATCAGTGGAGGTACAAAATACGATGAGTTTTTCTTTCTCAAGGGAGAATTCGAATAATAATTGCGCGAACTCGTGATGATGGTTTTTCTTTCGTCAACACTAACAATCGAAGAACGCGAAAAAAAAAAGCAATCGGCATCACCACCACCATTTCATCGTCATCGATCGCGAGAAAGAGAGAGAGGAAAGACACGCAGAGTTCTTCTTTGGCTCTCCATCATCATCATCCAATTCAATTCAATCCTCAAAATTCTCCTTTTTTTTGCCTCGTCAGCTTTTTCTTTTCCCCTTTTTTTTTGAAGGACAACATTAACAGAGAAAATTGAGGAGAAAAGTGCTGTTTAGTAGTAAACACAACATCGAAGAAGAAGAAGAAGAAGAAGAAGAACAATTCATTAAATAACACTAACCATTATTAATAAAACCTCATCAATTCTTTGATGATGACTTCTTTATGATAACAGGGATTGAAGAAACTCTCGATTCGGGTGTCGAAATATGCGCCGGCGACGATCATGAGCGCGGGTTCATTTGGCGCGTTCCCGACGATGGGCGCGTGCATGGCGGCGTGCGGGTTAGGCGCGGTTGGAGGCCCGTTGGCGCCGTTAGCCGGACCTCTTTTGTTTTCCCAGGCTGGTGCAGCGGCGAGCGTTGCCGCCGGGGTCGCCGGGATTTTCGGGATTGGCGGGGACGTTCCCGCGTATTTGCACTCGTTGATCTTTCTCGTCGCCGCGGCGGCGGTGTGGCAATACAGCGCCGTCGGCGCGGCGTCGACGTTGGCGGTCAACGCGTTCGCGTTTCACTACGCGCACATGACGACTATTTTGAGCAACTGTAAGGATGTTACGAAGAGAATTCCGTACACTCTTATGAATTCGGTGAAGAAAATTGCGTTGGTTGGACCCGGTTTGGTCATGGCAATGATGCAGCTCTTGCCGAGAGCGATGGAGTTTGAAACCTTCGCCAAGATTGGTTTCGCGCCGCCTGGACTCCTCGGACCGATTGGTGGGTTCTTTTTACACCCGATCGTGCCATGGATAATCGCCATCGCCTCGTTGGTGTGGTTAACCGAAGGGGAGAAGAAGATTACTTCGTTTATCCTCGGCTTGGGGTATTTGATTCCGGGTATTTCGTATTGTCCGACCATGTTGGCGCCGTACGGTCTCGCGCTCATGTTCATGCACTTGTTCTTGGGATTGCAGCTTTTACAGGAAGTCACTCCTTATGGAAGTTTGATTCCTAACCCTCTTTAACTCTTCTGTTTAATTTAACACTGATGAGAAGACAAAAAGGACGGTTGACGACAAAATTTTCCCATGACGGACCGTGTTGTGATCACAAAATGGGAACAAAATGATATTTAATATGAAAAAGAAAATGTATATGATAACAA
>Ga0255771_1003663_pt1 | contig 14441 bp, 10 predicted proteins | sample 011ome_19_FD_179969 | JGI IMG/M metagenome (GOLD analysis project Ga0255771, IMG submission 179969) | Coastal salt marsh microbial communities from the Groves Creek Marsh, Skidaway Island, Georgia - 011510BT metaG (version 2) | ecosystem: Environmental > Aquatic > Marine > Intertidal zone > Salt...
TGCGCAGCGGGCAATGGAGCAGAGGAAGCTCGCGGCTGGTTGATGTAATAAAGAAGATCCACCAATCTTATTCAGCGCGTTAATTGAGCTTATTGCGATTTCTATTTTTTGAGCTGATCATCCTCGGTTTGCTCAACAATTTCCTGAGCGAATACGACCTTGTGATACAAGCCGTCCTGCAACTGCGTAATTGGAATGTTCCCCTCTATTTTTTTGAGGCGAGGAACAAGGGCCGCAAGCTCTGGATATTTAGAGCCCAAGATTCTGTCTACGACATCTTGGTCAGTCATTGGGATTAGTGCTTCGCGTTGGTCATCCAATTTCTTGCGGATCAGTCGTCTTGTTTTTTTCAGGTAGGCACCAGCCTCAGGATGGTCTTCCCCCGGCAAAAGATCGATCTTGTCGAACAATCTTAAGACCATGCCTTCATCCGATAGGTATTTTTCTCTGGCCTGTTCAACAAAGGCAAGTGTTCTGGACATCTCAATCTGGTTGATTGCATCGTCTTTAACCCGATCGACATCTCCAATAAAACGATCCAAGGTTAGAAGTGGTTTCTGGTAGAGGACCTTATATTCGGACATCAGCAACGAGGCTATTAATGCATAGCCAATGATCCATGTTCCGTAAAGAACCATAAGTTCAGCAGGCATGGCGATACTCAAAGCGCATCATGTTTCTATAGCGTCCCATCGTCGAGCGTTTACTTGAATACTCACTACAATAAGGGTTATTCGTCAACGCTAGTTGATTCTTTACGATTTTTCTACCACCTTCGCCAAAGGTATTTGCTGAATTATTAGAATGCTGATTCATTGTGGGTTGATTGTAGCTATTTATTCCTCTGCCAAAGTTATTGTTTCGAAAACTACTGACAGGCATCCGTTGGACTATGGTGCAGTTCTCTATCTCATGAGGCCTGCGAATCACTTATCTGTTTGCCAAAACTCGCTTACCTGCATTGACGCGACTCTGGAGAATAAAGATCGGAGCGCCACAGATCCAATGGACTTCAGGTGCTGTAAATAGCTTTCATGGTAATAATCGGTGGTCTGTCGTGATAGTCCGATGCTGTCTATCAGGCGCAATCATGCTGTATTGATGCCTTTTAGACCCGAGTGTTTAAACGAAATACATCTGTGTCGTGACCATCATGCAAACGTTGCCAAAGTGCTGAGAATTGCGAATAAATCGCCCGTTCCCGAATCAACTTGCCCGATTTTTTGTATTTCTGATGCGTCGATTTGATCTAGTCCCGTAAAGTTCTCGATGAGCCAGACTGAAGCATCATTTTCAATGTCTGTTGCGAATAGTATGTGACGATTTGCGCGAGAGGGGATCTCGTCAAAAGTGACATTGGCGAACAAGTTGACTATATCAGTAACAGTTCTAGGAGCCAGCGATCCGCTTGATACGGTTGGCTGATCCGGTATGGCACTCGGCCAGATACCAGCATGATCAACGACCACGATCGCATCGCGAGCTAATGTATTTAGTGCCACAAAGTTGTTACTTGCCGGATCGGCTACGCCGCTAATTACTGATAGGGTGGCATTTTCAGTTGTTCCAAGAACGGTTCCGAGGTCTAGAATATCCGTGCCCAGTCCAAAATCTCTAATTGATGTAAAACCACCGGCTTCGTATGATTGTGCAGAGTCAAAGCGAAACAGATCATTGCCCTGGCCGCCAATTAACGTATCACTCCCTCCATTGCCTATTAATATGTCATTTCCTGTCCCTCCAGTAAGCGTGTCGTTGCCGGAGGTGCCCGTCATCGTGGTATCAACAGGCCCGGCAAATATTCTAGAGGCCCCAGTTAGGCTCATAGAACTCGAAGTAGGATCAATATCTCTAGCATCTAACCGAGTGATTCCATTTAACAGGCCACTATTGAAGGTGATGTTTGACTCAGTCGCTTTATTATCGCGAGAGAGAACGATTTTGAATGCGCTACTGTCGCCGAGTAACGCGGTTGGTTTGGTCAAATCAATTGTCAGGGCTGAATCATTTGTACCCTCAATAAATAATGTGCTTCCCGCCACGCTCCAATAGGGAATCGTACCGTAGGGATCCAGTCCGTTATCTATCATTGTCGTGCGAATTAGCTGCAGCGAACCTTGCGCCGAAGCCTCTGTGAGCTCGGCCACAGACGGCTGCCGATTCGCTACTGCAAGGTATGTCAACGCCGGCTCAATAAACGTCGCATAGCTGAGAGTCTCGTCTTGATAGCGAATTGCATCGGCAAGCAACTCTGCCCGAGATCGCGTTTGCAACGAATCGATATAAGCTTGAAGGTCAAGACCATTGGGAAGGATTGTCCACATGGAACTGGCAAGTCGTGTAACAAATTCTGCGTCGGTTAAGTCGAGAGAATTACTGAGTTGGACACCACTAAAATCCAGCGCAGCTTCACAAATGTTCTCGAGGGTCGAGCCTGCTCTGAGTGCAGTCATTGCTGCTTCGTACAAAGTCGGATCTGGTGCACGATCAAACGCGATAAAGAATAGGGTTGTTAGCTCATCTGAGGGACCCAAATCTTTCGCCAGAGATTGCTGTAGTTCGTGAATCGCGCTTGGTAGCGTCAGTCCACCGGTGTTGATCCGGGCAACAAAAGCGTTGAGCTCAGACTCGCTCACCGGCTCAACGAAATATGTCGAGGCCACTTGTGCAATTAGAGATTCGGTGTCTGTACTCATAAGATCCCATTAATTATTACTACAAACATTGAGTCATCAGAATGTTTCACGTTGGGTTTAAGCAAATTTTGGGCCAGATTCCTGTGAGTGAAATTTATTAACTCGGCTAGTTGATTTTGAAGATAGCCTTGGAAAAAGGTGACGTAATACCCATAATCACGCAAGTTTTAAAGGAGTTAATATGTCTGGTCAAGGTAATGACCCCGATACGATGGTTGCATCCGATCGCCCAAACAACAAGCAAAAAGGTAGTAATCAATCCGTTAACGTATCGACCGTGAAAGATGCGTTGAAAAATTGTCGTGGGAGTTTTTTCGCTGTAGGTGTTTTTTCGGCAGGAGTAAACGTCCTGATGTTGACCCCCCCGATGTATATGCTGTCGACTTACGATCGAGTCATTGCCAGTGGCAGCATTCCTACGCTCGGTATGCTGAGTCTTATCATGGTGTTTTTGCTTGGTGCTATGGGCCTATTGGAATGGGTTCGATCGCAAGTGCTGGTTCGCGTCTCCAATCGGTTCGATAGTTTATTGTCCAACCGACTTTACGATATTTCGCTCAAGCAAGCACTTTTCACCGGCGGGTCCAATACCCAAGCTATGCCCCTGCAGGACCTGAACGGTTTGCGGCAATTTTTGACCGGCAACGGTTTGTTCGCATTTTTCGACGCTCCATGGCTTCCCTTATACATTGCGGTGATGTTTCTCTTTCACCCGATATTCGGTTACGTGGCTATTGGCGCTGCAGTTTTCTTGGTCTGTGTGGCATATCTCAACGAGCGGATGACCAGTGCACCCTTAACCGAGGCGAACAAGCTGGCCAGTGCGTTGAGCGCAGAAAATGCTAAACGTCTGAGAAATGCAGAGGTGGTACATTCTATGGGAATGGCAGTTTCTCTACGTGATCGTTGGCGCGACAGCCAGAATAAAGTGTTGTTGCAACAGACTACAGCAAGCACCCGAGCCGGATCTTTAACGGCTTTTTCAAAGTCATCGCGTATCATCATCCAATCAGCGATCCTAGGGGTTGGGGCTTATCTTGCGGTGATCGGGGAAATCAGTCCTGGCGTGATGATTGCGGGATCAATTTTGCTTGGGCGCGCCTTGGCGCCCTTGGATCAAATGATCGGTGTATGGAAGCAGTTTGTGACAGCACGGGGGCAGTGGGCACGGCTTAATGACATTTTGAGCAAAGTACCGGTCGATCAGGATCGAATGGAGTTGCCATCTCCACAAGGCGAGTTGTCTGCGGAGCAGATGATGGTTGGCGCACCTGGATCGAAAACTGCGATTTTAAAAAATGTATCCTTCAAATTGCCGGCTGGAGCCAGTCTTGGTGTTATCGGGCCAAGTGGTTCCGGTAAATCAACGTTGGTTCGCGCGATCCTCGGTATTTGGCCGCTTGGCGGTGGGTCCATGCGACTTGACGGTGCAGATGTATTTTCTTGGGATCGGGAGCACCTCGGACCATTCATCGGATACTTGCCTCAAGATATCGAACTCTTTGAAGGTACCATCGCTGAAAATATCGCGCGATTTGGTGAGATTGATTCCGATGCAGTTGTGAGTGCCGCAAAAGCTGCGGGGGTGCACGAGTTGGTATTGAGTCTCCCGAATGGTTATGATACTTCGTTGACTACCCATCAGCTATCAGGAGGGCAAAAGCAGCGGATCGGCCTTGCGCGAGCTTTATATGGCGATCCGGTGTTAGTCGTTCTCGACGAACCGAACTCGAATCTTGACGATAATGGTGAGGTTGCTCTGTTTGCGGCTATCCGAGCGCTCAAGGCGCGAGCTGCTACGGTCGTAATTGTCTCGCATCGAACCAATATATTGGCTGAGGTCGATAATTTGTTATTGATGGCGGATGGAGCCGTGCGAGCGCTCGGTCCACGAGACCAGGTGTTGAACGATATCGCGAAACGACAGCGGGCTGCTCAGGAGCAGGCGACCTCACCTGTGCCGACGCCGACTACACCTGTGCCAATGCCCACCACACCTGTGCCAAAGGATTGAGATGCATACAATGACTCCAGAAAAGCAGGTGGCTACAGAGCTGCCGGATCAAAACGATCGCAGATATCATCGTATTGGCTATGCCATTATTGCGATTGTGTTTTTGGGATTTGGTGGATGGTCGGCCCTGGCTCCCCTCGGATCTGCGGCACCTGCAATGGGAATGGTCGTGGTGAAGAGTGAGCGACGGACACTGCAGCACCTCGAGGGCGGCATTCTTGAGCAATTGTTGATTCGAGAAGGTGACCAGGTTAAGCAAGGCCAACTATTGGCCAAGCTTGATGTCGTTCAGACCCAGGCGAGTTTAGACGTACTGACATCACAAATGTTGGCTGCCGAAGCACAAATTCATCGATTGAAGACCGAGCGGTCAGGCAGCTCGGTGGTTCAGTGGCCTGAAGTCCTTAATCGGGCTAATGATCCTAGGATTGCGGACGTATTGAGGGAGCAAGAGTCGCTTTTTGATAAACGCCAGGAGGCGTTGGCAGGAGAGGTATCTATTCTGTCGCAGCGTGCAGACCAACTGCGCAGTCGCATCGCTGGTTTGCGTGATTCAAAAGAAACGAAAAGGCGACTACTCCAGTCGTTTACGCAGGAATACGAAGGCCTTAAGCAGTTACTAGACGAAGGATTTGTTGATGAGAGCCGAGTTAGAGATTTTGAACGCCGCATCGTTGAATTGCAGGGCGATCTGCAAAGTTTAGACTCTGAGATTCAATCGGCTGAAATCCAAATTGGTGAGGCAGAGTTGCAGATTCTCCAAACTCGTTCGGTATTCGATAGGGAAGTTCAGTCGCAACTGACGGAATTGCAGGCGCGTCGCGATGAACTTCGGGAGCAAAAACGGGTTGCTCAAGATCGGTTAGCTCGGGCTGAGATTACAGCGCCAGTCGATGGCATTGTTTTGACTATTGAGGTGACCACCGAGGGAGGAGTTGTTCCCGGCGGACAGCCGTTTATCACCATAGTGCCAGAGGAGGATGATCTATTGATTGAGGCGCAAGTAGCTCCGGTCGATGTAGACCGTGTCCGTGTCGGCCAGGATGCTGAATTGCAATTCTCGTCTTTCGATCCCAACAGCATGCCTAAAACTTTTGGCACTGTATTAAATGTCTCTGCCGATGCCCTGGTGGACCGTAGCTCAGGAGTCAGTTACTACCTCGCGACACTCGAAATCCCCAGTGAAGAGAGGGTGAAGCTCGTTGGGTACCAATTGGTCCCGGGTATGCCAGTCAATGTGTTGATACAAACCGGTGAGCGTACCCTATGGCAATATCTGACCAAACCGCTGGCGCAGGGTATGTCGCGCGCATTAATCGAGGATTAGTATGTTCAGATGGGGTGGATTAGCCTTCGTTACGCTCTTTTGGGCGTCATGCGCATACAGCGAGTCTCTGTTAATCTTGGATCGCGCCCTTCGCTCGGAAAACATCCAGATACAACGCGCTAATCAGAATGTGTTGGTGTCTCAGGCTCGGAGGGATCAAGCTGCGTCTGGCTATGGCCCTCAGGTGAGATTTAACGTCTCGGGGAGTCGAACAGAGCGTCGTCAGTCGGGTTTTAAGCAACGATTTCTGGGCGAGGATTACTCTATCACCGTGTCGCAACCTGTTTTCGATCGTCCACGACGTCTAGAGCCTGAGCGCTTAGACGCATTAACTGAACGGGCGATAGCAGGCGAATTGAGTACATTGCAAGAGCGACGGCTATCGCTTTTGCAATCTTTTGCTGAGTGGGTTGAAGCGCTCGAGCATTTGCGATTGCTTGACGAACGATTTGAGAACTTGGCACAGCGGCGAGAACAGGTCGCACAATTGTTCGATAGCCAGAGGGTAAGCATTACAGAGTTATTGACGGTTGACAATGAGCTCGAGCGTGTCCGGGTTGAGTTGGTGACAAGGCAGGCCACTCGAGCACGCGCTGAATCTGTGATCGACAGTTTGATTGGTTCGAGTATGGACCTAGATTGGATCCCTCGACCGATGACAGATGTTTGGGCTTTTGATGACTTAGAAAGACCGTCGGACCCACAACAGATTTATCCTGCGTTGGCGGAAGCGCGGGCCAATGTTGAGGCTTCACAAATCGCGGTCAATCAGGCCGTTGGCACTGCCCTGCCCACGGTTAACGCCGAGCTTTCGGTTAGGCACACGAACATTGGCGCCAACGATACAGAGACTGAGCTGGTTGACACCTACAATGCTCGACTAACGATGTCTTGGGCTCTATATGATTCCGGGGACCGGGACGCCCGTATCCGTGAAGCAAACCTCATCTTACGTGATTCCGAGCTTGCCTTGATGGAACTCGAGCGTGATCTTAAGCGTCAACAACGGACACTTGAAGTTGAAATGAAGCGTGCTGAAGCCGCTTGGCGTGCAGCGAGGGCTGAGCGCGACAGTGCGCGTAAACTGGTGGAAGCAGCCAACCGAAGTTTTGAGGTCGGTGTGGGTGATTTAGGAGACTCGTTGGCGGCCTTGGACCGATTAATAGACGCTAAAATGCGTGTGAGCTCAACGTGGTTGGGTGGATTTTTAGCGGCTGCGCGGATCGCTGAGAACGCGAATCAAATGGATGAAGGGATGATGCTTGCATTGTCTGATTTGGTTTCGCAGTAAGACCTGCGATGGTACCGACTAAATCCACGCTGGTGTTTCTCTGTACCTATCAGGGGATCGCTTTTCTGGATGCACAGATTCGTTCGATACTGACCCAAAGCGTCCCGATTGATTTGTGGGTCAGTGACGATGGCTCAACCGATGGAACTCGAGAGCTGGTCGAGCGCTACGTGTCCACTGATCCTCGAGTTCGCTTGCTTGATGGCCCAAGTCACGGGTTTGTCGCTAACTTTCTTTCGGTTTTTGAAAATCCTGGTGTGTCTGACTATTCTTTCCTCGCATTTGCTGATCAAGACGACGTCTGGGATGTTGATAAGCTTGAACGCGCTCAGCACGATTTGAAATCCAATATCGGGCCAGCTCTTTATGGAAGCGCGACACGTCTGATCGAGGGTAATGGTCGGGTATTTGGGATTTCGGCTCCGAGACCTCGGCCACTTTCATTTGCAAACGCGCTAGTGGAGAGTTTGGCCGGCGGCAACACGATGGTTCTGAATCATTCAGCTATTGAATGGGTTACTAGGGTTCGGGCTACGCTCGGGGATCTTCGCGATCATTGGGTGAGTCATGATTGGATGCTTTACTTGGTGATGGCCTTAGGTGGTCATACAGTTGTGTATGATCCAAATCCGACCCTGTGTTATCGACAGCACTCGGCAAATCTTGTTGGCGGGAACCGTCAACTCGGTGCTCGATTCAGGAGAGGCTGGGGACTCTTCAGAGGACAATTTCGCGAGATGGTCCGGTATAATGAAGTGTCCCTTTTCGCGCTCAGGCCATTGATGATTCCTTCCGTTAGTCGTCGTTTTGACGATTACTTAGCACTGCGCGACTCGGCAAGGTCGACCTCGACTGTGAGGTGGCGCCAGGCTGGCCTATATCGGCAACAACTTCTGGATCATATGGCTTTAAAACTCGCCTTCAGTCTGGGGCGGTTCCCTTAGTCATCGGCACCTTGAATTCCTTGCGCCATGTTCTCTAAGCTGGTTCGATGCTGCAGGATGAGCCGATTGCCATCACGCTTGACGATTCCTTGAACTTGTAGCGTCCGAAAAGCGCGAGTGACTGTTTCCCGGCTGGCATTGATCATCATCGCCAGTTCCTGGTGAGTAGGTATGAATTCAATTTGAGTGGTCTCGTTGGCCAGATCAATGAGTTGTGCTGCCAATCTTTGTAGTGGTGTGGCCAAGGTCAGCAGTGTTCTCTGGCGAATGAGATTACGCACCCGGGTTGCCAGCGCGTTCGAAATTTGATTAGCAATGCCCGGGTGGTGCCGCATGAGATCTCTGCAAATTGGAAGGGGGATCAGGCAAACTTCGGACGCGGCAGTTGCAATTACATGCTCTGGATGTGACTGGCCATCGATCAGCGCAAGCTCACCGAAGAATTGTCCTGGGGTGATAAAATAGAGTCCGACTTCACGACCGTCGATGGTATAATCCAAACCCTGTAGCCGTCCCTGGGTGACAATCCACAGGCCCTGGCTTTCGCCACCTTTCTCCATGACGAGCTGGCGCTTTGAAACATTACTCCAGTGGGACACCGATGCGATCCGCTTTCGTTCGGCTTCACCAAGACCGGATAACAGCGGAATGGTATCAAAGCTTTGTTTTGAGTCAGTCATGCCATCTAGTGATATCAAGAGTGAAATTGTGATCGTCGACACATCCTGTTGTGCCTAAGCCTCGCATACTATCATTGAACAAAGATCTTGATGGAACATACAAGAGTATGAGGCTAGTTTTCTCTTTACTAACGTTATGGCTGGTGGCTCATCAAGCCATCGCCAATTCGGTTGGTGAGGTAACGTTTGTAATTGGCGCCCCCCAAGCCACATTGAACGACCAGCAGATTGCGCTGCAGCGCGGTGCGCAGGTTGCAGTAGGCATGCAAATTGATACCGATATCGGGAGTCATGCGCACATTCGCTTCAACGACGGTACCGTAGTGAGTATCCGTCCGGAGTCGCGGCTAGTAGTGTCCGCCTTCCAGTTGGAGGATGACAGTATAGCGGAGTTTCGGTTGACGTTGACTCGAGGAAATGCCCGAACTATCAGCGGGCCTGGTCTGAAGTCAGCACGTGATCGGTTTAGGTTGAATACGCCCATCGCAGCCATCGGGATTCGCGGTACTGATTTCTCAACACGGGTGACTGAGAAGACTACCGAGGTGTCAGTTTACAGCGGTGCGGTCGTGGTAGCGCCTTTGGGCGATGAATGCTCTGTGGTGTCGCTGGGGCCTTGCATGGGTAGCCTGGCCCGGGAGTTGGCAGGTGGAACCGATCAAATTCTGCGACTGCGGACTGGTAAACAAGAAGTGCAGAGCGTGCCGGCGTTATTGGCAGAGCCACTAAGTGATTCGCGCAGTGGAGTATCGACATCAAAAGATGAGGCCGAATCAAGTCAAGATGTGAGCGCCAACCAGGCGTTATTGAGTTCACGCATCGCATCAACTGAATCTGTTTTACCCTACGTGACTGAGCCCATTCCGTTCGACGACCGCCCGGACGATCTGGTCGGGCAGTCTGGTGCACTGATTTGGGGACATTGGTTCAACCCACCGCGTGGCGATACGTGGTCTCCTGCTGCTATTGAACTCCTGCAAACTTATCAGCCGACCGTTAGTAACGCCAATTATGGGCTGTTTCGCGCGCCCGAAGCGTCTGGACCACTTCGCCCTGTGTTGCCTCGGGTTGCGCTTCAGCTGACCGCGGCCGACGCGTCCTTGACTTTGGATGCGAGGACAACGGCAGCGCAAGTGACTGAAGGTTATTTGTTGCTCGATTTTGGCAATGCGTCATTTTTATCACAGCTCTCTGTGGCGACAGATCGCGTCGGAACGGTTCAACTCAATGGTGCCGGTCTCGTTGCACCGAGCGGAATATTCGTCAGCCGTAGCTCCTCTGACCGGATGGCTGGGGCTGTGAGTTCGGATGGCTTAGAAGCCGGCATGCTGTTTGAAAAACGTGCCGGTGACGGTGTGGTGAAAGGCATCTCGCTGTGGGGGCAGTAGTTATGAGTCTGTTGCGGCGTTTCCGATCTTCGCAAATTTGGAGACCTGTTGGTGGCCTTTTAGTGCTTCTTGGGCTCAGTTTGGTTCTTCAGGGAAGCGCCCTCGGGCAGCGGATCGATCGGCTGTTTAGCGACTTCTTTTGGACTGTGGGTGCGAGTCAGAGTATCGATCCACGGTTTGTGTTTATTGATATCGATGAGCGCGCGTTGGAAAGTGTGGGTGCATGGCCGTGGCCGCGAGAGACACAGGCAACTTTGATTGAAGCCACCCAATCCGCCGGTGCAAGTCAAGTAACCGTGGATGTGTTGTTCTCAGAATCAAGGCCTGGGGATGCAGAATTAGAGTCTGTTTTCGGTGGTGACCAGTCTGTCGTGTCGGCCATCACCTTTGCACTCGCCGGTAGCGAATTGGTTCAAACCGGGACTTTACCTAGACCTTTGGTGACTGACGGCTCGCTGTGTGCGGGTAGTCCGGTGTTTCCGCGTGCAGTGGGTTACTTGGGGTTGGCATCCTCTTTGAGTACCGCGGTGGCAGGTCATGTCACGCCGCGTACTGATGTGGACGGCATTGTCCGTGCGACTCCGGCTGTGATTTGTTTCGATGGCCAGGCATATCCCTCCCTGGCATTAGCTGCCTATATGGATGCAACTGATGCATCGGGATCGCTCCAGTTGGTCCGAGGAGAAGGATTATTCGCGCCGCCTTATTGGTTGCGCGTAGGAGAGTTTGAGCAGTTCCCGGTGTCACAGGACGGGGACTTCTTGGTGCCCTTCGATCAGCGGGTTGACGGAACAAGGCGGGTATCGGCGTCAGATGTTCTCGAAGGTCGAGTCGCGCTTGACGGAGCTTGGGCGGTCATTGGCTCGAGTGCGGTGGGCTTGGCAGATCGTATCGCAACGCCGCTTTCACCACTACAATCTGGTGCCACAATCCATGTGCGATTGCTCCGCGGATTATTGGATCAGACTTTGCCCTATTCGATGGGCTTTACTAACGCATTAGCAATGATGGTTGCGTTAATCGCTGGTGCGGGCATGTTGGGTTATGCACTGCTTGGCACGCTGCGTTGGTGGATGGCACCGCTTGCTGTGACCGCAGTTGGTGGCGCCATCATGATTGGTGGATTTGCGCTACAGTTGGCGTCTGGGATATTGATTTCGCTGTCTGGACCTATGGCCTTATTAGTGGCTGGTAGTATTGTGGCGACAGGCGCGGCCGTTGCGCGATTCAGAGAAGAACGGATGCAGCTCGTTGGTAGGCTGTCGGCGTACTTGCCGCATGAATTTGCTGAGCGAATCGCCCGAGGATACCGTTCGACTTCTGTAGATGTCTCGCGCCGAGACGCTGTATTAATGGCAGTGGACTTACGCAATTTCGACCTTTGGTCGGAGCATTTGGATGCAAGCCTCAGTGCCGCCTTGCTTCATCATTATGTGTGTGCAGTGACTGAGCGTATCTCTGAGTTCGATGGGACAGTGATTCAGGTCACCGGGACGCGGATCCATGCAGTATGGGACCTGGACGTATTTCCGCGACGGGTGGTCGGAGCGGCCGAGCGTTTACTGGCTGAGATTGATGCGAGCTTTCCGGATCTGGAGATCGACGGGCGTTTGCCGCCAATGGCATTGGGGGTCGGAATCGAACAAGGGCCTGTGTTGATGGGAACCTATGGATCTGATGTGGCACGTGGGTTTAGCGTGCTCGGAAATACGGCGGGTATCGTTCAGGCACTCGTGAGAATGACAACTGAACTGAGTAGTCCCTGTCTAATGGGTCCAGTGTTTGCATCGCGAGCGGGTCGTCAAGCATCGGATTCGATCGGAATTTTCGTACTGGAAGAGTCAATCACACCGAAAGAGCTTTTCGCGTTATCATCCGTGGCATGATTCGAACGCTCCTCCTCAAATTTCGTCTGATGGCGGTTTTCTGCTGTGCATTGCCATCGATGGTGAGCGCGAACGCAGAAACCTGTCCGACGTACAACGATATTCTGTCTTTGTCGCTTCGAGAGTCACTTGATTTAGTGGCTCCACAAATGATGGACTCCTGTGGCGATGACGCGATTTCGACAGGTCTTTATGGTGGATTGTTATTGCGTGCAGGTGCAATCTCCGATGCGGTGGTATGGCTCGAAAAGTCGCTCCTTTTGGATCCGGATCAGCGCGGTGTAAGCGCTGATTATGCCCTGGCTCTGTCATCTCTCGGGGATGCAAACTCGAGCCGCGAGCTGGCCAGCGATCTCCTGGGTGTAGAAGATATTCCGGAGTCGCTTTCTACTGTTTTAGACTCGTTGATCAGTTCCGATCAGTGGTTAGTCGGCGGACAGTTTTCAATCACAGGCGGCTACTCCGACAACATTGATTACGTCGCTGAACTGTCGTCATTGGACTTAACGTTTGGCGAGGACGGCGTCACGACTTTACCGTTGGCGCAGGATTCTGTCGCCACCTCCGCGTCCTTCATCGAGCAAAGCGTGTCATTGAGTGGTTATTACCAGACTGATTGGTTGAGTATCCAGCCATCGATGAGCTTAAGCGAGAGACGAGCTGCAGAAAGTGAAGTCTCAGATTACAGCGCGGGTCACTTAGGGCTTCGGGTCGGAACGGGGTCTTCGTCTGTGTATTTTGGTTTGGGGTCGACTGACTACGGTATTGGGTTGGATCGCGAGGACAGGCGCTTTGGGGTCTCGCATGGTTTGAGTACAGATCTCGGTGAAAGTACCTGTCGGCCTGGTTTGACCGCTGAGTTGTGGCAACAACGCTACTCCGATCTCGCTTCGTTTGATGCGGATGCGTCACGACTTGGCCTCTGGCTCGCCTGTGACTCCGGATGGGAGGTGGGTCTATTTTTAACGCAGGATGATGCTGTGGGACAGCGTATCGGTGGTGATCGTGGTGGTGTCGAAGCGCAGATCCGGAGGACAACTCCGTTGCAGGCGGGTCGACTTCACCTAGACATCAGTGTCTCCAGCGAGCGTGATTCTGAGGGCTACAGTGAGTTTTTAGCTCGAGATGATCCGCGCAAATTAACCACGATCCGTGGGGCGGCCTCCTGGTCGGTGCCGCTGACCCAATCACTGTCTGTGTCAACGTCTTTGATGATCCTAAGACAAAGAAGCAATCTGGCTTTGTTCGATATGCAGGCGAACGAGTTATCGTTCTCAATAGACTACGTACCAAATTGATCTGGTCCGGACAGACTACTTTTGCTTCAACACCTGTGCCAAAAAGGGTGATGTTATCGGAGGAACACAACATTGACTAATTCACCTCGCCGAATGTCCACCACTTCAAATTGAATCTTGCAGCGCAAGACGCCCCGGTGCGGATTGATGTATCAGATCGACTGCGCCCAATTTACAAAAATTGGCCAAAAGATCCAAACAGCACGCCAAGTAAAGTCTATTGATTGATGCTATTAACTTTTTGTTAAGGAATCTTTTGGTATCGCCGATTTAACTGCAGTCGATGTAGAGATTGTGACCGTCCAAAAATTGATTCAAGAAAGCGTCTAGTGTGTGGTTTTGTTCCAAGGCGTCTGGCCCTGCATTGGGGGTAGAGAAGTCGTTTTACCGATAGAGACAAAAGCGAGATGAGGAGATCAAGTCGCTGATGGTCTGACGTGACTCAATCGGGAATGCCTAGACTAATCGAGTAGATGATCGACGTTCGCGGAAAACTTGCGTTTTCGACTCTCATTTATCACCGCCTTATTTCTCGAAATATTGATCAACTAGAAAAAATCAGAACCTAGTCCTGCTATTGTTTAACTTAAAAAGGATGCGTTTACTATTCTCATCCGATGTAGTAAGGAGCAAACTTCGGTTGCATGCGTGCGTGACCCGATATCGATAAAACAGTGTCACTCGCATAATTTCCTGCACTGGAGACAATAAATTCAAAAGATCGCTCAAGTTTTCAAAATTTGAGTCGATAACCCCGTTAGTGGAGTAAGGAAATACTTCGATAGGAGAAGGTCAATGGCATTTAATAAAGGTTTACAGCTGGTCGATGGAAATCCGGTCGGCGTCGATACAGTCTACTTAGCTGATGCGGACAAAGCGTTTTTCCAATCCCAGAAAGGTGGTACGGCACCCGTGTC
>Ga0255771_1003702_pt1 | contig 14357 bp, 9 predicted proteins | sample 011ome_19_FD_179969 | JGI IMG/M metagenome (GOLD analysis project Ga0255771, IMG submission 179969) | Coastal salt marsh microbial communities from the Groves Creek Marsh, Skidaway Island, Georgia - 011510BT metaG (version 2) | ecosystem: Environmental > Aquatic > Marine > Intertidal zone > Salt...
CGGGGTTATCGGTGCCAACGGGGCTGGTAAATCTACTTTTCTTAAAATGTTGGCACTGAAAGCTGACCCAACATCTGGAAAAGTTATACTTGAACCCGGTAAACGCATGTCTGTATTAGAACAGAACCACAATGCCTACGATCAAGACACCGTGCTTAATGCTGTGCTGAAAGGGAATCAAGTATTGTTTGCTATCAAGCAAGAAATCGATGCTTTGTATGCCGATTACAGCGATGAAAATGCGGAACGCATCGGTGAATTACAAGTGACCTTTGAAGAATTAAATGGATGGAATGCCGATAGTGAGGCAGCAGCTTTGATTTCTAATTTAGGGATTGAAGAAAGCTTACATCATCAATTGATGGGTGATATTGATCCTAAACTAAAAGTGCGCGTGCTGCTAGCGCAAGCGCTTTTTGGTAATCCAGACGTATTGGTGATGGATGAACCTACCAATGATTTGGACTATGAAACCATCCAGTGGTTGGAGGATTTTTTGGCTACCTATGAGAATACGGTCATTGTGGTATCCCACGACAGGCACTTTTTGGATGCCGTATGTACCCACATCGTCGATATTGATTTTGGTAAACTCAACTTATTTTCTGGAAACTATACGTTTTGGTATGAAAGCAGCCAATTAGCTGCTAGACAACGCGCTCAACAAAACAAAAAGGCAGAAGAAAAAGCAAAAGAACTTCAGGAGTTTATCATGCGTTTTAGCGCAAACGTGGCCAAGAGTAAACAGGCGACTTCCAGAAAGAAAATGTTGTCCAAGTTGAATATTGAAGAGATAAAGCCATCCAGCAGAAGGTATCCAGCTATCATATTTGATAGCGAACGCGAAGCGGGTGATCAAATCCTTACAATTCAAGGGTTGTCTGCTAGCTCTGAAGATGGAATTAACTTATTTTCTGGAGTAGATCTCAATTTGACCAAAGGGGACAAGGTGGTTGTTTACTCCAAAGATGCTCGAGCAACTACCGCTTTTTATGAAATTCTTGCCCATAATAAAACCCCTGACCAAGGTCAGTTCCAATGGGGGATAACGACCACACAGTCGTATTTGCCTTTTGACAATAGTTCCTTTTTTGCCCAGGCATTAAGTTTGGTCGATTGGTTGCGTCAGTGGGCAAAAACCGAGCAAGAACGCGAAGAGGTGTTTGTGCGAGGCTTTTTGGGTAAAATGCTGTTCAGCGGTGAAGAAGCATTAAAAAAATCCACGGTCTTATCCGGTGGGGAAAAAGTGCGGTGTATGTTGAGCAGAATGATGATGATTCGCGCCAATGTACTGATGCTTGACGAGCCAACCAACCACCTTGACCTAGAAAGTATTACTGCGTTTAACAATTCCCTCAAACAATTCAAAGGCACAGTCCTGTTGACCACTCATGACCATGAGTTTGCCCAAACTGTGGGGAATAGGGTAGTAGAGTTGACCCCCAAAGGGATCATCGATCGTTACCTCACGTTTGATGACTACATGACAGACCCCGGGGTTAAAGCACTTCGCGAAAAAATGTACAGCTAGTAGTTAACTAGCGCAGTTTAGCGTTGAACTGTTGCTCAAAAGCAGTTAACAGTTTTTTCATCGACTGGTCTATTTGTCCATCAGTCAGTGTTTGTTCCGGATCGCTTAGGGTAAACCTCAAGCCATAAGACTTTTTGTCTGCATCGATATTCTTTCCGCTGTAAACATCAAAAAGAGTCACCTCGGTCAAAAGATTACCGATCACGCTGTGTGCTACATTTTTAAGCGCTTCAAAAGTGATATTTTCCCCCACCAATAAGGCCAAATCTCTTGAGACACTGGGGTATTTTGGTATGGGCTTGAATTTGATTTCTTCTTTTTGAAGCATGGAGTGAATTTGATCCCAATCCAACTCAGCATAGGCAACCGGAGTTTTGATGTCGTAGGATTCTGTGAGTTTTTGATCGACAATTCCTACACTCAATAGACATTGTTCTCCCGCGAAATAATGCAAACATTCCGTAAAGGGATAGCTTACCGCTGTGGAGGTATGCGTTACCGCTACGCGACACCGGACTAACAGCTGTTCACAAGTTGATTTTAGGGCAAAAAAATCTGCAGCAGGGGCCTGTGTGTTCCATTGATCATCGTGTAATTTTCCGATCCCCCATAGACATAAATGTCGGTGCTCTTTTCTGCCCTGTGTTGTTTGTAGGTATGTTTTTCCAAATTCAAACAATCGCTGGTTACTCCATTTTCTGTTGTTGTTGTGTTTGATTACCTCAAGCCCAGAAAAAAGCATGGAGGTTCTCAGTTGAGCCAAATCTTGGCTCAAAGGATTGAGTATGTCTACCGGGGTAGTGTCGTTGGTTAACGGAACTGTTTCTTGTTTTTTTGCAGAGGTAAGACTGTTGGTCATGATCTCAAAAAAACCTGTGCTGGCCAGATAATCACCTATCGATTTTTGCACAAGATGGGTGTCATTTTTTTCTACCAGGGCAATGGACGCATGGAGCTTACTCGAATAATCAATTTGGTTGTACCCGTAAACTCTGAGTATCTCCTCAACCACATCAACTTCGCGCAAAACGTCTACCCGATAAGGAGGAATAGCCAGTCCCATTCCAGTTTCTGTGCTGTTCAAAATTTTGATTTCCAGTGAAGTCAGGATAGACTTGATGGTGTTTACAGGGATTTCTTGGCCGATTAATTTTTTTATTTTTTCGTAACTTAAAAAAACTTGCTGGGCCTCTACTTTTTTGGGGTATAAATCTTCAATTTCTGAGGATATTTGCCCCCCTGCAATTTCTTTAATTAATAGAGCGGCTCTTTTGAGTGCAGATTCTACCAATTCAATATCGATTCCCCGTTCAAACCTAAAAGAGGCATCGGTAGATAATCCATGTCGCTTGGCTGTTTTTCGGATCGATACCGGGTTAAAATAGGCGGATTCAAGAAAAATATTCTTGGTTTCAGCAGTAACTCCCGAATCAATCCCGCCAAATACTCCTGCGATACACAGTGGCTTTTTGGTGTCGCAGATCATTAAATCCTCTGAATGTAATGTTCTTTCAACGCCGTCAAGGGTAGTGAATTTGGTGCCGGTATTAACCGTGCGCACAATAATTTTCCCTCCCTCAATACGGTCAGCATCAAAAGCGTGCAATGGCTGTCCTATTTCATGAAGTACGTAATTGGTTGCGTCAACCACATTGTTAATCGGTTTTAGTCCAATTGATTTCAATCTGTTTTGAAGCCAGCTCGGACTGGGGTGTACGGACAATCCTGATATAGTGAGTCCGCAATACCTAGGGGCAAGGGATACATCATCTACTTGAACTGAGAGGGTATTGGTTCGGTTATCTACAGTAAACCCAAAGGTTGAAGGAAAAATCAATTCTTTGTTTATTCCTTGTTGTTTCATTCCGGCCCTTAGGTCTCTGGCTACGCCATAATGACTCATGGCATCCGCCCTGTTTGGCGTCAATCCTATTTCAAATACTTGGTCTTTGTCAATGTCAAATAAACTACTCAACAGAGTTCCAGGTTGGTGACTTTCCTCCAAAACCATGATGCCGCTGTGATCAGTGCCCAAGCCTATTTCATCTTCTGCGCAGATCATACCGTGGCTTTCCACCCCTCTAATTTTTCCTTTTTCAATGGTCCAAGGCGTTCCTTGTGTGGGGTAAATAGTGGTCCCCACGGGAGCAACGACCACAGTGAGTCCAGCGGCCGCGTTGGCAGCACCACAAACTATAGACAGTACTTGGCCGTTTCCCACATCCACCGTAGTCACTTGCAGGCGATCAGCATTGGGATGTTTTTCAGCAGTGAGTATTTTACCCACCACCAAACCTTGAAGCCCTCCTTTTATGCTTTCAAATGGTTCAATTCCCTCAACTTCAAGTCCTAAGTCAGTGAGTAAGGTGGCTGTTTTATCTGCGTTCCAGTCTGTAGGCACAAACTGTTTAATCCATTGATAGGAAATCTTCATGTTTTTGCATTAATTCAAGCCACAAATATAATTAATGCCCACCAAGCAAACGAGGTTGTTTTTGATTAATTGGGATCACCTATCTTTGTTTTTTTACCAGTACCATGAAGAAAATCCTTATTTCTGTTCTGATGGCACCTCTGTTGTATAGTTGCCAAAACACGTCAAGTCAGCCATCCTCTTTAGCGGGAGATTGGGTGGGATCCTTAACGGTGAAAGATGGAAATCAGATAAATTTCTTGATGAATCTTGATCAGCGGAATCAACAATGGCAAATGACCCTCTATAACGATCGAGAAACGATGGTCTATGATCAAGTACGTGTGGATGGCGATTCACTATGGATTGCCCTGGCACCATACGACGCGGTGATAAAAGCCAAGTACAGTTCGGGTACTCTTCAAGGAGTATACCACAAAGAGGACCTTAACCGCAGTACACCATTCAGTGCGGTCTATGGGTCATCACGTGATGAAGATCCAACAACTTCAGCATCCATAAACGTAGACGGCAGTTGGAAAGCAGCTTTTTTTCCAAAACCAGACGTCGTGGATATCGCTCAAGCGGATCTGGAACAAGTGGGAACAAAAGTGAGGGGAACAGTGAGAACACCTACGGGTGATTACCGGTATTTGTCTGGACTCGTTTTCGGAGATAGCTTACGCCTTTCGACTTTTGATGGAGCGCATCCCTATTTGTTTTTGGCTAAGTATACCGATCGAGGACTTGAAGGACAATTTTACTATGAAAATCATATGCAAACTCCCTTTTTATGGAGTAGAGATGATGCGTTCAGTTTAGATCTTTGGATGGAGCAACACCCATCTATAGCTAGTGAGTTACCTGTGGAGTTTTCTTTTAAAGACACAGAAGGTCGTGGGGTGAATTATCCGGACGCCGTTTGGAATGGTAAGGTTATGGTTTTACAGGTGATGGGTTCTTGGTGTCCCAATTGTTTGGATGAAACAAAATTTTTAATCGACTATTTAGCGAATAATCCAAATCCAGATTTGGCAGTAATTGCCTTATCTGTAGAATACGCCCCAACGGAGGAACGCGCTTGGCAGCGTCTGAAAAATCTGAAATCCAGATTTTCTATTCCATATCCGGTTACGCTCGCTCAATTTGGCACCTCAGATAAAGTAAAAGCGCAAACAATTTTACCGTTTATCGGGGAGATTAAATCCTACCCAACGATGGTTATCTTGGATAAACAAGGGAAGGTATTTGAGGTGCATTCGGGATTTGATGGTCCTGCCACAGGAGAAGCGCACCAGCGGTTTAAAGCAGATTTTGACCGAAAAATAAAAGAGCTATTATCGCGTGATTAACGATCAATCGGGCTCTGTTTAACGATTTCGTGAAGGTCGTCATCCAGGATTTCTTTTTTGCGGTCAGCAAACAATAAAAACTGCTCGTAAACAACATCTAGCTGAGTTTTGGTCAGCTCATAGCCGACTAATTTGGCTCTATATGCCAATGCAGCCCTGCCAGACCTTGCTGTGAGAATGATCGATGAAGCATTGACACCAACATCAGCTGGATCGATAATTTCGTAGGTCTCTCTGTTTTTAATCACCCCATCTTGGTGGATTCCTGAGCTGTGGGCAAATGCATTGGCCCCAACGATGGCTTTGTTGGGTTGAACGATCATTCCCATGTGTTGGGAGACCATTTGACTCGTGCTGTAAAGCAGTTTGCTATTTACCCTGGAATCTAGGTTTAGGTGTGGGTGCTGTCGGAGTACCATTACCACTTCTTCTAGTGAGGTATTACCTGCACGTTCACCGATCCCGTTAATAGTACATTCGATTTGTCGTGCACCATGGATGACGCCTTCAATTGAATTGGCGGTAGCTAATCCCAGGTCGTTGTGGCAATGACAAGACAAAATGGCTTTTTCGATCCCTTTTACGTTCTCTTTGAGGTATTTTATTTTCGCTCCGTATTCGGCGGGCAAACAATAGCCCGTGGTGTCCGGAATATTGAGCACTGTGGCACCAGCTTTAATCACCGCCTCACACACTCTAGCTAGGTATTCGTTATCCGTCCTTCCAGCATCTTCAGCATAAAATTCAACATCTTCCACAAAAGTTTTGGCGTAGGACACAGCAGATACAGCTCGTTCTATAATTTGTTCTCTCGTGGAGTTGAATTTGTATTTAATGTGTGAATCCGATGTGCCAATACCGGTATGAATCCGCGGTCTTTTTGCCGCTTTTAGCGCCTCAGCCGCCACTTCAATGTCTTTTTGAACAGAACGCGTTAAGCCACAAACAGCAGCGTTCTTCACTAGAGCAGCTACTTGAGCTACAGCTTTAAAATCTCCAGGACTGGACACAGGAAATCCTGCCTCAATCACATCGACGCCTAATTCGTCCAAGCGCGCAGCAATTTCTAACTTTTGAGGTGCGTCGAGTTTACAACCTGGAACTTGTTCTCCATCTCTAAGGGTGGTATCAAAAATCTGAACTAATTCTTTACTCATTATAATTGCTTAGTTTTGGTGCAAGTAACAAATAACGCCACAACTGAGCAAATCAAAGCTGTGCTCTACGGAGAAATACAATGTTAACTTGGTTCAGTTACTGACTATTAAGCTAAAATACAACATTTTAGGACAAGTACATTACGATGACAAATACGCAAAAAGACCCCTTATTTGTTCTTATAAAATCCCTCACTAAGTCTGAAAAAAGACAGTTTAAACTTTATGTAGGGCGTTTGGATGTCAATGTAGATTCCAAATTTATTTTGCTGTTTCACCTGATGGAGAAAAGTAAAACCTATAGCGAGGAGGAAATCATTAAAAGCGGGATCGTAGCCAAAACCCAAATCTCCAATTTGAAGGCCCACCTGTACAAGCAAATACTGATCAGTTTACGCCTAAATCCCGCACACCACAATATTCGAATTCAGTTGAGGGAACAACTTGACTTCGCTACAATTTTATACCACAAAGGGCTTTATCGCCAGAGTTTAAAAATTCTAGAAAAAGCCAAAAACACAGCCATTGCTCATCAAGAAAAAAGCATTGCGCATGAGATTGTTGAGCTGGAAAAGGTAATAGAAACTCAGTATTTTGCCAAGAGTACTTCCGATCGCGTGCTTTCACTGGTGAACCAGACACAAGAATTGGTTTCCCAAAATACGGTAGCTAGTCAATGGTCTAATTTGTCTTTGCAGCTATATGCCATGATGTTGCAATTTGGCTATGCGCGCACAGCTCAAGAACAGGATAAGGTACGTGCTTTTTTTGAACTGAACGCCCCTGTAGAGCACATGGAAGAGTGGGGGATTCGCGAAAAATTATGGTATTATAAAGCGCAACTCTGGTATCATTTTTTGCTGCAAGACTTTTTAACCTGCTATAAGTATGCTCATAAATGGGTGCAATTGTTTGATGAGCATCCTGAAATGATACAGTTTCATCCTGTTTTTTACCTCAAGGGAAATAATTACCTCATGGAGAGTTTGTTTTATTTGAGGTATCGCTCTTTGTATGAACGCACCTTAGAACAGCTCGAATTCAAAACCAAGCTGGCGGAGTTTCCCCATAATGAGAACATCAGCAGTCTCACGTTTCTCTATCTCGCCAGTCACCGAATGAATCTTCATTTTATGAAGGGCAGTTTTAAGCAAGGTCTGGAACGTATACCACAGATAGAGGCCGGTATTTTGCTGCATAAAGATCGATTGGACAAACACCACGTGATGGTCTTGTACTACAAGATTGCGTGCATGTATTTTGGCTCGGGGGATTACAAAAAATCCATTGAGTATCTCAAGAAAATTATTGCCAATAAGGATCTGTACATGAGAGAGGATTTAATGTGTTTTTCCAGATTGTTGAGTTTGATCGCCCATTATGAAGCGGGTATGGATTACCACTTAGAGATTCAGCTCAAGGCGACCTACAAATTTTTGTTGCGCATGAATGACCTTCAGCAGGTGCAAAAAGAAATGATGCGGTTTATGAAGCGTCTGGGCGCTATATTTCCTCAGGATTTGCCTCAAGCTTTTCAGGAATTATACGATCGATTGTCCGTGCTGGAGAATCATCCTATTGAAAAAAGAGCCTTTTTATACCTCGATGTGCTCTCTTGGTTAGAAAGTCATCTTCAAAAAAGGCCCTTTGCAGAGGTGATTATCGAAAAAGCTAAAAAGGATCGCTAGTCACGACTTTTTATCAAATCACCTGATCCCACGATTTTGCTATCTATTTTTTTAGGATTCCCGCGGTAATAGATATCGCCCGACCCTACAATTTTAGCGCTGAGTAAATCACTCACTGAAACCGATACATCAGCTGATCCTGAAATGATTGCTTCTGTGATTTTGGTGGAAAGGTCAAATCCTTTGAAATCGCCCGACCCGGACAAGTTTATGTTTGAGCGGGTAGCGGTACCTCGAGCTGTAATGCTTCCGGATCCAGAAATAACGGCGATTAGTTCAGTGCATTGAAGGTCAACATCGATGTCTCCTGATCCAGAAACAATCACTTCCATACTGGGATCGTGAAGCGTTGTCGTGCTTTCTATCGACCCTGAACCCGATAGCCTTAAAGCATCAATTTGTTTGACGGGTACCCGTAACACGATTCGTTTACCCCAGCTAGGTTTTAGTTGGACGCCAGAACGCGGTTTGATGATTAACTGTCCGGACTTTACTTGTGTGTCTACATAATTCAACAGGTTTGTTTCTCCTTGTAGTTCAATTTCCCCTTCTTGGCCGTTGAAAAGAACCACCTCAAACGAACCGGATACATTGATCTGGTCGTAGGCCAAAGTCTTGCGGGTGATGGTGGTTTCTTGTCCGTTTCCGCGTATGTTTTTTCCCCACTGAGCCCATGTGTGCTGGGTGAAGATGGTGGTCATGACGATGAGTGAAATTAATTTTTTCATAGTGAACTGTTGTTTAATTGAATAGATCCGTAACGCGCGTTGATCAAAAGTTGCTTTTTCTCGACAAGTTGTTTGAAATACCCTTCAAAGGTAAAGGAATTGGACTTTTCAATCCGCTTGGTGGATTCCAGGTTAGCTAATCCCTTTGGGGTGATGTAACTGCCGCTTAGCGCGGTGGAAAAAGAGAATAATGGGTCATAAGACATGGAAATATCCGTGTATTGGGCTTCAATGTCCAGTTGACCAGTAGGGCCAGACCAATGGTCGATGTCCAATTGGCCGTATTGCATGTCCAGTGCGAGAGAACTATTGAGTTGGTCAATCGCCACGTCTGTGTAGGAAGTGGTCAGTTTTGAAAAAGCCCCTGAAGAGATCAGTTGTTTTACGCTTAGATCACCGTAATCCATATCCAGATTAAACTGGCCAATAGTGCCCAAGTGCACGTCTACGTAATCGGTACTTCCGTGAACTGCTGTGGCGGAATCGATGTTTAGTTGACCGTAATCCATGTCCAGATCTACTTTTTTTACTTGCTTCAACGAAATGTCGCTGTAATCCGTATGGAGGTTTAAGTAGCTGGATGATCCAATGACTAGGTTGCTGTAATCGGCGTCGATTTGTGCTTGGCTGATTTTTTCGATATGAGAATTATTGGCGTAATCAATTTCTATGCGGTTGGCTTCACCAGATATTTGCCCTAAATCAATATTTCCATAAGCGCATACAATTTTTAACGCGTTCGTGGAACGCGCTACGGTAATGTCTCCGTATTTTTGACTCACTTCCATGATCATGGTTGCCGGTGCGTGTACTATATAATTGATTTCGTAACTGATGGAATTGTTTTTCCAAAAAGACCAATTCCACTGAGTATTTCCAATACTGGTGACCGCACTCACTCGGGTTTTACTCCCGGTAATGTCTACGAAAATCTCGTCTAATTTGTCTTCTATGCTGCTCATTTGGTTTCCCCAAACACGCACAACAACATCAATACTGACTTTAGCGGTTTTACTCTCAACTACTTTAATAGAACCGTATCGGTTGTCTAACAACAACAGCGCATTGGGTGCTACATCAAAATTTCTCTGGTAGGTTTTGGTTTTTTCGTATTTAGGATTAATGTCAACTCTGGTATGCCCCCAAATAGGTAAGGCCGTAAGCAGAAGTAAGCAGTTAAATACTAGGTTTTTCATAAGTGTCAGATTGAGTGATTTCACGGGTAGTTTTAAGTGTTTCTAGGAAGATGATTCTTTTTTCAAAATGGTCGATGAGTGCTTTGAAAATAAGAACAGGATCCCCACCATGTTCAAAGTCTTGCATGATTTTTTGGTATTCATGATCGAATTTACTGAGTTGTTTCAAGGCCATATAACTCATAGGATCGCTACTTAATGCGGATTGTTCGGCAAGTGCTGGCGACTGAATCTGTTCAATCAGTTGGTTTTCTTGCTCTTGAATCGTCTGGTGCCAGGTTTCCATGGAGGCCAATTGCTCTTGTTGTATTCCTTGTTCTTGAGAAAGCCAGCCAATACTCAGCCCCAAAATCAGTCCGATACTCGCCGCCCACATCCAGTTAAATTTTTGGGTGTTCACACGTGTGTTTCGCCCCAATCTTTGGGCCATACGCGCTCTGTGTCCTGTAGGTAGCTCCGGGAGCGGTGCCTCTACCCAATCGCGTAGTAGTTGCTCTAATGGATCTTCGTGTTTCATAACTTCAATAGTTTTCGCATAGTTTCTTTGGCTCGACTTAAGCTGGTTCGACAATTTGCTTCGCTGATATCTAGGTAATTGGCTATTTCAGCGTGTTCCAATCCTTCGTAATAGTACAGTTTCACGATCGTAGACTGTTGGACAGGTAGTTTTGTCAATACTTGTTCCACCCTTTTTACAGAAGATGATACATAATCCAACTCTTGGTCATCGTCGATGTATACCGATGTTTCATGATCTGTGGTGAACTCCTGAGGGGGATTCTTCCAAAGTACTCTGTGTTGTTTTTGTTTGAGGCGAATGCTTTTGTTGATGACAATTTTTTTTAACCAAGCCCCAAAAGTGACTTCACCCCTGAATTGATCTAGTGAATTGAATGCGCTGAGCATAGATTCTTGAACGGCATCTTCCGCCTCGTCGGTTTGTCCAATAATTTTAAATGCCAATCGATACATCGCCGAGGCATACTGATCATAAAGCGCCATTTGGGCTTTTGGATCTGCGGCTTTACACCGGTTGATTAATTGATCTAAACTGGGTTTACTGAGCACAACATTCAATTCACTACAAGGAGACAGTAAATGTACATTTGTTACACAGATTTTTTATGTGGCATAAGAATTGCCTTTATAGAACGGTTAAACGGACGTAAGATCAGCTAGTGTGCACATTTCTAGCTGATTGTGTGGTTGATATTTCGCTATTAATGGGGTAGGCCTAGTTCGTACACATGACATTTTGACGCAAATTGCATATGGCAAAAACAAATTTTTTACACATGGACAGTATGTCACTTCAACATTTAGAGGATGAGGCGGATTTAATTCCCTTGATGACTCCTGAGGATGAAGAGGAGATTAATAACGAACCTCTACCTATTTCTCTGCCGATATTACCTTTGAGAAATACCGTTTTGTTTCCCGGTGTGGTGGTACCCATCACAGCAGGTAGAGATAAGTCCATTCAATTGATCAATGAGGCCAACGCGGGAAACAAGGTGATCGGCGTGGTGGCTCAACGAAATCCAGATGTGGAAAACCCAACACCGGAGCACTTGTTTCAAACAGGAACTGTAGCGCGGATACTTCGGGTATTGAAGATGCCTGATGGAAACACAACGGTCATTATTCAGGGCAAAAAACCCTTTGAAATTGCCCAGTATACCCAAGAGGAACCCTATTTAAAAGCAGATATCAAACCCACTGGTTGGGTAAAACCTGAAACTGGGGATCCTGAGTTTTCGGCTATTGTGGAGTCGATTAAAGACTTGGCCTACAAGATTATTAAAAACAACCCCAATTTACCTAGCGAAGCCTCATTTGCCATAAAAAACATTGAGAGCAATGCTTTTTTGGTCCATTTTGTCAGTGCTAATCTCAGTATAGACGTCGCTCAAAAGCAAGCTTTGCTTGAAATGACCGACCTTAAAGCCCGTGCCATGGCCGTGTTAGGGTATATGGATGTTGAGCTGCAGAAACTTCAGTTGAAAAACGACATCCAGTCTAAAGTGCGCAACGATCTAGATCAACAGCAGCGAGAGTATTTTCTGCATCAGCAGATGAAAACCATACAAGAGGAATTGGGTGGGATCTCCTATGAAGAAGAGGTCAATGAGATGGTGGAGCAGTCAAAAAACAAATTGTGGGACGAGAAAACTGCCAAACATTTTGAAAAAGAGCTGCAGAAGTTGCAGCGAATGAATCCCCAAGTGGCGGAGTACGGCATTCAAAGAAATTATTTAGAATTAATGCTGGAATTGCCTTGGAATCAGTTTTCAACAGATTCCTTTGATTTAAAAAAGGCTCAGAAAATTCTTGATCGCGATCATTTCGGTCTGTCAGACGTAAAAAAGCGTATCATAGAGCACCTAGCGGTACTCAAATTGCGCAATGATATGAAATCCCCCATTTTGTGCTTGTATGGACCTCCTGGAGTAGGGAAAACCTCTTTGGGTCGTTCGATTGCCGAAGCTTTGGGTCGTTCCTATGTGCGTATGTCCCTAGGAGGTCTGAGAGATGAGGCGGAAATTCGAGGTCACCGCAAAACGTATATCGGGGCCATGCCTGGTCGTATTGTACAAAACATGAAAAAAGCGGAAACCTCAAATCCGGTTTTTGTGTTGGATGAAATTGATAAATTGTCTCAAGGTTTTCAGGGGGATCCATCTTCTGCGCTTTTGGAGGTATTGGACCCAGAACAGAACAATGCCTTCTATGATAATTTCCTTGAACTAGGCTATGACTTATCTCGGGTGTTATTTGTCGCTACTGCCAACAATTTATCCAATATCCAACCGGCTTTGTTGGATCGGATGGAATTAATTCCAGTAAGCGGCTACACTCAGGAAGAGAAAGTGCAAATCGCCAAAAAACACTTGCTGCCCAAGCAGTTAAAAGAACACGGTTTAAAGCCAGCTGACCTCAAAGTTTCCGCCAGTTCGCTGCAAAAAATCATCGGCGGATACACCCGAGAATCAGGTGTGCGCCAACTGGAAAAGCAATTAGCTAAAGTAGTGCGCCATGCGGCGAAAAGCATTGCAATGGAGGAATCTTATGAGATTAATCCAGACCCTCAAAGGATAGAGTCCATTTTAGGGGTGCCCAGAATGGAGAGAGACAGGTATGAAAACAACGATATTGCCGGGGTGGTCACTGGGTTAGCGTGGACCTCAGTGGGGGGTGACATACTGTTTATCGAATCGATATTGTCACCGGGAAAAGGTACCCTAAACATTACAGGAAATTTGGGTAAAGTGATGAAAGAGTCGGCGACAATTGCGCTTGAATACATCAAGGCTCATGCCGACCAATGGAATATTCCTCAGGAGGTTTTTGATAAGTACAATATCCATATTCACGTACCCGAGGGGGCGACACCTAAAGATGGACCAAGCGCCGGGATCACTATGCTTACCTCGTTAGTTTCGTTGTTTACCCAGCGAAAAGTCAAAGCTAAGCTAGCGATGACGGGAGAAATTACCTTGAGAGGTCGTGTGCTGCCTGTGGGAGGTATCAAAGAAAAAATATTGGCCGCTAAGCGTGCAGATATTAAGGAAATTATCCTGTGTGTAGACAATAAAAAAGACATCGCTGAGATAGAGCCTGAATACATCAAGGGATTAACCTTTCACTATGTGCGCGAGATGGGTGAGGTCTTGGACATTGCCGTAACCGCTCAAAAGGTGAAGAATTCAAAAAAAATCGCGTAAGTTTAATCCTATGTCCCGAAAAATCACCATCGCAATTGACGGCTATTCCTCTACGGGAAAGAGCACTATGGCCAAGGCCTTGGCGCAACATCTGGGGTATTTATATGTGGACTCTGGAGCTATGTACCGCGCAGTCACTTGGTGGGCGATGAACAACGGTTGGATTCAGGAGCATTCTATCCATATCGATCAGATGTTGCTCCACCTGCCCGAGCTTTCCTTGGAGTTGACAACTTCTAGCGAGGGCTTTATGGATGTTTGGGTCAATGGGGAAAAAATCACTGAAGCGATTAGATCTATGGACGTGGCTCAAAGAGTCAGCCAAATAGCTTCTATTGCTGAAATCAGACACTTTTTGGTGGCCAAGCAACAACAAATGGGTCGTGAAAAAGGAGTGGTTATGGATGGTCGCGATATTGGGACAGTGGTTTTTCCCGATGCCGAGTTAAAGGTTTTTGTTCAAGCTGATGCGCAAATACGCGCCAAGAGGCGATTTGATGAGTTGAAAGCTAAGGGGCAAATAGTTGATTTTCAAGAGATATTGGCCAATGTCAACAATCGAGATCA